>Ga0307514_10000826_pt1 | contig 50049 bp, 50 predicted proteins | sample 16_EM_MG_FD_203088 | JGI IMG/M metagenome (GOLD analysis project Ga0307514, IMG submission 203088) | Populus trichocarpa ectomycorrhiza microbial communities from riparian zone in the Pacific Northwest, United States - 16_EM | ecosystem: Host-associated > Plants > Roots > Unclassified | place... | reverse complement strand
TATTGGATCCAGACAGCACTGATAACGACATGGAGATGAAGAGAGAGGCGGAGGAAAAGAAGTTGCACAGAATGGCCAAGGTCCACGACTTTTTGGCGATGTGGCAGGGTAGCCAAACCCTATGAGCCACACAGAAGGAATCTCGCGCTCACAACAAACAAATGACTGCCGTAGGTTATATTTCAGATACCGAAGAGATCGTCAAAGCATCCTGGTCAAACTTTCATCATGATGGTGCGGCTGCATTCAAATTGTTGGAAAAATCACCTGTGCCACCAGCTTTGTCTGCAAAGGACCTCCCTGGAGGACGAACTCAAGTATTGAATGTCCGCCGAATCAAACGAATCGACCGCCATCCTGCCGAAAGTGTTGAGGATAGCTCACCTGAAAGCATTTCAGACACCGAAAATTGGCTTAACTGGAATGGGGGCTTGGATAATCCAAACGACAGCGAAGATGACTGGGAGGCGGACAATGAATCAGATACAGAACTGGACATTGGTAGTGAGGTTTCACAAACCCTGGAGGTGCAGAATCTGAGTGCGGCACCAAATGTTCCTGGACTGATTCGGCCTATACGACAATCAAAGAAGAAAGTTGAAAAGGCGTTAGCGATGGTCAATATAATGGAAACGAGGAGGAATAAGGGGATCAAAAAAAAGTAGGACAGAATGCGTCAATGTATTATCACCAAGTTCATTATGTAGTTTGACGACGAATTTTATTTAGAGAATTATTATGGAAGAATGTTGACCAGTCGCGAGAGAATATTCGTTAACAAACAAACCTGTAGCAGGCAATATGCATCATTTGGCATAACATATAAATTTTAACCGGATGAGAGCGACCACTGCTGGACTATTACTGGGCTCGGCTTTGCCATAGATCCAAGTCCTAATCATGCTGAAAGGCATCCATGAAGTTCAAATATTTAAGATTGCAATTATTAGTTGCAGCAGATCTTGACTTCACCATACATTAAAATGAGCGTCAACGGAGCGTCAACAATTTTCAGTCTTGTAAGTACGGTAATTGAATGGTGACATGGTCGGAACTATCCATAACGTGCATACTGACGGCCTTTCTTGGCAAAAGAGTAAAGGACACGATCACTGCCCCCTTCTGAAAATGAGCTTCAATTGAGTGTCAACGATTTTTGGCTGTGTATCTTGGGTAACCTAACTGCCGATTGGTTGCAGCCATTCATAAACGAAGTATTGCCTACCTTCCAAATCAAAAATAATAGTATCAGGCTCCCTGCCCCATCCTGAAAATGAGCATCAACGGAGCGTCAACAATTTTTAGTCTTGTAAGTACGGTAATTGAAGAGTGACCTGGTCACTGCTATTCATAACCAATGTAATGGCTGCCTTCCTTGGCAAAACAAAGTGATGTTTGGTTGCAGCCATTCATAAACGAGGTATTGTCCCATCCTGAAAATGAGCGTCATTGGAGTTTCAAGGATTATTGGTGCTGGATCTTGGGTAATCTAAGTGTAACAATGTGGTAACAATTCATAGACGAAGTTGTGGCAGCCTTTTCAATTGAAATAATGCATGACACATACATTACCCCATCATGAAACTGAGCGTCAACGGAGCGTCAACAATGTTTGATCTTGCATATTGGGTAAGCAAGGCTTTCTCCGCATAGGTGCGCCCATAACAAAACTATTGACTACCTCTCTAGCTAAAAATGCAACGGGAAGAAGGCAAAACACGTATTCCAAAATAATCAATCTCGCAGATTGCAAAACATCCAAAAAGAGATCATTGGCTGTCAAATACGTAATTTTAATAATGTTCAATTATCCAACTGCAAAAACATAAACATTATATAAATCTACAGATGGACCCGCTGGGCGACCTGCTGACAACCCGCCCAATCCAGACGGGTTGGGAGATTTGCATTGAACCGTACCCGAATTGACAGTTCGGGTGTGTTGACAACCCGGACCGCCAATTTGGCAACGGTTTGGTTTTGACCCGGACCCGGACCCGAAGTGACAGTCCGGAACCGTTGCTAACACTTGGTATGATAGTGTCTCTGACGACTGGGTGCCTTGAGAGGAGTCATTAGCGATAGAAGAAACATCTGCAGTGGGGGAATATGTACTACCGGCGGTGGTGGTTGCTACGGTGGAGGTGGCTTTGTTGGTGGTGGCTGCAGTAGTAGTGGCTGCAGTGGTGGCTGTTTCGTTAGTGCTGGCTACAGTGGTGGTGACTGCCATTGGAGTAGAGTCAAGGCTCGTAGCGGCAGTGGTAGTGGTTAAGGGTGGTTCAAAATCCATTGCATCTTTGAGTACTGCTGCAATGTCATTGAATGATGAAAATGACATGTCGGTCATCGGTTATGATTGAGATGGCGAAACTTGGCGCAGTCATCAGTGTGCAGAGGGAGATGAACAGTACAGATGGTGGTTGTCTTTCCATAGGAATGTAGGGAGGGGGGGGGAGAGCCTCATTATTTTCCTGGAGGGGGACTTTGTGCCAGATCCTTCTTTTTCAAGTGTCTATGTGGGTCACGATTTCCCTGGTATGCTCCTCACATATCTCTTGTCAACTTTTTCGCCTCTTCCCCTTTTCTTTCCCCATTTGTAGTCGGTGGTTTGCCATATCTTCCTCATTGTTTCTGTTCTCAGTGGCAAATTTTCTGCCCACTCCTGCGATAGTTGTCGTCTCTCTTGTCTCAAGGTTACTGCAGGGTTATGGGAGAATAATAGTTATTTTTGGGGTAAGCTGGGTGCAACTCAGCCAAAACGAATATTTCATCTCCCTCCATCTCGCAAATCCACGCAATTGTGTAGATTTGCGACATTCTCAACTCTTTTTGTTATGGTCCATGCAATGGATCACCTCCCTTCTCCCCTTCCTCACCCTTTCCTTCTCCCTACATCCAGGTTTCTCATCATTGTTGGACGGGTGGTCTGCCGGCACCGGATGTGCGGCATTCCACTTATCCACAACTTCCTTAGTCCCCACCATATCCTCCGCCTGTACCCTGGATCGTTTCTCCCAGTCTTTTCACTTAACTAAATTCATTCATCGTCCTTCTATATATTAATGGCTTGCTAGTGCCTTCACCCCAAATTCCTCAAATTCTTCCAAATCCTCCTCTTGTGCATTGCTAGGCGTGAAGATTTCTAGAGTACCTTGAACGGTTTCGTTGCGAGTGAAGAAATTCCTGAGTGAACTATCATCTATGCACCCCGGGAGCTCTGCCCCATCTAGTTCTGTAAGTCGATAAGTCACCAAGTTAGGGGTGATTTCTGTGACTTGGCTGGGTCCTTCCCACCTGCCATCCAGTTTGGCACGTTGAGACTGCTCTCTCTTAGATTCATGCATGAGGGCCAAGTCGCCAATTAGGAGATCTTCAGCTAGGAGGTTGGTAGCTTGGTTGAAGTAAAGTTTACTGGCATCTCTCGACTTCTTAACGTTTTGTATGGCAACGTTGATGTCCTCTCGTTGTCGTTCCAGCTGTCTTCGTCTAGCTGCTATCAGTGATACAGTCTCATGGATTCCTTGGATGCAGTTGGCGGTATTCCATGTTCCGTTCTCCAGTGCGATCGGGAGAACTGCAGCTTGGGCAAAAATAAGTTGGAATGGTGATGATCCAGTCGCAAGTCTGCTGGTGATTCTATCAGCCCAACACACTGCCGGTAGGTGGTCCATGGACATCTCTTTCAGTTCGTCTGAGCAGGCCGTGAGTTTGGAGAGTGCATCTGTGATCTGTCTGTGTCCTCATTCAATTTCACCACTAGCCGTGGCATGGTACACGGTTACAGTGACCTTCCGGATATTGTAGCGTGTGGGGACGAGGTCGGTATATGTCGTTTTCTCCTCTCCACTATCCCTGACAACAATTTATAAGAGTCCAATCCGACAAATTACTTCTTCGTAAAAGAACACTGCTACCTTCTCCAATGTACCCTTATTAAGCGGTCATGCCTCTACACACCCGCGGAGATATTCCCTGGCTATCTCTAGTAGGTGATATCTATTCTCGGTTTGGGGCATGTATGGAATATCGATCCCTACTCCCTGCCATAGGTGACTGAGGTCAGGCTTTTCAGGGGTTCATCATACCGTAGAGGCACTCTCTTCTCAAACTGCTTGCACATTTTCACCCAGTCTTTGACATCGACATAAATTTCCGGCCACAAGTACCGCTGCACTCCCTTTCGTAACTTTCCTTGTCTTCCATGGTGCCCGATCAGTTCGTGTGCAGCTTGCATTGCTTGCCGTTTCTGCTCCACGCTCACAAATACCTTTGCCAGCGGTTCATTGGTTGTTGGCCTCTGGTAGAATATTCCATCTGAAACAAGGTATTTCGTGGCTTCCTGCCAAAATTGCTACATTTGCTTCATGGTCTTGTCTTAAGGTCATTTCAGGTTCCCCAGAAACACACCAATCTTCTTCCATCTCCCTTTGCATTCCTCCGCCAGTCTTACCCCAACAAATGGTTCGTATGCTCACCCCCTCCACTTTCCTTCCGGTCGTCTTTCCACCCATATTCCACATAAGCTTGCTTCAATTGTTTCCTCTAGATTATCCTCCTCTACTGGCTCTGGCTCCCCTTCCCCTCTCAGCCGCCATGAGAGGCCATCAGCACCTCCATTCAGTCTCCCTGGATCGTGTTTCACCTTGAAATCGAATAGTCGTATCCAACTGATACATTGGGTGTCTGGCGCTTCTGGCAGGTCGATGGCGGGCAAGTTTAGTTGATGCACTGATGTGGTAGCGTCTGTCTCCACGAGGAATCTAACCCCATATACATAGTTGCGAAACTTCTCAAGTGCCTTCATCAGCCCACAGCACTCACAGTTCCCCACATCATATCTCTTCTCGGCTTGGTTGCAGAGCCTGCATCGGTAGTGACATGGGTGCCGGTCCTTATTTTTGTCTTCATGCTGCATGATTGCCCTCCACCCCCCAAAGATGGCATCAACTCCCACAACTATTTGTCCGACGCCAACGCTAATGTCTAATGTCTTCAACGCAGGAATGTTGCAGAGAGCCTCCTTCGACATTGCCATAGCATTCTTTTTCTCAGTCTCCTATTGAAACTTGATGTCCTTCCGCAAGACTCGGAACAGGGGGCCTGCGACTATTGCATACTTGTGGATCCATATTCGACAGTATGTGCAAAGTCCTAAAAATGCCCTACACATCCTACGGTTCGCGCACCAGGGCCAATTCCACACATTGTCCACGTTTCACGCTTGCGGCCACCATGCTGCTTCCCTAAGGGACAAACCGGACAATGATTACTCCGTCCCAGCACGGGTCAGACTTCTGTCCGGAAATGGTGTCTCCAGCTGTCTCCTCCTCGGCAAGTACACTTTCGAGGTTCTGGAGGTGTTCCATTACAAACCTTCCGACTCCATGCAACCCATCTGCCTCCTCTTCTCCATACCGACTCCTCGGGCCTTTCACTCTGACATCATTGATGAATATTTCCATGATTAATATCATGTGAGCGTTTAGAATTTTGCGAAATACTGACAAATACTGATACTGAATTGTTAGCTTCCTGTACTGGTCTGGTCGGCCGATACATGTCTTGCGTAGTCTGGAAGGCCATATAGTCCCGGCTATCCTCATGCAACATTTTTTGATCATACCAAGAATGAATGTCAACCAGTGAGGAAAGGGGCAGCCCAGCGAAGACTTCGGAAAACTTTTCGATGTTAGGCAGTATCCCAGTGTCTGTCAGTGTCTGCCGATATTTAGTATTAGCAATGGGTCAGGGTAACCCGCCCACAGTCCGGGATTGGACTGGAAGAACGGATCAGTTTGGTTCCAGACCTGTCTAAAAACCTGACCAGCTTTCTCTTGGCAGGCCAAACCTCGACTCATACCCGTTTACCTGCGGATTTCGCCCGGTTTGGTTAGACCTGTCGGTTCCACTATCCGGTTCTGCATTTTGGGTTTTTTATTTATGGTCTCATTCAGATATCCTACTGTTAATCGCAAAAGATAGATGTTTGTACATCTTTGTCATTTTTGAACTTATTGGCAGCCTGTAGAATGAAAACAGTAAGAGATGCGCTCCCTACCCCATCCTGAAAATGAGCATTATCAGAGTGTCAATGATTTTTGGTGCTGCATCCTGGGTAATCTGAAGGGCGACAGGTTACGAATAGTTATAAATGTAGTATTGAGTGCCTTTATAGGTAAAAACAAAAACAACACACCCCCTGTCCCATCTTGAAAATGAGCGCCAACAGAGCGTCAACGATTTCTGGCCATCCATCATGGTTAATGAAAGCGCCATGTGGCCGATATTATCTATAAACGAAGTTTTGACCCTTTTTGTGGGCTAATATGCACGACAAACAGTATATTGCAGGTTTGTATATGAAATAAGTTGTTACTGTCTGGGAGGCTGTCGCGGGAATATACCTTGCCTATCTGCCAATAGAAGCTGCCAAATCACTGTTTATAGATGCTTATGATCTAGCGCCACTTAAATTACTGAAGATGCAATACCAAAGATCATTGACACTCCATTGACGTTCATTTTCATGATGCAGCAGGGAGCATGCTGCTATTTTTTTGGTTTATAAAGGCGGCCAATACTCCATTTATGAAAGTCTGCAACCATTCACAACTCAAATTCCCAAAGATGCAAAACCAAAAATCATTGACGCTACATTGATGCTCATTTACATGATGGGGCAGGGAGCATGTCGCCTTCCTTTTGTCCTACAAAGGCGGCCAATACTCCATTTATGACAGTCCGCAACCATTCACAACTCTGATTACCAATGATGCCAAACCAAAAATCATTGACGCTCTGTTGACGCTCATTTTAATTTATTGTCTAGTCAAAATCTGCTGACTGTGATAATTGTATTCATAATTATTTCAGCATATTAGCTGCCATTCAGACTGATTTATGAAGGGTCCTATGGCGAAGCTAGGCCCAGTAATATTCTTGCATGGGTCACTCTCATTACATTGAAATTTATATATCTCGGTAAATTGGGTATGTTGCCTGCTGTATTACAGTTTATGAACAAATATTTACATCGGACTGCTCATTATTCCCCCAAAATATTTCTCTAAGTGAAATTCTTGGTCTAGCAAAATATAGATCCAGGTGAAAAATCATTGACCCATGCTGTCCTACTTTTTCTAGTTTCCCATATTCCTTCTCGTTTCCATTGCACTGACCATCATTACCAACCTTTTAGCCTTTTTCTTTGAGTGTCGTGATGGCCAAAGCAATCCGGGAACATTTGGTGAGGCACTCACATCTCACTGTGCTGGGGTTTCTGGATCCTCAATAACAGTGTCTTGCGCTGAATCAGATGCATTTTCTGCCTCCCAGTCGTCTTCATTCACATTTCAGTTATCCAAGTCACCATTCCAGTTAAGCCAATTTTCGGTATCGGAAATGCTTTCGGGTGCGCTATTCTCATCACTTTCTGCTGGATGTTGGTCGTTTGTCTGGATTCAGCCTTCATTCACAAGTTGAGTTGGCGCTCCAAGGAGGTCCTTTGCAGACAAGGCTGGTGGCTGAGGTGATCTTTCCAACCATTTAAATGCAGCAGCACCATCATGTTGAAAGTTTGTCCAGGATGTATTAACGATCTCTTCAGTATCCGAAATGTATCCTACGGCTGTCATCTGCTTGTTTTGAGCGCCTGATTCCTTTTGGGTAGCACAGAGGTTTTGGCTGCCCTGCCACATCTCCAAAATGTCATGGACCTTTGGCCATTCTGTGCCATGTCCTTTCCTCTGCTTCATTCTTCAGTTATATGTCGTTTTCAGCTTTGGTCTTATCCAATACAGGATCACAGCCTGGCAATATCCCTTTATTGGCTCATGCATGCTGCCTTACAATGACATCTTCACGAAGGGTCTCGCCTGTGGTTTTCGACTGCCTCCATCTGATAACGTCTCACCCGAGGGAAAGACTGGCCTCCACTTAAACAGCATGTGTTATGATAGAGATTATGTCACGTGCCACATTGGAGAGATTGGCGTACTTTGGGTGCGTTCGTTCTTGCTGGTGCCACTACTCGGTAATATTAGGCAACCAAAATGCACTGCTAATCTCAATTGGGTCGGAGTGGTAGTCATTATGATTTGGATTAAATTGCCCCCAGTTCGTTGGTGCTTCAGGCGCTGAATTTGAACAGAGCCTTGCGGCTGTCAATAAGCGTGCTGCGTGATCACTGTGTCCGGGTGTCATTTCAGCCACCTTTTTAGGTGTTAAGTATTCATGATCGTTGCTGGATGAATCATATGGATCAAAAGATGATTGACCAGATCCAGAAGCCGTGGTGGAGAAGGGGTTGTTGCTTGGAACTCTTTCGGACTTATTCACTGACAGTCGCCGGTGTTTGGCATAGTATTCATTCTCCACATACTTTAGAAACGCCTCCTGAGATTGCATGGTATAGGAAGACTCATCATCAGGAGTGATATCCATTCCCTTGTCGAACTTCCTGACCACTCCCAGCTTCAGACAAGGATCAAGGATATGTGCTGAAATGAGAAGTAGACCGGTCGTTGGAGTTACTTCGGAGTAATATTTGGACGGCTTCTGTCACACAAACTTCGCGGCGAAGTACAAGCCTTCCTTCCATTGGGTCTTCTTCTTCGCCAAAGCTCGCATAATGCCATCCATAAGATGGAACATGTCATTGTATACATGGATAACATGATGCAGAGTAACCGTATGCCGTTCCGACATCCACAGGGTCCAGTATCGGAATTGCGTTCAGACTTCCATCACGTACTTGATGATGGTCCAGTCATCTTGTGTTGTGAAGAGTAGCCGGTATTCGCTGTACATTGGATTCTTGAGTCACTCGCGGGTGAATTCTCATAATTGGTAGATTCACTCAAGAAACTCTATTGTTGAATTCCACCGTGTTATCACATCCATAATAGGTTGTATGGCTATGCGTACTTTAGCTTTTGGACAGTCAATAAACTCGTTTCAACGACCAGGCATCAGAGTAATCAATACCGCAAGCATTGGCTGCTATACAAAGGTCAGTTTCAGCACTTTCAAAAATTCTTCAAATACATACTTTCTCAATTGTCTTCCCTAAACCTGGCTTCATGGCCGACACTTTATTGATTCTAGCATTGCCTTCCATTCGGAGTCTTTGACTGTTCCCAATGTCTGTGCTTTCATGCTCTCCAAATTGTAGATCGTGCTCATGCGCTTCCCATGAATTGGTGTGGCCTTTTACCCTGAGACTGCTCAGGAATAGACCTAAAGCAAGCTGAATGGCCTGCGTCATACATGGTATGTGGTTTCGCAAAGTGGGCTATTCGATTTTGGACTCTTCAAGTGTTGACGGTATTTCCCGGGTCACCGAGTAATTTGATGATGCATTATCAGTCGTAATTCAAAGTAAACGGCCATCGGTAAGCTCAAAACACCCAAGAAAATCTTTCAAATGTATGGCTAGCCTTGCCCCAGTATGTTGACCCTTGACCTATTATCCACAGTTAGCTTTTGTAATAGGAAAAGAAGTGGTAATCAACCTCATCGAATGCAAGTTGCACTTCATGCAATGCCCCATCACAATCCATATTGTAAGCAATGACTGACATTATGGCCAATTTATTTGTTGATATCTACCTGTCTAAAGCTAATCTAACTTTGTTTTTTGATGGCAATTGCTTCTTAATTGCATCCACTGTCGGTTAATATTCCCTCCGGCAAATGTTGCTAAGAGTGCTGGTGGACAGTAGCACGAGATTGCTGCATAGTGCGTTATATATCCGCTGTAGCTCGAGGTTTGATATAGCATTCCACGGAAGGTGAGCCGAAACAAATCCTGACATGAGGTAGTGATTCCAGGTGTCTTGGTGGAATTCGGCAGTTTCAAAGTCCTTCTCAGCCAGTTTAGATTGTTTTGTCTGCCATCACAGTTAATATGGCTAAGGTCTAGATGTCAAATAATAATGTCAATTGGGACCTTACAATTGCAATTCCTCGACTTCCTTGTCTCTTCAGGATGGCCAAAGCTGTTTCATCCACAGTTGACTTAGTCAATGCAGTTACTTATGACTCTGTTAATTCGTTTAACGTTGCGATGTGCGCATTTGCCAGCAAGGGTTTCCCCAATGAGCTGGTATCATGTTCTGATGGATGACGAAGAACTTGGTGACAAACGATAAATATGTTGCCAGGGCTGCTGGTCACCTCAATTCCGCAATGCAATTAGAATCGCCATGAAGGGGCATGTCTAGAATCATTCCAAGCAACGGAAAGCTTCGAGTCCACATTCATAGAAGTCCACGAAGCATCAAATATGATTTGGAGGGTAAGGTCGTTCAAATCACGGATAAAGACACGTTGATTTTTGGAAGATATCATAAACTTTAGCAACGAGGTGTTTATAGATTTTGAATTGGACATGGTGTTAGGAATTTGATTGCTGTATAATTCGAGTTGAATGACAGCTAAAAGCTATGATATTGTGAAGTAAGCTGCTGGTTCTTAAATATTGACTCTAGAGCAACCAGCAAGAACAAAGTAAAACCTGTGAGACATTGCCAACAACGCTTATATTTAGGAGGCAGAAGTGATATTGTTACTAATATTTTTGCTTATAAAGGCAGCCAATACAATGATTATGGTGTGGTACAGTTGCACAGACCATTGATTGGGGAAGATGGAAGACCGAACATCGTTGACACTGCACTGACACTCATTTTTGGGAGGTGATAGCGATATGGGAACTACCGTTTTTGCCCATAATGGCGGCCACCATATTGGTGATGCTATAAAGTCCTTGCACAGCCCTTGGATTATGCCAGATGCAAAAGCAATAATTGTTGACACTAGCGTTAGCAACGGGTCCAGTTTTGGACCCGGCCGGTTTTATAGGTCTGCGTGGCAACAGCCTTACCCCATCAAAAATCGACGATTTTTCAAGCGAACCATCACGTTAAGGTCACCAATATTGATCAGGCAGTTTAGTGTTTGGTATGTACAATATGCAGCTCAGTGTGGCACATCTTTTGGCCGTCTCCTATCTTTGATATCTTCAAGTCTCAGAAAGCGGTAGCCCAGAAACCTCGTTTTTCGGCTACAAATGACAATAATTTCAAAGCAGCTTGCTGAGTATTGAAAAAATCAAAAATCAGAGACAGCCAAAAGATGCGCCATCTGAAGCTCCATATTTCATGTACCAAACACTGAATTATCGGATGAATATTGAAGGACTTAATTGAGGGAACTGTTTGGTACCAACCCGGACCGAACCGTCTGGGGCCGGGTTTTCTTCGAACTGCTATAGTACAAACACTCCGAAAACGGAACCGTTGCTAGCACTAGTTGACTGTTCATTGACAATCATTTTTAGGAGGTGGTAGTGATATAGTTTTCATTATTTTTGCCGAGAAAGGTAGCCAATACGGTCAGTATGTGACAACTTCGATGTATTGGCCTGGGATTATCCATGTTACAAGTCTAACAATTGTTGACACTCCATTGATGCTCATGTTTATGATGTGGCAACGAGTAGGCCACGTACCTTTTTGCTTCAAAAGACGTCAAATAGTGTATCTTTGGCAATATGGGACTATGCAGCATGTATGCATGCTGAATGTGTAAGACTAAAAATCATTGCCGCTTTGTTGACGCTCATTTTTAGGAGACTGTAGTGATATCGCTTGCATCATTTTTGCCGACAGAGGAAGCCAATATGATTATTATGTGACGATTTCGATGAATAGCCCTAGGATTATCAATGTTACAAGTCTAAAAATCGTTGAGGCTCCGTTGATGCTCCTTTTGATGATGCGGCAACTAGTGTGCCGCATACCTTTTTAGCTAGAAAGACACTCAATAGTTTATATTTGGCAATATAGGACTATGCAGCATGTATGATTGCTGAAAGTGTAAGACTAAAAATCATTGACGCTCCATTGAAGCTCATTGTTAGAAGATGTTACCAATATTGTATGCATCAGTTTGAGGAGGTGGTAGCGATATCGTTTGCATCATTTTTGCCGACAAAGGCAGCCAATACAATCATTATGTAACAAATTCCACGAATAGCCCTGGGATTATCCATGGTGCAAGTTTAAAAATCATCAATGATCTGTTGATGCTCAATTTTATGATGCGGCAATGAATGTGTCCCTTACCTTGTTTGCTAGAATGGGGCCCAATAGTTTGTCTTTGGCAACAAGGGACTATGCAGCATGTATGATTGCTGAAAGTGTAAGACTAAAATTGTTATCGCTCCTTTGAGGCTTACATTGAACACATCCTATCCGTCATTGTATGTGCAATAACTGCATGATATGAATCAAATAATGCTTATTGACAACCAATCAATCGTTGCTATGTATGATCATTTGCGTCCAGAACCATCGTGGCGTCTCAATTTCAGAACTACGACAATACATGTTAAGTGCGTGATGGATGACGTGGCGTACGCACATTCCCGCACTCTTGGCCAGTAATTCACGGTATGATGATTTTTACACTACTTTTTGATTAATATAGGCCGACTTCCTCACCTGTCCTGATCCAGCTCCTTTTCCTCGATTTCCATGACGTACCATAATTACTTTTCAAAATCTCAACCATGTGCGCCAGGTGTCAGCGCAGAGTTATGCAGTTGAACGCATCGATGAATGCAGCATGACGGTCATCATACAGACAGATTCATATCACGCACTGACCGCTCCTTCTATAACTCGTGTGACATCACTTGCTTAAATTTCATTAGTCAATTTCGTCACTAATTTAGTTTGTGGTTTCCCACGTCACAGAAACCGTAAAGGCACTATGGAGTTTATTGGTCGTCATGTAGGTAAATTTGGACAGTAGCACTGTCGCAAGGTACATACCACTCTTGCACATGCACAGACGAATTATCCTGTCTCACTGTTTGGTCACTGAAATCAAGTAACGGCTGACATGTAGCAAAATAGGTTTACGAATTGCTTTTATACTTGATATGACATCAAAAATAGTATTTTGCCTATCGATGCGCCCAGTGACGCACGGGCAGTCACCATTTCTTCATCCGAATCCGATATCTATATGGTGATTAGCTAGAGGGGACAATGCAGGGGTAAAGGCTTACTGGTTCAATCGGCTTCGCGTTGTTAATTGGTGATGAATCAGACTCCACGTTGGGTGGAAGTGACGCTTCTCGTGGTCTCCCAGAGCCTATCCTCATATGACTACTTCCAGGTCCAGAAGTCCCTTGCAGCATTTGCGATATTCTGTTGATGATATGAAGAGACTCCATAAGCTCTCCAAATGTTGTGGGTGCAGCATTTGCTGCGTCGTCGTCCATGTGCTGTTTGACGACTGCTGGAAGGTTCAGTTTGGATGTGCCGTACTTCTTATCTCGTTCATGGCAGTATTCGGCCGCGTCCCCCCATCCCGGTTGTGTCAATTTGTCAAGCTTCATCTGCTTCTGGCGTAATCTCTCCATATGCAGCTGTGCCATTTTCAAGATTGTGCCCATCACCCAGCCGGGTTCATCATCTTCGCTCTGCTTGCCCTGCTCTGTATCTTGATCATCTTCCGCATCCTTCTGATTGTCCAAACTTGCAAGATCGCTCAGACTGTCTCCAATCGCATCCAACATCTCCTCAAACATTTGTCCAGGCTCCCTGGATGTCAATCCCCCGCTTTCAGCACATTTCATATCATCCTGCTCCTGCTTAATTGCTGTCTCTGCATCCTCCACTCGGTTTCTTGCCACAGCGGTTTCTCTCTCTATGTAATCCTTGATCCATTTCTCTTTCTCTTTGGTATTCAAAATATTTGTTTCTTGTCTTCTCTCTGCCGCAAGCTTCTCTTTGGATCGCAAGCTAAGCAATGCACCACGGGCTTGTACTCGTTTAGCATCAAAGCCACTCTTGCCTTCATTTGCTTGATGGCGTCGTCGTGTGGGTCAATTGGTCAATTTGCCGTACTTGCCAGCTGGAAGTTGTGAAATGTTCTTTTTCAGAGCATTGACCATTGTAGTTTGTGTTGTCTTCGTTGTTGGGCGAAATGTTGGAAGTGCCAAGATCTGGATGATTTGGAAGCAAGCTCCGTCTGGTATATCAAGGTTGGTATGTTTGATCAACTTGAATTGGCAAAATCAACGTTTTGACCGTCACTAAAATGGGAATAGTTAGACTAACAATACAGTATGATCCAATTTTTAGCGTCAGTTTCATGCAAGATCCCGGGGATTTCTTGAAACAAACATCACCAGATGTCCTTTCCCGCGAAGCATATCATGTATATATCAAACATTCATCAGATTTCAGTGGTCGTAAACTACTTTCAATCGTTGTAGACAAACAAACAGCATTGGACCGACTAATTGCAAATCGGGCAACGGTTAGAAACCCCTGCAATTTGCAATCAAACGCAGCATGACTTAACTTGAGTGAAACATGCAACTTGGCAGTTACTTATTTTATTTTGACTTGTAGCGAAGTATATATTCCTCAGGACTTCCCACTTCTTTTTGTTATCATCTTCCTCCCCAATTCTACACCAGCGAATCATGGCAACACAAACACCTGAACCAGGTGAGAACGGCACCGAACCAGGCCGATCAACGGGCGTTACACCCAATACGTGACTCTCCTGCACACAGCAACAATGCAGACAGCAGTGAGTTCACCGCAATGCTGCCAATGCGGCCACCAACAATATGACGCAGCATGCACATTTGAAAATTGTATGTAAAACTGGAAACAGCAAGAATAAGAAATAGCATGCAATTAGATGTGAGTATATTCAAATGACGGTGAATGACGGTCAACTGACTGTATAATGTACAGAGGGTATACATACGAAGCTCCACAACCAATTGATTTCTGCCCGAAACGGGAAACCTCCATGGTCTAGCAATGCATTTGTCCGCACAGTCTGTGAAATCGAACATCAGGATGTCGTCAGCTCTGGGATTTTTGCGGACGAATTTCGTGATAAGCATTCCCAGGGGTGGACAAAACAGTCTGTAGTCACCTCAGAGGAGGCTGCGGAAGCATATATGGTGGAGGTCATTGCTGAATCTCGTTACTAGATGCTGCAACTAATTTCGTGTAGGTTTGCAACATGTCTGCAACAATGGCAAGGCTAGGAGGTCAGGTACAGCTCAAACAGTCTGACATGCCCCTTGTATTGAGTATGGCCAAAATGGCCAAAGGCGGGTTTTCATGCCCTGGAATAGAGGATACGCAATATCTGATCAAGAAACCTCGGGGCGAAGTCAGAGATGAGACGAAGAGGGTTGTTGAGTTTCCTGGGCATACAAAGGTGAAGCCTGTAATGGAAAGACACCCGGCTAGAATTTGTCAGAACCACATAGACAGCCGTCTTCCTTGCCAAAATAGCACAGCCAGGAATCGCCAGACATGCTGGAGGCGCAAAGGTACGGATGCTCCTCCACCAGTCCGACACAGACATCAGACACCAGATCCGACGCCATCTCCGCCCGGCATGCCACCTCAGACACCCGGTCCCATTCAGGGCTCCCGGGGATCACAAAACCACAATTTGCGAGCCGCAAATGCAGATTCACGTGTTCCCCTTCCCAAGACTAAACCTGTCAATCTTGATGCATTGGCCGAGGATAGCTTAAACGATGAAGATTTTGATCCAGAATTGCTGACTGATGAAAGAATATCATGTGGTTAGTACACTATCTGCTGTGTCTGAATGCTGCTGAAATACATTTTGAAGACGAGAGCAGCCTATTGAACATATGTGTCGGTTGAAATAAGCATTGATTGAAAGGAATGGGATATTTAGTGCATTATATTCTACAATTTGCGGACACTTTAAAGTATATTTTAAAGGCTATAGTTATGTGTATTATTAAAGATCAATGTGGTGATCATGGACAAAGTACATGAAAATGTTACAATGGCTGCGAAAACATCGTGAATGAAAAACTATGCCAAATTGAATGATTGTATCTTGCGGAAACGCCCGTGGCAAAATAAGCGTCAACAGAGCGTCAACGATATTTGGTTTTGCATCATTGGTAATCTGAGTTGTGAATTGTTGCACATTGTTATATACGGCGTATTGGCAGCCTATATCGGCAAAAAGGTATGCGGTACAGTTACAGCCCCTTTCTGAAAATTAGTGTCAATGGAGCGTCAACGATATTTGGCTATGCATCTTGGGTTATCTCAATGGCTATGTCTGGCAATAATTTATATACTATGTCCTGGCTGCCTTTTCAGTCAAAACAGTACAGGATATCTTCGTTACGCCATCATGACAATGAGCATCAATGGAGTGTCAATGATGTTTGGTCTTGTAAGTCAGGTCATTGAAATGTCATTTGGTAGTAGTTAAGTATAATACGGGTATTAGTGGACTTTCGTGGCAAAAGAGGAAGGTGCACGGTCTCTGCCCCATTGTGAAAATGAGCGTTAACAGAGCGTCAATGATTTTTGGTCTGGTAAGTCAGGTAATTGGCAATTGATTTGTTTGCTGTTATACATAACCGACCTATTGGCAGCCTTTGTACGCAAAAAAGGATGTGACACTGCCACTTCTCCATTCTGAAAACTTTTTTACCCCATCATGAAAATGAGTATCGACAGAGCATCAACAATATATGGCCTTGCATACTGGGTAACCATGGCATTACGCGGATATCAAGGCTCATAATTGATGTATAGACCGCCGTATAGGCAAAGATAAAAAATTTAGAAGGAGAAACACGGATTCCAAAATAATTGATATTGTATACTGCAAAATATTCAAACAGTGATTATTAGGTGTTGAATATGCGGTTTTGGTAAAATGCAATTATCAGGCAGGAAAAACAAGAGAATTATATGAATTTACAAATGGACCTGCTGGACAATCCACTGGGAACCCACCCTATTTAGACGGATTCTGAATATTCATTGAACCGTACACGAATTCACTGTTAGGGTTTATTGACGACCTGAACCCCCAAATCGGTAACTGTTCAGTTCCGACCCGGACCCGGACCTAACAAAATCGTCCGTAACAGTTGCGAACGCTACCAATTTGCGCTCACGGTAGAGATGGTGAAGCGGTACTTGCCATTTTTCTTTGGAACTAAGACGTAGGCATTTTTGTAGGGGCCCCAACCGGGGTGGAATTGGCCCTGCCGAACTCTCTCTTCTATTATCTCTGTATCCACAAGAATGACAATCTTTGGTATGCGGAATACATGATCGTTCCGGGAACTTATGACCAGACTCCAATCCGATACGATGGGGTGGCTCGACCTTGTCGCTGATCGTTCCCAGTCCCCCCCATGTCCATCAGTCAGCATATTCTCCATTGGATAGCATATGCAGGAGGGCTTCCTTTTCCTTCAGCTGTAATATGGTTCCTCTCTCTAGCTCTGGTAATGTCTCAGGTGTCAACCTTCCGCCTCTTGCTCCGTGGGAGAATTTGGGAAGCTACGAATCATCCCAGGGGCCTGCAATTGGTACGGCCCGAGCGATAGCACTTCCTTTCCAGTCGAGTCTGGCAGCTGGTATACTTACATCCGACAAGGAAACGGGTCTCACTTTCTGCGCAACACATTCGTAGGGGGCGCGCACCCAGCCAGGTTTGGTGTGTTCGTCTAAGTTGCACTTCGCCACATTAAGGTATGAGGAAAAGGGCTGTATTTGACTCTGTTCTGGAGCCATGCTATTTTTAGAAACCAACGCACAAGCCATGGATTCTCTCCCGGTTATCCTCCTTTTCTTACACCAGAGCTTCTTCCCCCACCCCCTCTCCTCTGCTACGATTCTCCTACCCAACACTCTGACTACCAGTCCTTCCTCCTCTTCCCACTCATCCTCCCAATTCTCGCCTCTTCCCATTACTTTCCCCACCACTTTCGATAGCCTACCTTTTTCGACTGACTGTTTTCCCTCCATTTTGAACGATTCCTGCTGTTTACCGCTGTATAATCCTTCCATTTTCCCTCCAAGCACCCTCTTCCTATCAACCAACTCCTTCCCATTTCCTTTTCTAGCATTCGAGACCTTCTCTTTCCAATCTTTCCTTCCAGAACACTCCAACCTCTTTCTTTCGTAGTGCCGGGCCCCATGCTTCCTAGTTCCGCTTCCTTTAACTAGACGGATATGTTTCCCGAGCTGCTGGCGAATCTGTTCCCCTTGTCTGCCGGAAAGGTAGTGGCAAACATCACCTGCTCTGACCCATCGATGGCTGAGATGGTGATATCGCAACTGCCATCGTCAAGGTTCCTCTCACACTTTCGAGGGTATCCCCAGGGGCGGCCCACAATAACCTGTTCAGAGCCGGAGTTTGCTAAAATGATAGGCAAAGGAATGATGATACGATGCAGGTTGAGAGGCACGGACTCTGCCATCTTCGACAAATCAGACCGATTGCCATCGGCAGTGATCATCTTGCAGTCGGTTTGATTCCACCCAATGTTCCACTCTCTGGCTCCTTCTTCACAGATCATGCACATTGCAGATCTGCCATCAATGAGCATGGGAAGTTCGTGCCCGTGCATGTTGCTGAGAACGGTTGGAGCGGCCCTGACCTACCAGAATTCGATGTGTCCGGCATGATCTTTCAGGCCGGAGAACGCAGAAATGTGAGTAATTCTGATTGTGTTTGGTGCGACCAGGGTCCTGGCAGTGGCTTATTTGTCTTTGGGAACTGATATCGTTTTAGCCTTTGGTAGAAGTTGAAAGGTAAAGTCACCGGTCTCTCTCGCTTGACGGGCTAGGATAGGGTAATCAAGTTGGTTGCTTCCAAGGACTTCTAGTTTCCAGTATGCAGAGCCGGTGCTTTCTTTCGCGGCATCTTCTGAGCCTTTGGGGTCTTTGGAGTGGTGTTTTTGACAGAGTGTGTTGTGGCTGGTTGCTTGCTGAATGCTACCGCTTTCCTAAGAGTTCACTTTTCTTGGTTACTAGCACTCTTTGAGACCTTCCGAACCTCTTTCTCGATTCGTGCACACGTGTCATCACCCCTGCTCACCTCATCCATCCTCTTCCATCAGTCATCCAATAAGGCTATTCCCGCTAGAGTGCGCACAACTGCCGACCACATTTCTCTCTCTTCCTCGTCTCCACGTGCGTCTCTCTCTACCTCCGTCTCACTTTTCTCCTCTTCCTCTGCACTGCTGTCACCTTGCCCCACTTCTTCTTCTTCATCCTCGTCGCTCAAGTCCTCAATACGGTCTTCATTACCTTCTTTCTTACCTTTCTTTCCTGTAGACCAACCAGAGTAGTACATCAGCAAAATGTAAGTATGTCACTGGGAGCCTCTGGGATTATCTGAGAGTTGTTGGACCAGAATCCTAGGGTGGCAAAATCCCAGAGTTTACTGGACCGACGCAGTGGCATTCAGGTGCACCTGGATGCACCTGGGAGCGCCGCTGACAAGTCTGGGAACGCCGACGACAAGCCTGGGAGCGCCGGCGACAAGATTGGGAGCACCTCAAATCACTGTAGTGTGCAGTCTGGGGGAAACAACATCTTCATTGGGAACACTGCTGGTGCGTCTGGAAATCATAGCCACTACTTATCGTTCAACAATTTTTAAAACTCATGTATTCAGTTTGTATTCTCATCTATGTAGCTATGTATCTATATAGCTACCCGTCTACACACGGTATATCTGGACTGGCTGCAGGCGGTGCTTGACAGCAAATCGAGGTGCGCCTGAAGATGATGATCGAGTGAACTCAGAGATACACTTGGTGGCAGTTATTGGGTGAACTTGGATATGCACATGGAGGCCGTGATGGAGTGAGTTTGGAGATGCACTGGGAGGCCGTGATCGAGTGTACTCAGAGATCCACTTGGAGGCCGTAATCGAGCAAGTTTGGGGATGCATCTGGAGGCGATGATCGTGCGAACCAGGAGGCCGTGATCGGTCGAGTTTGGAGATGCACTTGGAGGCCATGATCGAGTGAACACTGAGGTGCACTTGCAGGCCATAATCGAGTGAGTTTGGATATGTAATTGCAGGATGTAATCCCGTTACTCAGAGAGGCACTTGGAGGCCATGATTGAGCGGCTTTGGAGATCCATTTGCAGGCCGAAATCGAGTAACTCAGAGATGCAGTTGAAGGCCCAGATCAGGTTGAACTCAGAGATGCACTTGGAGGCCGTGATCCAGCGAGTTTGCAGATGCCCTTGGAGGCCATTATCGAGCAAGATTAGAGGAGTACTTGGAGGAGGTCGCTAGGAGGCGCGGGGTGCTGCTACTCCATCCATCTATTAGTTAACTCGGAACTGTGGGAATGAAATGAGGTGACTTTACGTTTGGGCCCTCACGGAGAGATGGCTGGTGGTGGTCACCCTTGAAGGGAGGCACACCGGAAGCTGATGCGACATTCAGGGGTCAACTCGGAATCGTGAGAATGAAGGGAAGACAGACAATCTTGGCTGGATGCAATACTCAGTGTATGCAGTACTCGGTGTCTGCTGTACTCAGTGTTAACTCTTGATTCCAATATGGAGAGATAGATAGAGATGACTTAACATTGTGTTGTGCAATAATGGTGGAGTAAGAGGGATGGGGGATGAAGATGGGCACTATATGGAGAATACAAGCTGATATACAAAGTCAGCGGTAGGATTTGCCTAATTGGGTTTAGCAGACCTTGAATCGGTGTTTTTACCCGCCGGATCAGGAGTAGTACCTGCCGTATCATGAATGGTAAATTAACTCCCACACAAAATTCTCTTATGTCCCGGTTTCTCATGATAATTTCCCCCATCTCCTCTCATCTCTCTACCATCACCTAAGAACACGAAGTTAAGTCATCCCTATCTATCTCTCCATGCAATGATCATGAGTTAACAATGAGTACAGGATACACAGAGTACTGCATACCCCGAGAACTGCATACACCAAGTACTGGATACACTGAGTCCTACGTCATCCCAAGATCGACTGTCTACCGCTCCCAGCCAGTCCCTCATCTCTCGGCATATCTCATTGCACTCAACTCTCTACATACCCCATCTTACAAGTTAACCAATGAATCGAGTCTCAGCTGCCGTCGCATCTCCCTCCCGATCCACCGCCTCCATATTCACCACCTCCAAGTACTCCTCCAATGTCGATCGATCATGGCCTCCGAGTGCATCTCCTAACTCCCTTCCTTACGGCCTCCAAATGCATCACTGATTTACACCATCTCGGCCTCCAAGTGTATTTCCAAACTCGCTTGATCACGGCCTCCAAGTGCATCTCTGAGTTACACAATCACAGTTTCCAAATACATCTCCAAACTCCCTCGATCACGGCCTCCAAGTGCATCTCTTAGTTCCACTTGATCGCCGCCTCCAAGTGCATCTCTGAGTTACACAATCTCAGCCTTCAAATGCATCTCCAAACACGCTCGATCACTGCCTCCAAGTACATCCCTGAGTTACAAAAACTCGGCCTCCAAATGCATATCCCAACTCGCTCGATCTCGGCCTCCAAGTAAATCTCTGAGTTCAACTTGATCTTGGCCTGCAAGTGCGTCTCCCAAGTCGCTCGATCACAGCGTCCAAGTGCATCTCCGAGTTCATCTTGATCTCAGGCTCCAAGTGAATCTCTCAGTTACTTGATCTCAGCCTCCAAATGCATCTCCAAACCCGCTTGATCACGGCCTCCAAGTGCATCTCTGAGGTATATGATCCCGGCCTCCAAGTCCATCTCCAAACTTGCTCCATCACGGCCTCCAACTGCCTCTTGGAGTTACTCGATGTCGGCCTCCAAATGCATCTCCAAACCCACTCAATCAAGGCCTCCAAGTGCATCTCTGAGTTTCTCAATCTCGGCCTCCAATTTCATCACCTAACCCACTCGATCATGGCCTCCAAGTGCATCACTGAGTTCAACTAGATCTCGGCATCCAAGTTCATCTCCAAACTTGCTCGATCACGGCCTCCAAGTACATCTCCCAGTTCACACGATCACAGCCTCCAAGTGCATCTCTAAGTACTCTCAATCAGCGTCTCCAGGTGCTCCTGTGATTATGCTCCAGTACCATCTGCAGCCAGATTGGCTGTATGAATATATATAGAGAGACTTAGATAGACAATACATGCCATATTATGATGCAGCAAATCATGTGACTGTAACACAGATGAATCTGATACACCAAACGCATTGTGGCTATGGGACCCTAAGAACCACTACTGGGAGAATACGGCACTAAGTCTCCCACAGAGCTGTGCAGAGGCCTCAGCTGCTCCAAAATTTGACTATCCTATAAGTCAAATCTCATAGCATTCTGAATGCACCTCCATCACTGCAGGTGGTTTCAGGAGCACATGAGAATCCTCTTGCAGAGATCTGGGAGCACTTTGCTTAGCTCCAGGGGGGCCTGGGAGCATCTGGAATTACTTGGGAGTACTGGTAAGGTCTGCCGGAGTGTCTGGGAGGCTTGCATGTGCCTTCCGCACTGAATTACATTTTCCTGATGTTGCCGTCAATTTCGGACAGCTGTTGGGCAATCCCTGAGCGAAACGCAGTCACCTGAGTACTGGCCCTCTGAACCATCTGAGATCTTGCAATGTGCTGAGGCGGCTGTGGTTCAGCCGTAGTGGCTACTTCCCCTCACTACTGCCGTTGTCGAGCTGCATCCTGGGCGTGCTTCAGCATTGACGAAAACATTCTCTCCGGTCGATTTCCGGATATCTCACCACCATTTCCACCTCTCGATCCTAAGGTTAGTCTTCTACGATCATTGAGGTTGGACTATGCCTTTTTGCTGGTCTGTGCGGACATCCAGTCAGACCGTGTGGTTGTGTCCCAGCTCATCACCATAGATACATGGTCCCAAAGCTTGCCGTTGATATTGCTGTTAATTGGGTCCCGGTCAGCGGTAAGAGGGTCCTGTGGGTGAATTCGGAGGTGGCAAGCTCATTGGTGTGTGCAGAGGTCCCTGGTCGGCCCGGATGTTGTATGCCCTGGCAGTCTCATAGCCTCCGTATCTGAGCTCATTTGCATTCCTCAGCTGGAAGGTCCAAGCGTTGAAGGCCTTCATTACATTGTCAATCTTCGTGTCAATCATATATTCACATTTAGTGATGGGAATTTCATTTGTGGCCTCCGCTGGTGCCGGGGACTCTTTCTTCGGCATCGCCGGAATGTTCAACACTATGGGGATCTGCGGGAGCAGAACTCCAGCTAGGATTTAGTAAGGAGAGTCTCCTGGCGCCGTAAGTGCACCGTCCGAATCCAGAAGGCCGAGAGCAACAGCAGTCGGATATTTGTCCCGGACATACTTTCGGAGTTTGTGACATTTCCACGTTGACGGGTCTCTGGGATGCAGTTAGAGTTTCATTACCACTCTGAATCTCAAGTCTCTTGGGAGGGCTCCGAGCAACATTTCCACCTGTGAGTATTCCGCCAAGGCTCCCTTGTTAATCATAATGCGGCTGATGTTATCGTAGGTGAGTATTAAAGCTTTCAGGCCGACGTTCGCATGTTCGAGCTGGTCCATGCATAGTCGCTCCCTGTATGATCTCGTGTACATATAAACCCAGCTATCGGTGTGTCTGAAGGCGTCCTTCAGCTCCTCTTTCAACTGCACCCAGTCCTTCCTCAGATACCTGTTCTTCATCGTGATAGTCTCCTGGATCGTTTCCGAGCAGTAGTACGGGAACATTGTGATAACATCTTTGGCCACAGAGTCAATCCTGGTGAGGGAGGAGGGGCTTTCGTACGCCTCCATGAATTTGGTGACGTCTGCTCCTCCAAAGACTGGTGCGCCCGTGGTGTGCGGGAGTGGCATCTCCTAGTGTTCCTTCGCGATGGCAAAGGCCAGGACTCGATGAATGGCCTTTGATTGTGTGCATGATTGGGCGAGGTATTGGCAGAAGGTCCAGCGCTGTTGGAGGATCCGGCCTGGCTTGAGGGTCCAGCACTGGAGGAAGTGGTCCGGCCACTAGGACTGGCGGTAGAAGTGGATCAAGAGTATTCAATTGACATCCTCATACTATGTATAGTGGTTTGGAGGTGGGATCGTGGATTAGGTGGTGAATTAGCAGTGATTGGTAATCCACGGTCAATCGCAAGTTTGTGAGCTTTGGAAGGGCGATTAGGTCAACTCGCACTGTTTTTGAGGTGAGCTCTGTGTTTCGTTCCTTTCTCAATCTACCTTCACCACCTCTCATGGTCATCTCCCTTAGCTTTCTGCCAAGTGCTCTATCGTGTTCTATTCCCTGCGACGTCCCCCTACAACTAGTAGTATCCTCATTAGCACTTCTCAAAATCTTACCAGCATCTTTGATTCCTTTTCTTTGTATTCCTTGCAGTCAGTGTCATGCTTAGTACAGGGTTGGCGTCCTTTTTCGCTTTTGTTTTCTCGTCCCTGTATAAGGTCGGCGCCTGTCATCCCAGTGTTAGGTCAGTGCCTGTCATCCCCGTGTTAAGTCGGTGCCTGAAGTCCCAGTGTTAGGTTGGTGCCTGTCATCCGGGTATGCGGTCGGAGCCTGTCGTCGCAGTATGAGGTCTGTGCGTGTCCTCCCATTTGCAAGGTTGGTGCCTTTCGTCCCGGTATAAGGATGGTGCGTTTCATCCCAGTATTAGGTCGGTGCCTTGTGGCTGGTGTTAGTTTGGCACTATTTACTTGGTGTTCGTCCTGGTATTAGGTTGGTGGCTTTCGTACAGTTTTAGTTCTGCACTATTACCAAAGTGTTCGTCCCGGAATTAGGTTGGTGCCTTTCATCCAGTGTGAGTTCAGTGCCGTTTCCTCGGTGTTTATCCCGGTATTAGGTCGGTGCGTTGCTAGTCAGCAACATCAATGTACACAGGTTACTGCATCCAGCATTCCAATCTGACATTGTTAGTATCGCCCACTTGCTGCTCCTGTCCATGTTTGCCTGTATTAGCACGCATGGGTCTTTCCCACCATTCCGTACTCAGCTTTCCGAACCAGAATCCACATTTGGGCTCCTTGTGTGGTGAAACGGCGGAGCTGGAGGACAGAGAGCCCATCATCAACACTCTGCGGCACCTCTCGCGGCATCAAACAAGATTTCGTGAGAAACAGCGGTTCTGGCTCAAGGAGCACAGGAAGAGGGTGAGAAGTTATGATACTACCTGGCTGGGAGGATCTACGCAAAGTCTCGGAAAGAGTGGGTGAGATCAAAAGATGCGAAAGATGGAGCGTATAATTCATTGTATGATATGGTAATATGAGATGAAATACCAGATGGGCTGCAAGCTTTCTACCCTGGGGTCTTCTGAATATATACTCCCTGTCACTCTGACCATCTCCGCTACCCCTGTATCCCTGTGCGCCCCCATTGCCCAGTCCATCTCCATCATCCCTGTATCTCCGTACACATGCCATAGCTCAATCCACAGCCAAGCTGAGTGGCGGTGGTTGTTTGAAACATATTTTCCTGCCATGCCAGTGTTTGGTCGGTACCTGTTTTCCTGGTATGAGGTCAGTGCCGTTCGTCCGGTGTCAGTTCAGCACTACTTCCTTCGTGTTCGTCCTGGTATTAGATCAGCGCCTTTCGTCTGGTGTCAGTTCGGTGCGATTTCCTGGGTGATTGTTGCAGTATTAGATTGGTGCCTTTCGTCTGGTGTTAGTTCGGCCCAATTTCCTGAGTATTTATCCCAGTGTTAGGTCGGTCCCTTTCTAGATATCAACGTCAATGTACGCACCTTGCCGTATCCGCCATTCCGATCCGATATTGTTAGTGTTGTCCACTAGTTTGCTCTCTGCATATTTGCCCATAACAGCTAGTACGGGTCTTTCCCACCATTCTGTACTCAGCATTCCGAACCAGAATCTACGTTTGGACTCCATTTGTGGTGAAACTACGGACCAAGAAAGTGGAGAGCCCATTATCACACTCCGCCGCACCTCTTGCAGCTTTCTGAAAGGCGTTCGTGAGAAAGAGCGATTCTGGCTTGAGGAGCGTAGGAAGATGGCGTGAAGGTATGATACTACGCAGCAGTGAGGACCTATGCAATTGCATGGATCCACATTGAGTCTCGGAAAGAGCGAGTGAAATCAAATGAGAAGCAAGATGCAGTGTATAATTCATTGTATGATAAGATGTTATGAGATAAGATACAACATGTGATGCAAGCTATCTACCCCGGGGCCTCCCTAATATATACTCCCCATTACTTCGTCCATCTCCGCTCCCGCTGTATCGCCATTCACCCCTGTCACCCTTTCCGTCTGCATGATCCCTATATCTCCGGACACCTGCTGCAGCTCAGTCCTCTGCCGAGCTGAGTGGCAGTGGTGTTGGGATACAGATTTTCCCGCAACAGTGCCGGGGGGTTTTGTTGCCTAATGGATATCAGAGCTTGATATTATTCTACTATAGCTGATCTCAGTGTTCATGTATCATCAAATTAATGATATATTTACCTTACTTAAATGTTAATTTTGATTGTATAAACATTGGTAGATTACCACTCGACATGTACTATCATTGACTATCTGTCTGAGATAATGTTGTTCTTTTACTCTATATAGTTGAATCATGGCTTTCACAGACAACTAGATATATATAAGTTGCAATTTGCACTGTATTTGAAACCAACAGACATAATAGATTCACACCAGGATATATGGTGATATCGAGCAAAGTTATATGTGGGTTGCAGTCAGAAGGCTGACATAGATAGTGCTTCTTGGTTTTGACATTGATATTATACTACCGAATCCAGCTATATCACTGAATGGGTAGATTACTTCTATGTTTAATATTAATGACTTTATCATTGAATACCTTGTCAAGAACAGATTACCATTACTGCAATCTATAATATCAGTATTGTCAAATTCATTATCAGATTTCAATTTGGATTTCAAACTTATTAGTACTTAAAATGTGCTGCACTAGATTTACTATCTCCTCTATAGAGCAAAGTTATATATGACTTAAATCAAGCAAGTAATATATTTAACTGTAATTTTCACTGTTACTATACAGCCATATATGAATTGTTTGTCATATTGTAAATTGCAAAATAGCAGCTGCAAGAGAGTGTGGTTCCAAACCTTTCTTTTACAAGTTGCAATATTATCCCCATGGAACTTATTGTATTGGATGGAAACAACAGTTATTTGAATTTGTTATTTAGATACTAGTTGATACTAAGCAAGAAGAATTGATCTTTACAATCAGTACTAATGCATGGGGAAAATCACCATGGTCAATATCGGGCTTATTAATAAGTTACCTCTGGGACAGTAATCCATTGCATACTTGACAAGTAGCAGAATGAACCCCTATCAACCTGTACAATGACTAGATTACTATGATACATTTACACTTTTCTAAGCTGGATACTAAACATCACACTGTGTATAACAAATATCAAACTGAGCTGCCAATTGTATATCATTATGCTCCCACAGGCACACTCTGAAGTACTCTTCTCACTGAACTCAGTTGCACACTCCTAGCATTTTTGATTTCATGCTATTCAGTAAGCTTGCGAAATGCTCCCCAGTATCCCTTTATGTATTGTTCCAAGTATTCCTTTGAGCTGAGTACATTTTCAAGTACCAATCTGAGCTTGCTATCATGTAAGCACCCAATTGTGCCAGAGGGCACATTTCTCGCTTCTGTAACTGTATGTTCTCAAAGAAGCTCTCCAAACATTTCCAAATACACTTCCATATATGCTCTGAGGTATGCCTTCACGTATGCTCCCCTCTACAGCTCACTGATGGCTGCCAATTACACTCCCATGCTTCCACTCAAGTACAATTTCAATTGGACCCAAGGCAGTTCTACCAATCTGAGTCTGGGAAAAGTCATTTTGCCACATGTAATTTGCTGAAAGCTTGATAACCTCCAGTCATCTCGTGTTACAGCTATCATGGCAGATAATGGCATTTAGCTCAGAGCGATTATATGCAATGTGAATAACAAGCGCACAATACACCTTGAGTCTATGGTAGTATTTCCACTTTACCTCTGTACTTTGTTGTACCAATAATGTGCTCTCAGAGTGATAGCGAGTGTGATTGTGCACTGCATGATGTAATCAAGTTAGCTAGATCTGTGCTATGGATGGTGTAGCAGAGGGTACTTGTGCAATGGCACTGTTATGTCAGAACACAGGGTAAATTGTCAGAGTAGCCGCCATGATCTTGTTAGAGGCTCCACATGCTGTGTTGCTGGTCTTGTCAGTGCCCATTCTCAGCTGTTGGAAGCCACATATATAGTTGCCCTTATTTTGTCAGAGACTTTGTGCGCAACAGCGCTAGTCTTGTCAAAGCCAACCGTCTTCTGTCAGAGTGTCCACAGATAGTCCCTGTATTCTTGTGAAAAGCATCTTGTGCTATCGCTGTGGTCTTGTCAGAATCCGCTATCAGCAGACAGAGTCTGAATGTATGGTCGCTGTGGTTTCTTCTGCGTCTTCTCAAGGTATCGCACTCGGCTTGTCTTAACCTAGAGTCCCCTGTCTTGGTCCATACATATGGTTGCCAGACTCTCCTGTTAGTCTCCTGAAGTTTTCATCAGGACTTTGTCTGGACTCAAGGTTGATACCCAGATTCTATATATTTATATCACCATTTGCCATTCCAATTAGGATCATAGAACCATTTGCATGTTGATTGAAATTTAGTTAGTTTGATATCCATTATATTCTAATGAAAATCTGTCAGGATACATATCCACTAAATACACAAGCAGCTGTATGTTTTCATTATTGATTACAGTCTTTAGATTGCACTGTTTGGAACCAGGTGTCTCCTGATCGTGTCCATTGATGGTGTCGATCCTGTCCATATGTGTAGGCAGAATCTTGGTTTGCATCTCTGGTGTGATAGTTTCCCATTGTTTGAATAGATCACTCTAGGTACCTACTCAATGTCAGATACATGTGTCCAAAATGGAGACTGGTGTACCAATTTGTCTATCTGAGTCAACAGTTACATATAGAACACTGCCACCAGCACAGTTGTTGAATGAATGCTTTCCTGTAGTTGCACAACATCATACCAATGCAGTATCGCCTTATTGAAACAGTGGAACATATATGGCCATCATGTGAAATCACAAGTTACGTTCTCGATGATTGATCTTTCCAATATGCCCAATTATGATCAATGTAGACACACCTTCTTCAGTATCTGAGTTAATTATCAGGACGTTAATAGAATCAATGCAGTTCATTTGGACTGTGTACTTGCAGTCAGAATAATGATACCGGTATATGCAGGAAGACATTGGCCTTGTTACAAGCTGTTTGTAGTCATTATTCCACAGAGGCTGAATGCTAGTTACCTAACAATTGGGAGCAACTTCACAAGTCTGTTTGGCCAAGAAGCCATGAGTGGCTGGTTAGTGAAAGGTGACCATTGTGGCCAGTGCTACTGAGAAGGGCTTGAGTTATGCGAATGCTTCACATGTGGATAGCTGATTTTGAGATGTCAAACTCCTCGATTGCCATACTCAGAATAACATGTGCTTTCTTGTAGCTCTCCTTGGACTGTTTGTCAGCATTGACGGGATTGGGGTCCTCGCTAAGAATCCTGCAACAGAAAAGACATCACTGAATGTCCCACCCATTATCTGGCACCCCCATGTCACCTACCTTACGCTTTTGCCGGTGGCTAGTATTGATGGTGAACAGATTCTGCTATTGCATCTGGTGTCATGGAGTGATTGCAATGACCATGAATTGTCAGCTGGAGGTTTTCATTGTTGAAGTGAGTGAGGTTAGTACCCCCTTCTCCCCCCCCATACCGGATTGCCAGGAGACCGAATGGTTAATTGCACCCAGGTATTGTGAGTCAGCAACCCAGTTGTGGACATTTATGCCTCTACTTGCCCACCGCTGGTTGTCAGTCAAACTTGGAGTTCATAGCAAGCAATAGTCAGAGTCCAGTGCAGGGATGGTCATTTCTACGCCAAGAAACCCCATGCAGGTCGCCCGAAAAAGGACTAGGTGTTCACACCAATATGTTGTCAATGTCAGACACAGATGTCAAGCTGGATGCCTCACTACCCCTTGTTTCTTGCGTAAACTGAAAGAACTGCTACCGCTATTTAATGTGCAGAATATTTGATGTGAGTATCACAGTTTGTCATGATCGTCATCGCAATTGCTCATGTGCTAGCTGTTCAAGCACCCATCGCTACCGGTGTTGCGCCCGGATTGGTGCAACAGTCAGAAATTTCGTTTGCGGTGAGTGTCATCAATACTCTCGCATCGGAGTTTGTATTATCGTGGCTGCAGATGCTGCCACTCTGGCACCGGCCATTGGAGTTTTGATCATTCTGGCCACTACTGTCTCCGGGATATTTTGAACGCTTGTGGGTACTGCTGTATGATCTGTGTCCTTTTGCGATTGAGTACACTGTATGTCTTGCCGGTTTGCATTGGGTGTCTCCACTTTGATCTACACGGAATCAATGGCTTATCACCTTTTATTATATGGTGCATTTCAATCTCCCATCACCTGAAACATTGGTGTCAGTGTTGAAAGCAAAACCAATAGTATTCAATCCCGTGTCAGTGATATGGTCCATGTGAAAGTCAGGAGACTTTCAGCAATACTTCAAAAAAATAATTCTTGCGACATAGAGAGATAAGACAGAGAGATGGGAAGCAAGACAATGTCTCCATGATCTAGTGGTTGGAACCTTAGAAGGCTTCTTCTGCAATATGGAATGCATCTCCCCAATGACTATTATCATGCCAGATATTCTGCATATTGTCAATTCTGCCCTGCTTAAGCATTTAATGGACTGGGTAACATCCTTCCTCAAACTTCATTTAACATTTAACAAATTCCACCAGCTCTGGGCGATGATGCCTCCATATTCTCACAGTGCTCAATTCAAGGAGGGAAATAGCCAGGTGACATAATTGAGTTGTAAGAAAATGAACACACTTGGGTGTGTACTTGTTTTAGTCTTAGCAGCAACTCATTTAAACCTCTGGGCAAGCCAAAAGATTCCCTTCACAGAAGCCCCATGGTACATCAAGAACTTAGTGTATATTCACCTGATGATACAGTACCGGTATCATACTGAAGCTACAATCGAGTACATGGTGAATTATCTGGAGCAGTTTCCTTGTTACTAAGTTGTTTCCAGTCAATTCCACACCAGTAAATCAACAAAGAAGATCTTGGAAGCCTTCCAGAAGCAGCTTACTTTGGGCAAACAGAAGGAATGGGAGAGTGACTCTGCCTGAAACAATGTTTCTTCACATGCGAAGTGTCATCGCATTGATGAAACTTCAACGCAGATAGAGTTTCCAGTTCCAAAACATCTTGTTGATGACTCGGATTTCTGCTTTGTAATGATGCATCTCCTGAACCACTTCCGACTCTATCCGCCAGCTTCCCAAAGGCTATAACGCAAGCTATTAACTTCCTCGAAGAGACATGATGGATTCTAAAGAAGCATACTGACAAGCAAATCGTCGTGAGGCCACCTTCAAGATTCTGCTAGAGACAAGTTAACGCAAGGTGGTGTAGTCTCGTGAGCTGAATGCAAATGCTGCAATACCGTATCATGACAATGAAATGCCTCCAACCAAGGAACCTCTCATGCTAATGATAAATAACCTGTGACCTGAAATCGAGACCCTTGTTGACATGGCCTGGTGGTTTCCAATGCCAAAAGAGAAGCTACAGAATCACATTGCTCAGTGTTTCAAGAGTTTTGCCAACTTCACAGATTACATTGATTGAAACCAGGATTTCCGTCATCTCAGCGACATACAATACAGTCTGAACAATGCTGTCCCAATGCCGGTGGTGTCATATCAATGCAACGAGTAGGCAGGTCATATTGTTCCTTGCACTGGGTCCCCAAGGTGCACAAAGCATAAGCCATCAAGCAATGATTCAGTGCATCGGTGGATGCGGACCAGTCCGGACAGCCACAATAGATTGAGTACTGGACATCTTCCTGTACAATTGAAGTGTCTTTTTATAGTTGAGGATGCTGAGTCAAGCATTAAAGGGCTTCCTGCCTGGGTTCAGACATTGGTGGCAGAGCCAATATGTCAAACAGCTGGGCTGGGGATTTTCAACCAGAGACATCAACCTGCAATGCAACCCTTGCACAATCGAAGCTACTGCTGTAAGCTTCTTTCCGGCGTTGAATCCTGTCACATCATCCCTATATGCACAATCAAAGAAGCTGTACACCTTGTTCCACTAATGCCGCAGCCAGATAGCATGTGGCGGCACTTGAGCAATACGATTGACTTGCATATCTCCACATATGTTTTACCTGTAGATAATCTGATTTGATAGTTTAAGTTGTATTTGCAGCGATATAAATTCATCTGGTGTGGTTACTCGCAGTGTCTCAATAGTTGTTATGTGAGTCATGCAACCATTCCCATAATCGATGTCTCAAGATATTACATACTTACCAATATTCTTGAAATCTATGGAATAGTTCCAAACACAGTTGGAACAATGAAAATCTAGATGACTAATGTGAAAGAAACAAGTGTAGTATATTAGCTTAAGTGACAAAACAAGTTTTTCAAATGTCATGATAATGTGATCACATCATTCAACACTTTGAAACATGGTGAATGATTGCAAATCAGTTGGTTAGATTATTTGTGTAGAATGTGGAGAAGGATCAGTGTGTGGGGTTCATTTTGGGAAACAAACTTCGCTTTTTGATGATTTATTCAGTCAGAGCGGTCCTCGACATTTGATTTCATATCTACCATCACTCTGTTTTGTCTATTGAATTTACCAGTAGCACTGGCATCATACTTGCACACTGTGATTGTTCAGAGATTGTTACATTTTATGTGGAGGTCAGTCCATGTCTTGATCTCAGCTTTCCCAACCAATATCACAGATTCCTTGGTTGCTAACCACCAAAGTACTTCCGCATAGAAGTTGTTGGATACCTCCTCCAATGTCACATGTGTCAGTGTTCATGCCTCGGTACAGCCACAGAGATATTGGCAGGGTATTACCGGACTGTTGTACCGATCCTCCAAGTTGGGTATATGCAACATATCATCACCAAATCACTACCATAGGTATCTTACTGTTCAGTTGTTCTGGGGTATATCATATGGTAGCAGTAGTCTCTGCTCGCACCATTCCCCTTTTGTCACCCACTCTGTGATGTTGACATAAATTTGAGGTTAGCACAATTGCTCCACTATCCTTCATAACGTTCCTTCTCATCTATTGTGGCCCTCTGTTTGAGTGGATCTTCTATTGCTTTTCATTTCAACTAAGTGCACACTGCCACATTTTCCAGCAGTTCACTCATATTCTACCTCTAGTAGAGTATTCCATCAGAAAGAAGTGACCTCATGGCTTCCTGGCAAAATTCCTGTCTATGCTCTTGAGTTATTCCATCCAGCAACTGAAAGTTTCCGAGAATTATGACTATCTCTGATCATCTCCCATTTTATATCTTCGCTAGTCTTAACTGAATAACTAATTTGTATGCTCTCACTGTCCTCCATCTTTCCGGTCCTACTTCTACCTGTATTCCCCACAAACTTGCTCGAATTGTATCCTCTTGATAGTCCTCATTTTCTTGCTCCGAGTCCCCTACCATTTTGCGGCCAGTGTGAAAGTAACTCAGGATCTATAATTGTTCCCCCAGAAAAGAATTTCACATGGAAGTCAAACAGTCATATCCACACCATCCAACAGGTTAGTTCTACTCCTGGCAGCTCATTCCTGGGCAAGGCTAGTTGATGTGCTAATCTATTAACATCTGGTACTAGGAGGAATCTGACCCCATATAGATAGTTGTGAATCTTCTTAGGTGATTTCATTAGTCGATGGCACTTGAATGTTCCCACATTACATCTCTTCTTTGTCTCATTGAAAAGTCAACCTTCATAGTGACTCAGGTGCCTGTCACTCTCGTTGGCTTCATTGTGGCAAATCCCCTGCATTCTGATTTGCTGGAGTCAATTCCCACCACCATTTATCTGGCACAATCGCTGATGTCTAATCTCTTCAATGCCAGGGCACTTCAGATTGCCTTCTTCAGGATTCCCAACACTTTCTTATCCGCAGTCTCATATTGTGTCTCAATGTCTTTCCGTCAGATCCAAAATCGGGATCATCCAACTATTGCCTATACAGCAACTCATATTCGACAGTACATGCATAGTAGGAAACATGTCCAGCACTTAATACAGTTCTCACATAGGGGCCAATTGTACACCTGGATGACCTTTGACTCTTATGACAACTTTCTCATCTCTCTATAGACAAACCTGAACATATTTGCTCAGTTGCAGCGCCAATTGGATTTTTCTCGTCAAATTGTTCTGGCAGTTTTCTCCACATTCGAAAGTACATCATTGAGATTCTGGAGGTGTTCCATAACAAGCCTTCCAACTCAAGGAACCCTGGCTACATTGTCATCCCTGTATCAAGTGTTCGCACCATACACTCTGACATAGGTAATATCTTTCACCGCGATTGACCCATGGAGAATGTGTAGTACATTTTGACATACTAGGATACATCATACTACTGTCACGGTTTGAAGAAGTACAGTTGTACATAGGGATTCTGAGGGGAATTCGGGGATGGTGTGGAAGGAATTGTGTCACGGAAAGGCAGAGACGTTGAGTGATGCAGAGGATGAGCTGAGAGGGTGGCGGTTGAATCTGTTATGATAAGGAAGTGGTCTGAGGTGTTGCGACGTTGGGTGAGGTGGTGTGGTTTTATAAATATGGAGTTATGGGGTGGTGTGGAGGATCATGGGATAAGATTCGGATGGTACATCGGAGCAGGAGGAATGGTTCGAATGTGGCAGGTGCAGTGTATATAAAGAGAAAGTTGTTGGTGTTGGAGGATTTTCCTTTCTTCTCTCTTGACTCGTTCTCTTGTATAGCAAAGCAAGTTACGACTTTGAAACAGTTTGACTCATGTCTTGTCCCGCTTTTTGGGATACAAATTTTGAGTGTCTCTTGCACTGTTTCTGATACCACATACCTAGTTACCAATATCACCTATGCACAACCCCGCCTGTTACACTAGAGTGAGTCGTATTACAACGTACCTGATATTGAATGTGCGTACATCCCTCTACAGGGTGTTAGTATTGTTCCAAACCTTGTTCGACTTTTTGTTGGGTTTACCTAGCACCATATCACAGTTGGATACATGTTTGTGACAATTGCATCGACTAGTTCCCTCGACTTATCAGATTTGAGATCCGTCAGCACCCACACCGATCACCATATTCGAATGCAAAATTACGACACCAACTGTACCTCCGGAATGAATTGGTTTGATCTCACCAAAACCCCTTGTCTTGTGTTTGAACCTGAACCCGTGAACGCCTTCGAGAGTATGGAAGCTATAGTTGCAGCAACTTTCGAGGAGGAACCTCTGGAAGCTTATTTTTGGGAGCAATCACCTCCTCCCTCCCCTTGGAATACTTACTGGACAGACGCAGCCAGAGAGGGAGGTGGACTTGATATTAACGATCCCGTGTTTGGACCAGATTGGACTAGATATTCGGGAGCACATTGTTGGTTTCCTTGTGATCCCGAAGAACCTTGTGACTGGATGGGACATAATTGCTCAGGAACACATTCAACAGTCGGACACGCTGCAGCAGCAGCAAGAACTGCTAAGTCGTTGGGAGTCCCACTGATTTATATAGTACCTCCAACCCGGATGCCCTCCGAAGTCGACGCATACAATTGGCATTGGTAGATGTACTCGATCCGCTGCCATGTCAGGATCAATGGAACCCGGAGCGGCCCTGGTGTCCCCCAACAATCAAGGGCCCATCATGGTACTCATCGATCTGCAGAGGGATGCCATAGGATTTGAGGAGTTGAAGGAGGCATTTGGACAGACACAGGTGGTGCTGAGGATGGTGGCACAATACTCACATCCCATCCGAGAGGTACTGATGGTATGCGACCACCCACAATAAATCGTCGATCGACAACAACAGATTACAGACCGACTGGCGAAGCAGTTCCGGCCCCCGCAGTGCAATTACACCCAGTTGGAGCAGCAGATACAGTCACTGATGAACAAATGGGACAAAGCCAGGAGGTGACCTGCAGCACTAGGAACGGAAAACGAGCTTCGACAAGAATTCATGGACATGACCCAAGATGCACGGCAATCCCGAGAGGAAGTCCGCAGGTTGAGGATGCATTTAGCGAACGCCTTCACATTGGCAGCCAGGGTTGCTCCGGCTGCTCCCCGGTCCCTGGAAGACAGAGGCCAGAATTTTCCCGACTCCACAGACTATGCAGGGTCGGATCAAACTCAGTTGAGAGGCTGGATTGCTCAACTCCGGATGGTCATACAACAAAAGCCCGCCATCTTTCCCAACAAACAGTCAAAGATGCGGTACACATTCAATTGGCTGAGCGGAGTTGCCTTAGAACACATTTTGCCACACGTTCGGGAGAACGGAACGATAGGGCTGGAAGACCTACCAGCTTTTATACAACTCCTGCAAGCAGCTGTTGGGGACTCCGACTGAGTAGCCACCGCCAAACTGAAAATGCGGGAGATTAAACAAATGAACCATGAGTTCTCTCAGTACTATGCTGAGTGTCAGGTTATTGCTGCCAACCTTGATTAGAATACTTCGGCCATGTGGACTGCCCTTAGAATGGGGCAGTCGGAGGAAATAAAGGATACATTTACTTATAGCGATATGCCTGAGGAACCTCCTGAATTTGTGACAGTCTGCCAGAAACGGGACAATCAGATCCGCCAGCGACAAGTGGAGAAGGCTGCACAGAATAAAGGAGGGGGGATAGGTTTCGCTTTTCGCAGACCTCCTTTACTTCCGACGGCTTTTGTGATGGCCCCTGCAGAAACTGTTGTGGGATATACTGGATCTGCGCCTGGAGATCTCAGCGCAGGCAAGAGGAGGATTTCGGTAGAGGAGAGAGCAAAAATGTTTGCAGAAGAGAGGTGTTTGTACTGCAGTGGGTTTAACCACAGGGCAGCAGAATGTATGGCGAGGAAAAAGGCTCAGATGTTTATGCCGGCTGGAGGAGAAAATACGGAACTAGAAACTAAGGAAGGTTCCAAGGAATCGGGAAAAGATTAGGTCAACTTAAGCATGATGGCGCTTTGGTTGACAGGAAAAGTTTTGTTTCAAATCCTTTAAAATGTTTTGGAATTTCACAATTATCAGTTAGCAAGGTGGATGTATTAGAAGGATCAAAGGAAGGGAAACATTTAGTTATAACCTGTACATTGACTGTGAATAACCAAGAGATACCTATAAATGCACTGATTGATTGAGGAGCTACAGGCATTGCATTTATGGATCAAGATTTTGCTCGCCATCATCAGATACCCCTTGAGGAACCAAAAGCAACAAAACAGGTCAAGGTAATCGATGGAAGACCTAGTGAGTCGGGAGATATTACCCATATTGCTAAAGTCGGCATGAAGATACAAGATCATAGAGAACAACTGCCGATGTTCACTACGAAGTTAGGGCAATATCCAGCTGACCTTGGTATTCCCTGGTTATGATTGCATGGTGTCGCAGTACGATTAACGTCCAATATGGTCACGTTTGGATGGCACTATTGTAATATCCAATGTCACGATGCACCGGTAACAGTACAAGGAGTCACAGAGGATCTTCCGGAACTGGTGTATTGAGTTAACGAAATATTCCAACCCCAGATTCGACCTCAAAGACTGTTTCGGGGAAATATTGTAATTCTTAATGGAGCCTCCTTTCTTTGTACGGTGAAGAGAGGGAAGCTCACTGTATTTGAAGCATCTCTACATGATATTAATAAAGCAATTGAGGCGAAGAATTTGAAGGAAGGCCCCCTGGAGGAGATTGTTCCAGAACAGTATCATGAGTTTCTTCCATTGTTTAGTAAGGTGTTGGCAGATCGGATTCCACCCCATCTTCCAGGTATTGAACATGAAGTTCGTTTGAAGGAAGGTGAAACCCCTACATGGGGACGATTATATGGTATGTCAACGGCGGAGTTAGTGGTTCTAAAAGAATGGCTGGAGGAGAATATGTCAAAGGAACTCATCTGTCAATCGTCATCGCAGTGTGCGGCACCAGTTCTGTTCACGAAGAACCCGGATGGAGGATTGTGATTTTGCATCAATTACCGAGATATTAATAGTAAAACAATCAGGAATTGGTATTCCCTCCTGTAAATAAAGGAAACTTTGAACCTTCTAGGAAAAAAGCATATATATACAAATTTGGATGTGCGAGGGGCTTATAATTTGCTCCGCATAAAAGAAGGGGATGAACATAAGTTGGCTTTCTGGACTAGATATGCATTGTTTGAACCTACAGTGATGCAGTTTGAAACAACGAATGCACCAGCGAATGTCCAGCGCTACATTCATGATGGTAGTAGGGAAGCTGTGAATGATTTCGGGTCGGCTTATCAGAATGATGTTTTGATATATAGTTATTCAGAGGAGAAACATGTTGGCCATGTTAAGTCGATTATGCAATTGTTGTTAGAAGCAGCGTTGTATTTGAAACTGGAGAAGTGTGATGTGCACAAGGAGACTGTAATATATCTGGGGTTGATTATATCGACAAAGGGTATTTCAAAGGATAAATATAAGGTTAATACTGTACGGAATTGGAGCTGAGAAAAGAAAACCAAGAACGGACGGTTGAATAACCTCTTTGAAGTACAACCATTCCTGGGATTCTGCAATTATTATCGACGATTCATACCAAAGTATTCCGAGAAAGCGGAACCCTTGACCCAGTTTACAAAGAAGCATGAACCATTCATATGGGAATTGGAACAACAGCTGGCTTTTGAAACAATTATTACTGCATTTACTACGGCACCTGCCCTCTGGCATTTTGACCATGGGAGGGAGGTTATAATTGAAACCGATGCTTCAGATTTTGTGTCTGCAGGAGTATTATCACCATGGGATGATTAGGGAGTGTTACATTCTGTGGCATATTACTCGAAAAAGCATATACCTGCTGAATGTAATTACAACATATATGATAAAGAGTTAATGGCGATTATAAAGGCACTTGAGGAGTGGAGACCTGAGTGTTAGTGTGCAGCATATCATTTGCAGTTGATTACAGATCATAAGAAGCTCGAGTATATTATGACAAAGAAGCTTTTGAATCGCAGACAGGTTCGGTGGTCGGAGTTTTTAACACACTTTGGCTATGAGATAGTGTACAGGCCAGGTATATCAAACGGGAAAGCAGATGCGTTGACAAGGAGGCCTGGAGACCTCCCTGAGGGGGGGGGATGAAAGATTGAAAAATATGGAACAAGTGATTTTAAAGCCACATAATTTACCGAAACAATTGCAGCTGTTGGTAAACGATCCACCCGGACAGGGCCGAGCTTCCATATCTGATCTTTTCATTCGAGCATATGGGGCTGACCAGCTGGCAGGGAAGGTATTTGAAGTTATACAAACGAATGGCAGTCTTCGGGAGATTACAATGGGGGAATGCAGGGAGCAGGATGGGAGGATTCGGTATCGAGGGAAACGTTATATTCCGGAGGATGATCAGTTACGGTTACGGTTGATACAGGACCACCATGATACTGCGCTTGCTGCACATCCAGGGAGGGCGAAGACGTTTGACCTCTTGGATAGACAGTACCATTGGAAGGATATGTGGAAACAGGTGGACCAATATGTACACAATTGCCATAGTTGCCAATGGTCACAGTCTTTGAGGCATGCAACGTTTTGGGTTCTTCGACCATTGCCAGTTCTGGAAAAACCATGCGAAGATATTTCAATGGATTTTGTGCTAGGATTACCGGAATGCGAAGGGTTCAATGCAATTTGGGTAGTAGTGGATAGGTTGTTAAAGATGCGACATTTTTGCCCGTGCCATATGACAATTGATGCTGTAGAGCTAGCCAGGTTGTTCTTACGGGAAGTGGTACATCTTCATGGGTTGGCAGTAACAATTGTTCCCGATCGGGGACCTCAGTTTGCCTCAACCTTGTGGGGAAAGATATGTGGCCAGTCGGGGGTTGATCAACGGATGTCTACAGCATTCCATCCACAGACGGATGGCCTCACTGAACGAATGAATGCCGGTATGGAACAGTACCTTCGGGTGTTTGTCAATTACCAACAGGATGATTAGGTACAATGGTTGCCCCTGGCTGAGTTCGCTGCAAATAATGGGATATCTGAGGCAACTAAGTGCACCCCATTCTTTGCAGTCCAGGGTGTGGATCCAAGGATGACATTCCAGGGAGAACCAACACAGGAGCAGAATCAACTATGGTTGGATGCGGACAAATTTCAAGCCACAATGCAACAGGTTCACGAACACCAGCGGGTTGAGATCAGACGGAGCCAGGCATTACAGGAAGAGAGCGCAAATATCGGATGTACACCCGCACCGGATTTCCAGGTGGGATCAAAGGGCTGGTTGGATACCAATAATGTCCGAACTACCCGCCCGACTCGAAAGTTGGATTGTAAACTCTTGGGGCCATTCAGTGTATGTAGACGAGTGTCCCCTTATGCATATGAATTGGAGTTACATGCCTCAATAAGAATTGACCGAGTACAACCTGTATCGTGTTTTGACCCAGTTGTAGAAAATCCTGGGGAGGAACAATGGATTGATCCCCCCCCCCCCCCCACTGGTAGTGGTCGAGGGAGAAGAGGAATATCAAGTATCTGGTGTTGAGGACAGCAGGGTATATTGGAATCCGTTACAGTATCTAACACGGTGGACGAGATATGATTCGTCGACTTGGGAATCTGCGAAGTTTGTACATGCTCTACAGGCAGTGGGGATGTTCCACCGACGATACCCCCAGAAGCCACTACCGTTGCAGAATGTCCTTGGAGGACCTCGAACCTAGAAGGGGGATACTGTCACGGTTTGAAGAAGTACAGAGGTAGGTAGGAAGGATGAGGCGAATTAGGGGATGGTGTGAAAGCAATTGTATTACGGAAACGTGACGACAGTGAGTGACACAGAGGCTGAAGCGAGAAGGTGGTGGTATAATCTGTTATGATAAGGAAGTGGTCTGAGGTATTGCGATGTCGTGTGAGGTGGTGTTGTTGTATTGATAAGGAGTTATGGGGTAGTGTGTAAGATCATGGGATAAGATTCAGATGGTACATCGAAGCATAAGGAATGGTTTCAAGGTGCCAGACGAAGATTATGCCACTTAAAGATATAATGCATCCTTACTTGTTTGGTGCTCATATTCAGTTTATGCAGCCCAGAAAATTAACACCAAAAGCAGGAAATAATGTAGATTGCATGTCACCTGGGGCCCAGCAGTGGCAATTCCAAATAGTCAGCTCTTTATCAGCAATAGATCACTAGCAATCGACCGACCAATCTGTATACATTTACAATTACTTATATCAACTTTTCTGACTCTATTGTATAATTACCATTCATATCTGTACAAAGCCAAAAACTCATATCATGGGATTACTGAAAGGTGCCGATGGGGGTTGCTGTTAGTGGGTAGTACTCATTTTTAAGTACATATTGATTTTGATGAGATCAATAAGCTGCTTCCATTTTGTTACATCTGGGTATCACACCTGGTTGTACGTATGGTGCATATGGTATCCATAGTCTGTATTTACAACATAGTGAATTATATTTGAAATTTTTTTATTTGTCAACTGGAGGAGGCTTTTTTCACCATTTCATATGGGTAATATTCTATATCAGTTACCAGTCACAGGATGCCTCACCTTCTATTCCTACTCACATTTTGCCTTTCGCTTGAATGTATGCTTTGTAATCATCCCTATTTGTTATTAATGTAGTTATTCATTACTTTCAAAATTTGCCAATTGCAGCAGATTTGGAAAGTTTGTGAAGAATTATATCACTAGTGTCTCCCTGTACAGTTGTCTATCTTGCAGCTATTTCAAATAGGACAGTGTCTATCTTATACTATCAAGCTTTGTCTCCAGAGACTGTAGTATGTATTTTGACTTTTACTTATTGCAAGCACTGGAGTTGGAGTTACCCATTTTGTGTGTCAACCACTTCAACAAGAAATCAATTTATTCAATCATGGTAATAGTATTTCCATTGGCCTGCCTCAATACAAATAGGTAATCAAAATTATAGTCAGCATTGTATCCAGTCAAGACAACACTCGTACTAAAGACAACTGATGAGGAATTGCAAGTTGAAGTTTGCACAGTACAGTGGCTGGCTGAAATTGAATTGCTGGAAATTTCAAAATAGTCCTCTCAGGTGTTACAGATAGTTGACTGGGTCAAGCAAAGCTGGAAGATACGAATTGATTGACTAGGTTGTTTCCAGAGACTATGAGATTCGCTGGAGATATACAATGTGATAGTTGAACTTACTTTGAAAACTGCTACAGCAGGATTGGTTTTGGTCACCCTTAGCTGGCTTGGCATTTTCATATAATTCCCCTTGAGTTCCATAACAAGAAAGCCCTTGGATTGCATCGCATCTTCCTTGTACGCTTGGTTGCATTGAATATAGAACGCAGCAGCAGAGCTGTGGAGTCCCTGGAACGCTGCACAGGACAAAAGGGAAACTATATACTGAATGGGATTTAAATTAAGTAGTGGGTAGTGCCAAGAAAATAGTGTTGTTGAGGAAATTTTGAATACAATTATGTTGTGTTTCCAAATTGTCCACTGGGTGATATTGCCAACCAACTATGCCATGTCATAGAGCCCTACAAGTTGTCTTCATTAGAAATTCCCTCTCTAACATAGTCTATAATTATAGTTGGAGACAAATTATGTGGTAGTTTGGGATGTCATACAATCAAGAAATTTGTTGATTATTTAACTGATTGTAGTTAAATTTGATGAAATAGATAGTTTCTACATCTCATCAATGTTTCAATATGTAATGAATATTTTACTATACTGTTGATATATTCAGGCTGACACAGATAAAGTAACTCTAATCACCACCTACTTTTTATTATTATATACTCAAGTTGGTAAATCTGAATCTGAGCCAGGTACTCACCTTTATGCAATTCATCTCACCGTAGAGAAATTGAATGTAATATGATATCTTCAAAAAACACAGTTCAAATATATCCAGCTATAACATAAATAACACTAGGAGTAATACACATTCTTATAACTAGATCGATTCAAAGCATTGTGGAGTAACCAAACTGTTTACTTCTATTAGCGATTTATACAAACTATATTTTCTTTTCACTCTGTACACCCTGGGCCAGAATTATTACAAATACTTTATTACTACAAGTTCATCAGTACTGAATAATCATTGTGCAGTTAAAGAGTGAGCTACAAAATTCATATATTTGCAATAATCTAAGTGTGTATATTTAATATTAATGGCTTGAACCATTCAATTTGGTTAGATGCAGAATGTCTTCTAATCAAATTGGTACATATTATAACCGATATTGGTAATTGCAGCAGTACCTGATACATAGTATATACATGTAGATTACAGTATTTAAATGGAGAAATCTTTTCTTTTCTACTAATAATGATCAGTGGACAATGTAAAATATAGTATACAATCTAATATTTTGTATCAACAATGAAATTTCAAGGAGTTTATCTTTTCCTTGTTTCTTGTGTTGAGTGAGTGCATTTCAACAGTAGTAGTGAAATGCTATTCTAATTTGATTTGAAATTGATCAACTATCCCACCAGATCAAATAAAGCTTCAAACACACACCATCTGGATTCCATCACGAGATACGAATAATAATGCCTCAACAGTAGTATTTTAAATATGGTCAATACTGCTATGACTCAGGCCAGATACAGTATCTTCCAAATCTAATAATTCACATACTCTGACGAAAGGCTCAATGTCATCCATGTCACCAAATATTACTTAATAGAGTGCAATGAGCAAGTGGAATTTTATGAGGGAAAGGCTGAGATTGCTGTGAGTGAATATAGTTTGACATCCACAAGTGAATATTGATTGCTATCAACTCACTAGGTAATCAATAACTGTCTCCTAGTGACTGTACCAGATAAAATACCACCAAAAGATTCTCTTGATCACAAACTTGTAGACAATCAGTTGAGAGACAACAGATTCACCCATTAGACTAAAACAACTGGTGCTAAAAGTTGCATTGGGAAAGTGGAAACTGCTGGGGAGAAACTGAAATGCCATGCAACAAGAAGAGAGTGCAACGATTGCATATACTTGGATCAATAGAACCTTTGGCGTCAGTTCATGTCTACTCTGGACTTCCAACTGGTACAACTGTGCAGCTAGTAAGTGAAAAGATCAACATGGCAATATATCGGACGGAAACTTGAGTAGAACAATACCAAACCTTTCCAATCTATTCATACACTTCACATGATTATCGCTACACTCGATATTTTGTATCACAATGATATTTCGACAAAAGGTAATTCACATAGTTTGGAACATTATACTACAGGCACGATTTAATATCCATCGAGTTGCTTTCACCAAATATTTCATGTGAGTCATATTTTGATTTGAACTGGCACCAATTACTGTCTCCAAAGGCTTTGGAAAGTACAGTAAGATTGAAACTACTAACTGGTGGTAATAAATACGAGAAAAACTTATCTGGTGTTGCAATATTTAGACTGGTCATTTCCACATCAAATAAGACTAACTTGACTAATTATTACTATGTCAGTATATCGGACTGTACTGTCTGACAATTAGCCATATTTGAAATACTATTTGCCATATATCGGAGTTACATGTGGGGGACCATGTAAATCACATTCTCTGGCGTTGCTTCGCTGTTTGTGAATTAACATACGACTATTCTAATTAATTATTGTCAAAGTCATATAGTTGTTTTGCACTCTAAATCGCTGACCATTCTGAACAAGTGATGTTTGCTTCAGTATTTAAATGTTTATACGAAACTTATGAAGTTCTGTACGGTAAATGAATAGGACATTCCACTGGGTGTCAAATTCATAACTCAATGTATTCAGTTTGAGCATCTGGAGAATGCAAATCTTGGTGTCCAACACACTGAAGATATTTACACAACTTACAACTTCCTCAGGTCATTTCCTCTCTGGACTATTAATTGTCATTAACTTCTATAGAATTTCCATCAGCGACATCAGTGATTGGTTAGCGACTTATTGCAATGGCTGCTATAATTGCTGACATATAGAAATACCAAGAATAAAACTAACATTAGCATTATATTCATCCAAGGATGTTTAGAACTTTATTACTTCTCTCAATGATTTGAAATATTAAAAAGTGACGTTTTGCTATGATATCAGATCTATGTTGAATTCAGAACAGTAGCAACAAGTTGCCCTTCAAATATTATCCTCCCAAAGAGTAGTGGAAAAAGTCAGAATCAAACACCAATTCATAAAACTGTTATATAAGCTCTACCAGTATTTTCTAAATTCTCTCCATTTGATCACCTGCATAATCACTCTGACAAATCTCTCATGAGAGTTGTTAATATCTTTCAGCAATTTGTCATTATGCAGGGTATCTTTGGTTACTGGACAATTTGCTGTTCAGCTAAGTTGGTAGTGGATGATGAGTTCTCAACAGGTTAGAATCAGGTATGGAAACAAATTATTTTGATGTTTGTGCTTTAACTGAAGTTGTGTATAGAGCTTACATAGTTACTGCCAATGAATATAAATTGTTTCATGGACAGCTACAAGGAGTCTCAACCTCCGCTACCAACTGGTCCAATGACAATAGACAGATTACATCAATATGTCGTGGATACAGTGTCAATTCGATGACCCTGCTCAATGCAGATTATGGAAGATGTAATTCAATATCACAAGCTATATGTATTAATTGAAATTTGACCTAAGACAACCAGACCCAAGTGTATATAATTTCAAAACTCCTACTAATTAAGACTGCAGTTGCAGAAGTCTTATAGTGCAGCAAACATGACTCATAACCAACGTACAGAGCTGGAGGTAGACATACCAGATACTGAAACTGAAGCAACACGATGGGTGATGCTGATTACAAATATATCACTGGCTGTAATGAGAGAGAAATTAACAAAACAGCAGGACTTCTGGAAACAGGAACGATCTATCCACATTTTCATATGTTTGTGATAGTGGGAGCCAATAGATATATTGAATCTTTAAAAGACTATGAAATAGTATATCATACACTTCAGATATCCAAAGATACATTCAGTGAACTATATACAGCTACAAATACTATAAATGAAATCTAATAACAATTTGGTGACTGAGATGTCTACATTCCTGAATATTTGGAAGTGTGAAAGAGGTATATTCCTCTATCCATGAGGTCAATTAAATTTAGCAGTTACTCTCACTTGCTGACAGCTATGCAGATCTTAGCACTATATTGAAGATACTACTATATCTTGCAATTCACTGCCAGTACAATAATGACCCTGCCACTGTGAGCAACCTACTATAGACTGCAGAAAAATGGTAAAATCCATGCAGAGTCTATCTTTGGTATCTCCAGAATTGTTCATATAAGCCTTTTTCTCTCCACATAACACAGCAAGTGCATTATATCAACAACATATTGAATTGTCACTGGAAAACTTTCACAGTATATAAGAGTTGTCAAACTAGAAACTCACATTAGTCCTATTGTATAGTTGACTGGGCCAATAGAGTGTTCTTAAGGTGACACTGGGAATCTTCCCAACAATTCTTGGAGTTAACCAAACCAATACAGTGTACTTTAGCTGTTCAAGGTACTCTTTATGACATTTCTTCAGATATTGAAGAACTGGCTACACTGTGGAAGCACCTGGATATGCATGCAATCTGTTTGGAAACATGTCAAATGTCAGTAGAACAGACTGTGGAAAACATTGTATTTCTCAGGGATGTTGCATGTATATCTGGAAATTGTAGTTACTGCTGATTATTCAACAATTTGAAAACCTATAGTTAGTTTGAATTATTGTCATTGTGAGGTGGGCTGGTGGTGTAGAATGGCTGACCACCATATGATATAGTACTGGTGGAGCCATGGACAAGATCGAAAGAGATGAAAAATGAATATAAGCAGATATTGGGGAAAGCATTATGAAAATCTGGGACTTTTTGTGCCAAAGTCTGTTTACCGAATCCAATACTGAAGGTAGAATACATAATATAACAGGTAATAATACTGATACCTGGTATTTTAAATCCAACTAGGCAGGTGGTACCACTGATTTCCCACATTGCCTCATATCCTTCCATATAATTCCCATTTTAATTTTCAACCTCTAACTTTTGATCTACAGTTCCACCTTTTTCTGAGAATCTGAAGTTATGTCTTCACTCTCCAGCTGTACATCGTATTAGTATATGTTCACCATAACAACTGTCTCCACTGACGATTGACTGAGTCCCACACAACTTGACAGGGTTATCTTGATTATGAGTTAACTTCTGAAGATTGCCTCAGTACTCAGCCTGTCTACCCAATGATTAGCTGTCACTTGCCACATCACCTGCTGCTGAAATGCAAAATCCAAATCTTGTCAGACACCCACAATTGCATGTTAATGGATTAATATCACTTCAGTATCTCTTGCACCTTCCCACTAAAACTGCATATGACATGTATAGGAAATATTGGCTGAATATCATTCTGAAGTATATATGGAAGTCTATATAATTAGAGGCTGCAGGTATATCTCTAAGTTCATTTGATGTTGGCCTCTAAGTATTACTCTAATCTCACTCAATCCCCCCTCCCAGTTGCATTTTTAAGTTCGAATAATAACAGCTTACAAGAGCTTATTTGTGTTCACACCTCACTGCATTTATATTCAAACAATCAAAGAATCCATGAGTATTTTTGAAGTCACTCAATCTTAGAGTTAAACTGCATGTATTTGTTATCTAGCTTACTATCACAAGGAGTACCTAACATCACACTCAAGAACACACTGATGCTGGTCTAGAAGTATGTGTGTAGACTGATAGATACATACTTATTTAGCTACACAGCTATAGTAATATAAAGATGCATAGATATATGGATATATAGATATATAAATGTGTAAATAAAAAGTACTGTATCAAGTCAAAAGAAGTTGTTTCCTCCTGCCATCCAGTCTTGTTACATAACACTCCTCTCTCAGTAAAGTGATTGATACTATACCCTCATCTGTTAAACACTAACAGGTTGAACAATAGTTAGGTTCCTGACTGCATTCATGCACCACTCTTGAGGATACCTCTCAAGCTGAACTGTCTCCATTCGTATGTCTAATACTGCTTGATTGTTGTTTGCATGGGAATCTCTAATATCGGTTGATTATGAACTTTATGGTAATATTACTGTGGCATTCAATTGAATCTCCAAGCTCACATAATTACCACCTCCATGTACAGAACTAAGTTCACTTAATTTTGCCCTCCAAGTCACTCCAGTGTGGCCTTCAAGTGTATCTCCAAACTCACTTGATTAAGGCCTTGACATTCAACTGTCAATTAAGTACAGTATTACCTCCAAGTGTGCACATTCGCGATCCTCCCTGTGTGACTCCAAAGTTGCTTGATTATCCCCTTCATTTGTATATGAAATACTCTGTGAATACATTCTCAAAGAGCTTTGATAAGTTCCCATGAATATTGCTTGTAATTGCATCTACAAGTTAAATCAATCGCTGGGCCCAGATATTCTCCCGATTGTCCTTGTGTATTGCCTGCAGCCAGATCAACTATGGGTATATATGTCAGTAGACTTAAAACAATAATACACATTTTACTGTAACATAGCAAGTCTTCTGGTTGGGAAGTACAAATATCTAGCAAAGACAAATAAAATCTATAAAATGACTTGTAGTTATGGGATATCAAATGCTAAAACCACCAGTATGAAACAACATCACCAGGGTTAACATCGCGTATAGATTGGTGTTGAAGATTCTATTGCCCACTGATTTGACGTAGAAAACTGTAAAATTTTATACAATCTTGAATACTGTTCCATAAATGCAGCAACTTTTAGAAGCACCAGATAATACTCTTGCAAGCTCTGAAAGCACTTTCCTGAGGTTAAGGCGGGTCAGAGAGTATTGAGATGGTTTGGGATGTCCAGTATCATTGACCAGAGTATCTGGGAAGCTTAAACGCAGTTTCCAAACTGCTTTACATTTTTCTTATATATTGGATTTAAATATGTGTCAACAGAGTTTACAGAACAATCATATCAACTCCACTCTACAATACAAACGTAGATTTCAAAATTCCTCACCTGAAACAGATATTTAATTGAAATAATTCAGCTGATTAAGGTACATGAAGTATGTCGATTGGAATATCTTTCCAATCTAAATAAAATAATGAATAGTATATTGATGCAATTCCACAATAGCCTGTGGTATAACAGTTAACAAAATGACAATTTAACTTTGGTTAAACATCTAGGACTTCATTCTATGGTGAAAGACACATCAGGAAAAACATATTCTGTTATGTGTAATCTATCACAGGCGAGATGGCTTACCAAAACCTTCTGTAACACCGATAACACCAACTAATGAAAAACACCCTAGAGCTGTTTTGGGTAACCCACCATAATACATCTGTAATTTACCAACAGCATAACTGAATTATTACTGTAATGCATCTGTAGCACATGTATTATATAATGCAATTTATGAATTATACTATACATCCAAGAGTTCCTTATTCAATTACTATGCTGACTAGCATACACTCTGACCCTCATGACTCCTTCAAGCTCAATCCCACAACTCTGACATAATGGCTTCCACTCCAACTCTGACAAGCTCACTTTCACCACTGATCTGCTCGCTCACACAACTCTGACATTCTCACTTTCCAACTTCAGATCTGCTTTGTCTCACTGCTCTGTCATGCTCACTCTCACTTCTCTGACAATCTGGCTGCACTTGGAGCAAGATGAAAGTGGTGGATCTGGTTTCGCTGAAAGCCAGCTGGTAGCGGTAGATCTGGCTTTGCAGGTACGGGTGAAACTAACTTCGCTGGTAGCAATGGATCTGGCTTCGCAGGGAGCAAGCTGGTAGCAATGGAATGCTCACTCTCACCTCTGACAAGCTGGCTTCGCTGGTGTAACGGCACGGCTGCACGTGACGTGTCCAGGGCCGGGTAACAGCCATTCCATATAGTCGGCTCGCCACGAGCCTTAGATCTCAAGCGATAATCTTACCTTTACATCTACACGTCTACACATATAG
>Ga0307514_10000825_pt1 | contig 50293 bp, 61 predicted proteins | sample 16_EM_MG_FD_203088 | JGI IMG/M metagenome (GOLD analysis project Ga0307514, IMG submission 203088) | Populus trichocarpa ectomycorrhiza microbial communities from riparian zone in the Pacific Northwest, United States - 16_EM | ecosystem: Host-associated > Plants > Roots > Unclassified | place... | reverse complement strand
AAGGTATCTTTTATCTGTCGGGTCTTGTAGGCCGTTTTCCCTCACATGTGCCCAAATTCTTTTCACGCACTCTGGCCGAGAACACTTTGTAATTGCGTCAGATTGAACCCTACAGACACTAGCTCTAGCTTACATACCTCGGACTTGCCAATGAGCTCACTAAGTGCTTCAGACATTTGCATGGGCGCCTTTAAGGGTATATTTATTAGCACCGTCAATTGAGGTCAGGGGTGAGGCTGATGCTCACATTGAATGGATTGTTCCTATTAATTGTCCTTTTCTTTTTCTCCGGCTCTCCACTCTCATCAGCTGATATGTCAGAGCTAACCTCAGGTTTACTTTTCTTGACACCTTTCTTCTTGGGTACCATCTTTTTCGTGGATCCTGATCGAGATGGCCGCCCAGCATTGAGCTCTTCATGAAGTTTTGCAGCTAACTTAGCATCCCCATCTAAATTATGTTTCCTTTTGCTCGGTGTCTCCTCCATCTTGGTGGAGCTACTGGAGGAAGGCATTGAGAAAGCTGGTGAATCCGGACCAGAATGGCCATCGTCTGTTGCAGCGGATTCTTCCTTCACTTCCTTTTTCATTGTGTCATCTCTGTCTTTCTCGTGAAGGATCTTATCGAATCTGTCTGTGATTAGGTTCTTGACCTCGGCCTACTAATGGTCAATTACGCCATAATATTCAAGATGCCGGGGTGTTCGCTGGTAAGCGCCCGTAAACACACCTTTACGGGGTCCAGATCATACCCAGCTTTCTCTTGGAGGTGTGCCCGGACAGTGCGCAGTGTTATAGTGGTGAGGTCAGAGCTTCCTAGGAAGTCATCGATGATGCGTATGAACTTGGGGGCAGTCAGTGTACCATAAATCTGATACGTGTGCAATCTTTCAATTCATAAGGCAATACATAAACTTACGGCTTTCCTTTGCTCTGAGTTTACTTTGAGAGAAATGAGTGTTAGCACAAAATACAAGCCACTGGGTGGAATACCTCATAAAGCATATGGGTCTTTTAACAAACCTGTAGTCATCACTCTTAGACGAGATCCTTGTAAATACAAGGAACTCCTGTAAGACCGAAACCAATAGTTTTGCGCAGATTTGGTATGAGAGGGTATTTGAGAGAAGAACTGGGATGAAAATAGCAAACGGGATAAAGTAGGAGAGGAACGATTTCGGAACAGCTTGAACTGAGAGCCCAAGTTTGCTCAGGGCGGAGCTGATGTGGGAGAGTCTGGGGAAAGTAGCTAAATGTAGGGCGTGTATGTGCAGGCCACAGGCTCTCGGGATGTATGCGCAGATCCAGATGTCGAACTGCACACTTGCAAACTTGACCGGCTTCTGCGTCTCTGGCGTGCGCTGTAGGGTTGCTCTCGGCTTTAATAATGAGGAACTTGTGATACTTGGGGTCTTCGGTTCTCAGGCATATACCTAGTAAACAACAAGATTAATTATACAACAATAGAATCAATGCTCAGGGCAAGTATGCAGATTGGGGTATATCCAATGACAAGATCAGTTATGTCTCCCACCTGTAGAGATTGAATACAGTGATGATCCGTCTTAATTACCTGTATGCAGTAGCTATAACAAGATGGGTATCGAGAAGAAACGAGCACCTGAGCAGAGGTCTCCAGTCCCGTGACAGGTTCCTCTCTTGCCAAGAGTTCCAATTGCAGAGCAGGACTGTTCTTTCGAACTCTTGGCAAACACTAATAAATCTTCACCCCAACCAAAGCTTCGTCCCACCAGTAATATCAAACATGGCTCCCCAATATCTTGACACCGAAGATAACTTTGATGACGAAGAAATCGACTTTTCCGGTGAGCTTCACAACAGCATGGCTGAGGTAGGGCGAGCAGAGCGAGCATTGGAACTAACCAACCCCCACCAGACCTTAGGGAGCAGTACGAAGTGCGGCTGGAGGAAGGTCTTGATGCCTTCGTAGTTGTCGATGGATTGCCATCCGTCACAGAGGCATTAAGGCCTAAGCTGGTTAAGTTCTTGCTTAAGAAATTGACCGAGGTCGGGAGGACCAATGCAGATGCTATCTTCATGCCCTTGAATGATGAGACCAAGAAGACGGAAGGGTAGGTAGCCACATTCACCTTGTCATTAACAGCTACTAATTTGTTGCAGCTATGCTTTCGTGGAATATGAGACACCAGAGCAAGCTTTGGCTGCCTGTAAAAAACTCAACGGTGTTGCTTTAGACAGAAGTCACACAATCTACATCAACAAGCTCACAGATATTGAGCGCTTTGGACGGGAAGGCCGCATCGATGAAACCTACCATCCTCCTGAGGTTGAGCCATTCGTTGAACAGGAGCACCTTCGTTCATGGCTCGGCGACCCAAATTGCCGTGACCAGTTCTGCCTCTACCGTGGTGATATGGTTGGAGTGTTCTGGAACAAAAAGAAGGATCAGCCAGAACCTGTTGTTGATCGTAGCCACTGGACAGAGTCATTCGTACAGTGGTCCCCATTAGGTACTTTCCTCACTTCGATTCACCAGTTGGGAGTGCAACTATGGGGTGGCCCTTCCTGGAAGCGTATTATGCGTTTTTACCATCCATATGTCAACCTGATCGACTTCTCTCCCGACGAAAAATACGTGGTCACTTGGTCAAACAAGCCAATTTCAGTGGTTGAGGGTAACCCTACCCTTGGGCCAGACGAGGAAGGCAAGCAGTTCTTGATATGGGACATTAAGACCGGTACACTGCTTCGGTCTTTTGCTGCAATCGAGGCCCCTGATGCTCCACTTGAGGAACAGAAGGGAGATAAGGCGACTCCTGTTAAAAGGAAAATTCACTGGCCAATCTTCAAGTGGTCTGCGGATTCTAAGTATGTCGCTAGAGTCAAGCCTGGGCAGTCCATCGATGTCTATGAAACTCCTGAAATGGGTCTTCTAGACAAGAAAGGTATCCGAATCGATGGCGTCGTTGATTTCGAATGGGCACCAGCAATCCCTACAACTGGAGGAAAGAAAACTCCAGAACAGATGCTCTGTTACTGGACTCCAGAGATGGGCAATCAAACTGCCAGAGTGTCCCTAATGAATATTCCCTCAAAGACTATCGCCCGTCAACGAAACTTAGTTAACGTGATCGACGCCAGGTTGCATTGGCAAAATGAGGGTAAATATCTCTGTGTCAAAGTTGATCGTCACGCTAAGACCAACAAAAAGGCAACTTCAACCAATCTTGAGTTCTTCCGTGTTGCAGAGAAAGATATTCCAGTTGAGGTCGTGGAAATAAAGGAAATGGTTGTCAATTTCGCATGGGAACCAAAAGGAGACCGGTTCGTCCTGATCACAGCTGGAGAGCCTGTTGCAGGTGCGGCAGTTCAAACTCCTAAGACGTCTGTATCATTCTATTGTCCCGAGAAAATTAAGGCTGGTGTCGGTGAGTTCCGGTTGATCCGCACCTATGAGAAGAGGAACAGCAATGCTATCTACTGGTCACCTAAGGGGCGATTTGTTGTTGTCGCTACTGTCCACTCCCAGCAAGGAGCTGATTTGGAATTCTACGATTTCGATTTCGAGGGAGAGAGGAAGCAATCAGAGAAAGAGCTTACCGCCAACCTGCAGCTCATGGGATCGGCCGATCATTATGGTGTTACAGATGTTGACTGGGATCCTACTGGGCGTTATGTCGTATCGAGTGTCAGCATGTGGAAACACATGGTAAGCTATAGATTAGATGTAGCGGCTCAAGGGTAGATGCTAACGTTTTTTTTAGATGGAAAATGGCTATCATATTTGGGATTTCAAGGGAACATCACTGCTCGAAGAGCATGTCGATCGCTTTAAGCAATTCCTCTGGCGACCGCGCCCCCCTACAATGCTCTCTAAGGAAGAGCAGACAGAAATTCGCAAGAAGCTTCGTGAATACAGCAAGATTTTTGATGAAGAAGATTGGTATGAAGCCGAGTCTGCGAATAAGGAGGTCATCGACAAGAGGAAGAGGCAGCTTGATGAATGGCTGGCATGGCGGGAGAAGGTTGAGAAACAGTTGCGGGAGGAGAGGGCAGCTATGGGTCTTCCAGAGGACCCTAGGGAGGAGTCCTGGGCTGGCGAGGAAGGGGATACTGTTATTGAGGAAATTAGGGAAGAGGTTATTTCGGAACATGAGGAGGAGGTGGTTTAGGTGATGTACTTGACGTTCTTGCAGGCAATCACACATAAATAAGACATGCCAGACATGCATATCTATTGTGCTCCGCCTCCTGGCCTGAGGCTCCCTTCGGGGGAAAGGCGTATAGACTCCCAAAAAAATATCTATTGTGCTAGACAGCATACATGCAACAATGAAAAGCTCAGCAACTCTCTGGCACTGCTTTCTTGAACCGATGTAGGTGAGTACATGTACCTACAGATGCTCAGGTGCAACAGGTAAATCTTCCTGAGTCAGTGCAGATGATAGTTTAGCCGGAATTCTTTATGTGAAATGCTATAGATCAGGTGTAAAAAAGTAGCGGACGATACGGAGAGGTTGGACTTGGTCGTAGTTATATGCTAGTGCCTTGGCAGCGGTCACAGAGGAAATAATAGTTCTCTCAAGGGTCTTGGACTTTGGAGCAACCCTCCTTATCTCGACTGTTCTAATAACAGAGCACGCACACTCTTGAGTCCTTGAATTTACTGTACACAAACAGGGGCTTCCGATCCGCCCCGATACTGAGTGGCTCTCGGGGTGGGTGGCTGATCTCTGCTTGAGGCCTGATTTTTTGACACAGCGGTGAAATTACTTTCTGGTGTCCCTCGTGATACAGTGCATGGGCAAAAGAATCCACGACCTCCCTGCATATAATAATCTACAACCATACTTTACGACTCTATAAAACGACAAGCTCATGAACTAAAAACAGAAATGGAGGCGCGGGGAATCGAACCCCGGACCACCTCTATGCTAAAGAGGTATTATACCACTAAACCACGCCCCCATGAGTATATCATCCAATATGAAAATAAGATTAACTAGTGGTATACAGACCACCTGGTAGTTGCAATCTCTGTGGCCGTAGGTATAGATAGCTGAGTCATACACTAGCATAGACACTAGCAGCTTTATGTAGTTTCGGTAGATAGATAGTTAGAGAATACACACCTCTACCACATCACAGTTGGCACCCTATTCACGGGGACGTCGGCGATTTTTTTTCTTTTCTCTGAGCAAGACTCCCTCTTCCTGCTAAGCAGTTGTCACTGTGGCGAGTCGTCACCCTGGCTTCATCAAAAGCATCAAAAGCACGGAAAGAGCTACATCACTTTTTTACCCCCGCGTCACTCTATTCTCTCAACCACACCATGCCGACCGATCAAGATACAGACAAGCGACGTAAATGTGCTACAGTGGAGAGGGTAAGGGTGCTAGAAATGAGTGCCCAGGGGTTTTCTCAGCGTGGTATTAGCAAGCAGTTAGAGATTCTGAGAACCACAGTGCGGCGAATCATTAAAACGTGGAGGACTGAGTCTTGGCAACCTCATTGTAAAGCTATAAAATACCCACCCACTTACTCCCCATCCGTCTCACTCACCTTCCTACAAACCTCCCTACTCTACACCAAAAATGTCCCATCTCATGAGAAAACTCCTTCTACGCCGTACCCAAGCAACGCTCTCTCTTTAGTCTAAACACGAGTGCGCAAAGCGCTAGTAAGAGTCTGAGTAAAATGTGTTATAGTGAGTGAAAAATTTTTTTTTCACCCCCCGGACGAACTATAACTTACGCTTTTCTTAGTGAAAGGACAACTCAAAAAGGACGTGAAAGGAACAACCATGTTTCTCGCAGAAAGGACCGAAAGGACCCCGAGTGGGAAACCGAAAGGACATGAGAAAGGACAACTGTGAACGCCCCTATTGTTCTACATGCAACTTGCAGCCTTTGAGTGGCCAGTTGTTGAAGAGTATACTCCGTATGTATCCAAGTTCGGTAGACAACTCCTACAAGCTGCATACAGGACAATAATTCATGGGTCCACCGAGTATGTTTTTTTCTTTCCTTTTTTCATCACAAAACTGATCGGCTTACAGGCATAGAATGCAAGGCAAGCAGCCGAGGCAATGGGACACCAGATTAAGGACCATCCGGAAAACTTCTGACTTGTCTGGTTGCTGATGGTTGGCGGCGGATTCTTGAGTGAAAGTGTGACATCATACAATAAAATACCATAATGATTAACAGAAATATGTTTCATGTGCAGGTCTTGACCAAAGGTATCATGGATTACGACAAACTTGAGAGACAAATCAACGAGCGGAATGACAGATTTGAGAAGCGAATCGACAAGCTGAAGGAAATCGCCCCAAACAAGAAAGCTTGCTAGTGGTTTGGGGATTTGTGAACCCGGGGCACCTGCCTTTCTTCTGTCTATAGCAGTACTTTTTTGCGCATGAGGGGGTTGTGCATACCCGGAGTTTTGTGTTTCTCAAAACCAATGATGTATTTTCCTACGGCCAAAGATAGGTCTACGTAACTCACCACGTGTAACAATGTAGTAATTCCCGGATTGAAGAGCCTGCCCATCTCTGGGAAGCGTTCATGCTGCAAATCATACTCATTACTGAAGGATAAAAAGATCTCTATCATGGCGTAAAAGGTTACATTTGTCACGTCGTTCGCAAGAATGAGACCACCGAGTGATCATTAGCATTTAGATGTGGAGATTGCGTGCTGCTGAGCGATTCATATGCAGCGGCGCTGCACATATCAGAAGAAATCCTTGCTTATGCAGTGCGGCTCTCCACATTATATAGTTACTGTAACCTGTTAACGATAACCAGACTAGGTATTAGCGATAAGAATCTACCGGTATTGGTACTCTATGCACTGCGTTGATCTACAGTAGGGATGTCCATGCGGGGGTATGTACAGTATCTTCGCCAGTCAAACCCTCAAAGTACGGAGCAGTGATCTATAGATACCCCCGACAACAATGGCTGCGACGACTTCATGGTGTGGATGACTGAACTCATGATGCGTAGGCGGCTCCCGCTAGAAAGCTGGGATAATTTGCAGCGGTCTTGTCCATGTTGACTGTAATGAAGATTGAGCAAGGACAAGTCAAGCTGATATATAGTCATTTGCAAACACCTGTTCTCCCTCTTCGAGGTACCACTTGTTTTTCTGATGATGGCCATTGACGTAGTGGTAATTCCTTGATGCACAAAATCATCTCTCGCCTGACCATCAGGAGTATGTACTGTATGTACTGTACGTATTTCAGCCTCTTTATGCGGTATTGTGAATATAGTACTATTAAACAAGGCCTCATAGCCTAAGGCTCTCTTCGGGGGAAAGGCGTATAGACTCAAAGAAAAAAATAAAATAAAATTAAACAAGGTATGAGGAAGAAGAGTGATGCGTGATGTGTACCTAGGTCGCCTCAGACAGTTGCGCTAGTAGAGGTGAGGGGAAGTGGATACAGACTCCGTACTCCGTACATCCTGTACATCTTAGCGGGCAATGTTTATATACCACTAAATCACGCCCCCTTATCCCTCTGTCGGATGCCCTAGTGATTCTCCGCCTTAGTCTTCAACAAATTCTCCACCATTTCCATATCGTGCTCAGGAAGAATACGCAAGCCAGAGCCGACGCTCGAAGGCCGTCTGAGAATGGGATCTATGTTAATATTCCTTGGATACACCACCTGCCCCTGAATTCCCGCCCAATCATAGTCAATGAGCATAACCTCATTTTTGTCATTTACCAGAATATTCGTCTCCCGAATATCGGCGTGGACCATGCCGCTGCCATGAAGCTTGGTAATCATAGGGCGAATCTTTTCACCAAGCCTGGGGATGCTCTCGGTATTCACCCTAGTCTGGTTCAGTACCCTTCATGGCTCACCGAGAAATTCCATTACAACCATGAACCACCCTCCATGGAGCTTTTCGAACTCCAACAATCAGGGGCGAACCCTTGGTTTGCACACCACCTATGAACATCTTCTCCATATCCATGTACAAACTTGACACAGATGAGCTGATCATAGTCTGTCCATCCTTGGAAAATGAGCGCACTCGCATTGGCCTGGAGCGCCTTCACGTAGGTGAAATTCCGCAGCTACCAAGGCGAACAAAAGTCTGGGTATGGGAATATGTCGCAGATACGGATATCTGAAGTAGCTATATCTTGGAGTAGGTTTGCTGCCGGACCCTTGTCGGTATACCGATCGAGCAGGGTACCAGAGCTATCTTTAGAGCAGTGAGGTGGCGGGCAAGCTCGTAATATCCTTGCTCATTTAAGCTGTGACGACAGAACTAAACGCTTCAGAAGTAACTCGCTGTGTGTAAACACCTGAAAAGAAAATCCGAGAACCGGTGAGAGTAACAATGAAGCACGGATATATTGAACGTATGTTCCTCCAGAGCCCATGATCTCGAATGAAATAGTAATAATAATGAAGTGACTGGAAGAAAGGTTCTGCACCTGCAGTGTCTAAACGTTAGTAAAATCTTCGGAGCAAAAAAAAGGCATGCTAACACACCTGTAGTGCCAATCTCATTTCTCACCTCTAGTATAACAGTCGGGCGAGAATTACAGGTTGTGTGGCCATCGGTCATATACATTGTCTTACCAGCATAGCTGGCATAGATGTTAAACCCAGCATGATTCAATATAGGGCGGAGCGTTTGAGCACGATCGTGTTCATCAGGATAGAACTGGCTCATCCAGTCCTTGAAGTATCTGGAACATTCATCTGCCTCCTTCGTCGGTTCAATCTCCCTGCAATCGACAAGGAATTAGGCAAAGGCCTTATCGAGCAGCATTAGCGGAAGGCTGTACTCTCGGTGTGGAGGACGTGTGCATGCGAAATAGAGCTCCGGGTCCTCTTGTAATTTGCTCAATTGTGATGGCTGGGCTGCCGCGGAAGATGCTATGTTTTTCCCCCGCTTGACGTCTTTTTCTCGTGCGTCGAAGACAGGGAGTGGATGCTTAGCTTGAGTTAGAGATTCTATAGATTTTGCTTGATTAGCTTCGGCAGAAGACATCAGAGCATCATTCCAGGCCCTGGAGTCTTAATAATAATATGGATGCATTTGCGTTGAAGCTGGTTGTTGAAAATGTCCTGGATTGTGTCCATCGGATTTAGCGATTCACGACTATCCAGTCAGGTTCAAATCTTTGACTCTTTCGGCACCGATTGGTTGATTCCACTTCCAGAGCTTGAGATGACGGGAAGCAATATTATCCATGTCAGGCGCGTGCCGTGCCTTGATGACATCCTTGGGCACCCCAATTGTATTGTTTTTATCAACCCGAACCGGGAAATGGTTCCGCATCCTGCTCACCGTGGATGATGCAGTAAAGCATAAAGGATCTGGACATTACTTAGGCCACTATCGCTGGAGAAGTAGTAGGGGAAGTGGTGGGGTGGAGCGGGGGGTTTGAGCAGATGCCAGGATGCAGGTACGGTGTGAGGTGGGAGCTGGGAGCTGGGAAGCAAGCACAGGTTGTGAAGCTCAGTGCCCAGAAGTGATATGGATACCCCTTAGACCAGAGCCCACCGTGCATCTAGTCTCATGCCAAGACCCCTCTCAGGCCGAGCGCCGCGAGGCAATGCTATTGTTCCTACTCCGTACGGAGTATGTAATACGTTTTATTTCCTGTTTCCTGTTCCCGTGCCCAGACCGATTTATTTTTGTGTGGTAGCTTAAATCACAGAACAACAGGACACTTATTTCCCAGTTGTCCTGGTACATACATGTAGAATATATTTGTATGATACGGACGGAATACAGGCTCTATATCAGCATTCTGAGGGTAAGACAGCTCCACCACTACAAGCTCCACCACAAGCCTGAGGCACACTCGCATACACCCCCCGAATGCAAAGTACCTTTGCTCCAGGTAACGTCATGGGCTCACCGCTCCATGCAGCATTCGATACAAGTACTGGCGACGTCGAACCTTTATTCGCCATCACTGGAAAAATGAAAAATGAAATATGATACCGTAATGATACGGCACCCGTCCCTACATACACATCCATTACGTTATATGTAGTATGTTTTCAGCCGTTGGCACAAATGCCTATCTGCACTAATACCAACCACCAGCCTACGAAATTAGAAAAAATTTCAGTTGAATGTTCGGCGACCTAAACTCAGTCCCCGGTCACAAGCATGCTCTGCTCGCGATTGACTGGAAACGCTCAGGCGTGTGATACCACAGCCTAGAAGCGAACCCCTGGCACGGGAAGGTTATGAATATCGCTACTTACAATCGCTCCTAACACGCTCTTATATGCTCGCCGTATTGTGGTTGATGGGCCAAGGGCGTCTTCAGGTAATGAAGCAGTCAGGGCCTCCGCGAAAGGGGTGTTCCCTTATACCTATGCCTATGGCATTCTAGAAAGTGGCAAGCGGATATGTTTTGACAGTGCGGCTGGGGGAACTTCACGCTCACTTCCATCGGTATATAAGCCCCCGCCCTCGACGAATTCCATTCTTTTATCCCCGAATGCGCCCCCCCCCCCCCCTCTCCCCCCCGCATCCTTTGACAGACACCGGAAATCCTGTCTCGGCCGCCCCCCCATCATTCGTCTTTGAGCCATCCCCATACATATACGGAATTATTCATCCAGAGAGTTTGCAACGCACACTCTGCTCCAAAATTACAGGCCCAGCACATAAGCAAAGTTAGACTTTCTTATCACCGTCGCGATGCCTGTTGCAGCCCACGGCACGAATGATGGAGAGCTTTACCGAGTGGTGTGTGCCCACAATTGTACCCAACCATACCACCGATGCAGACTGACCCTATTTTGCTCTAGGTTAGCCATGGTGTGTGCTGCTCTGGAAGGCTTAACCTCTCGTATACTTACACAACCAGCACAGGCCGGGGAGGAGCTGGGAACATAGGTGAAGACGTTGCTGAACCAGGGAACGAAGGGCTCCCACGCCTCACTAGTCCTGTTTATACAACCGGTAAGGTACTCTATGTCTGATGTTGATTCCATCCATGTTGACGGGGGTTAAAGGCCGTGGCGGGACAGGAAATATGGCGTTGAACGATCCAAACCATCCAGACTATGCCCGCGCAGCCCAGGATGTTGAGCTCCCTATACCTCGCCCTCCCAGCACAGATTTTCATGGCGGCCGCGGTGGTGCAGGCAATGTGTATCATCCGGATGAAGAGGAAGCCATGGCAGCTAAGGCCAGGGAGGAGGAGGCGAAGAACACCAAAGCAAGGCCTCCTCCAGTGGACCATAGCAAGATCGACTACCGTGGCTGGGCGGACAAAGGCAAGGATCTATTATTTGGGAGGAGTAAGAACAATCGCTGAACGCAGCTGCTGGAGATGCGTTAATTCAGTTCACCCTCAGGTCACGTAAGAAAGGGCTACGGGATCCTTGGTTCAGGTTGACCAGAAATCCCCTTCCAACAGAAGCCGTTGGCAATACGGAAGCAACTTAACCATGGATTAGTGAAGGCTCCAAATGGTTTCAATTGGTTGGGTGATGGTTTGTGGGATTTTGTTCCGCTTTTTAGGTCCATTACTTTATATCCCCTGCTGCAGGTTTTGATTTTTTGTCTGCTTTTTCTTGTCTCATTTGCATTTTGGGTCTGTTTGGTGGCGATAAAACAAGGATTTCCTTTCCCAACACTGAATATCAATTTAGAAGTTACACAATCGGCATTGACCCGCATTAACTAACAAAATAGCATGGGGGCGACTTTTTACCCTGACATCACTAGCGCTTCAACCAAACTACCACGCCAAACTTTATATATACTCACGACATACTTAACCTTGGTCCCATATCCACATAAAAAATCTCAAGCTACCCCAGCAGCAAAATACGGGGGCGCAGAGAAGGCATGCATGGAGAGGGCAGAGAAAGTGTGAACTGATCGAAATGAGGCGATGGGCGTGTTTGAATGTCGTATGATCCTCCACAAGGAATGGCTGAGGGCAGCAGTCAGGGGCCTTTGGCGGTCACGGATGTATGTCAGGGTATCCCATCCCTTACAGTAAAATGCACAAATATGAATACCTACATGAATTCGGTTTGCTCACGGCTGGTGAGGAAATTCGCAGGGTGCTGTTGTACAACATATGGGCTGCTTCACTGCAGACTACCACCACGGTCGAATATCCCAACTTAAATTGGGATTTTCAATCATCCACGAATTATGGATCTACAAGAACCCGACATGACGTCTAGGTACAGAGTACCTAAATGGGGGCCTGCTAGAATATAACCAACATCCACTATGTCTCCAGGAGTACCAATTCCCATATCTTGAAGTCGATGAATTTCATAAGTAATTCTACCTCACTGCTGCATGATGATAATACCCGCATCCAGCCCAGCCTTCCTATATAATTTAAACGACCCAAACAACCTAAATAAATTTAACCTACATACAACTATGGGCCCATGAAACGATTAACGCATCAGGAGAGTTTACCCGCAAATGGGCCCACAAATTTGCATACCAGGTACAGCGCCATGTTTCCACCTCCAAGGCATTGGGCCTCGGGAACTACCCCCGGGTCATGCAGTTAGTTACCCACAGCCTTTGTTTCAAAAAAAAATTCCCGGAAACGGATTCTAATTCCCAACCTGGAAACTTTAATTGGCCCTCCAAGCTAAGATTCGCGATTTGAGATTGGTATCTCAAGATCACAGATTTTTACGTTGATGCGGTATGGCCCCATATAGCAATTACTACTTAGCAATGCTCTCTGTATTTGTGTTTTTTTTGCTATCTGGTAAATATGTCACACAGGAAACCCCCCGACCACCAACGGAAAAAGCCCGCTCACCTGTCACAATTCATATATAAAACTAGATAGGAATTACCTACATCTGCACTACTGGCATGAGCGCTGCAGAGAGGTATGTTGTACATGCAGAAATGTTATCGGCCTAACCCGTCGGCGGCTCAGGATGAACAGAAGCATGTATTTGTTATCATTTTTTTTCAAGGTTGCATTTTCTCCAGTCCATGCTGGTATAAGTTGAAGAGAGCCCGCCTCATAGCCTAAGGCTCCCTTCGGGGGAAAGGCGGATAGACTCCCGCCCCAAAAAAAAAAAAAATTTGAAGAGAGCATATGCATGTATAGGCATAGCCAGACAGTCAGTAATCTTGATAGGGAAAAGACGTATAGACTCTAAAAATAAATTTAAAAAAAGTAATCTCGATATGTTTTCTTAGGTTCGGGAGGCAGGGCGTTTATGCAGCATGTTGTCCCGTGTGTAAGTAGGTGCAGTAAATCCAATCCTTTAAAGGTGCGGGAACGGGGCCGTCTTGGGGGAAAGGCGGATAGGATAGACTTCAACCAAAAACAAAAAAGTAATCTTGATTTGGAGCATCTACATACATACATAATCTTGATATGATATGCGCGAATTTGCACTTGTACTCACGTATCCGTTACTTATTTACTCAGTGCACCCATTAATTATCAGCATGCTCACGATGGAGTTCACAAGCTAAGCTAGCCAATACTGGTCAATACAGATACAGACAGGCAGGAAGACTCGATGTACCTACTGTACATCCTGCATGCAGCGTGTGATAATTCTCGAGTACCTACCTACCTCGGCGATACAGTACTTCTCCAAGTTCAGAACCCCATTAAGTATAAGTGCTCATCTACAATCGTCCAACTGTTGACCAGACTCGAGTTTTTTTTACCTAATTATATTGAGCCAGTATACCCCAATATAGCAACATGTACAGCTTGGTGGCAAAAAAACTCATACCCCACCAAGCAAAAACTCATACAAAAACTCATACTACTTTGTCTCTCACTCGATTTCTCTCTCCGTAATGGGACACCCCAACCACGTTAAGCGAGTTGAGGAAATGCAGTACGAGTACATTCTCAAATATAATTTGATTTGAATTTGAAGCAGAGACTGGGCTGGTTACCACCAACACGTTTTTTTAAATTTATAATGAATTCTCAGTTTTGATGCACCCCACATACCAGACTTGTATACATTAGGTACCTAGAGGGATTTTGCAACTAGTTTTCTTGTGTATAGCAACTCTTATTCCCTAGAGCATAATTATTTTATTTTAGCGTAGGTAGATAAGAGTCTGGGCACGAGATCACATAGCAACGCAGAAATGTAAACAGGAATTTGTACCCGGCGGGGGTTTATGTAAACCGAAAAACTACCTCGATCTCTCTTCTGCAACAATTGTCGGAACCACATAAGACTCAGGGTGAAAGTACAGAGTGCGTATTCCCGACTGAGGTTGATCAAGCACAAACCCCCTCTGTTCAAGCACCAGTTTGCACGCCGAAATCCCCCACACTGCATAGACTAGGTTTATGCTTCTATGACCACGCATATGCCAGGGTTATGCCTGCATGTTACCCAATATGCTGCCAAGACCACTATTTTGAAATACAAGGACTGTTTTGTCTTTTTCCTCTCTTAGTTAGTTTACTTAGCTTACTAATGATAGGCCAACGTGATGTCCAGAGTAAGTAACTTAGCATGCATGAGACAGGGAAGGGCCTTTATCTACAGATAAAGTACCGTATATACCAGTACCATGCCACATCTTAGCTAATGTATGCTGTGTGCAATACATATGGGACGCATGGTAAAGTGCATCAAGGTCATTGAATGTGCCTGGAATAAGTAAACCCCCAATCGAGCTAGTCTGGTTGGCACAACACCCTCGTAGAGGGTCAATCGAGCACTTCAAAGGACTCGGCATTGCGGGCAATGTGTCTAGAGTCTTGTAGGATGATGCAAGTATCTCACCGTCTAGGATAAGCTCGTGGCTTTTGAGCTCAATCTGTTGTAACTTGAATCCATCACAAAAATCTGGCTGGGTTTCTTGTATGCGTGCCTCTAGTGTGTGGGTCCTGCATTTCTAACCTCGGATTCTGTGACCCAGATGAAAGGCTTATTAGCAGGGCTAGAGAAGACTGGGGAAATATATAGACTCGAAAATGATATACCTATACCTAGGTGTGCGTTGTTCGTAAAATGTCAGTCCCCACAATTTTAAGGGATCTGGGGCAGACTGGCCACCACCTACCATGTACAGTAACATGCGGAGCGCACCCCCACCCGCAACGTTTGCCCACCGCTAATGTCGTTATATGTACCATTTTATCTGTATAGTAGTACCCATGATCGTAGATTCTTTCCCTCAAACAGTCTTGCAGCAATCTGTGGTGCCAGTTCTGTCTTCCCTGACCCTAGTAAGTCCTTTGTTTACCGAGCGTAGGCTTTGCTCGATTCGAACTTGTACCCCAGCCTACTCTCCTCCAGGTCATAGATTACCTAGCAGTTCATTGAAACTGCCCTGCGACGCAGCTAAGTATATTCTCAACCTTCGGTGTGTCCCCTTTTGACTTCGGATATATGTATGCAATGTAATACACCCCACCCCAACGCATACAATCATTCTCACTTCCGTTCATTGCTCAGGGCCCCTAAATTTCCATATATCCCGCTGTGTTGGCCAACCCAACACGCTTCCAGACTGTCGACCCCTTCGCTTCGAGCAGCACCATCTTTGCTAGTGCTTCCTTGCTCATTTGTCCTCCAACGAGTTCTTTATCATTGTGTTGTTAGCTTTGCTTCGCTCTTTCCCCTGGTTCATCCTTTTGTGTTCATCCAATTCGCGATACAAAAAAGTATTTCTGTTCTCGAAAGTCACCCTCTTACCACGGTAGAGAGGATCCTCCTTCCCCGCATACTGCATTCGATCGTTTACACGAGTCTTATGCGCTGTTCATAGCGCCTCCACCATCTTACCTTGGAGGCACATCCTTCCAGTGTTCGCCACTAGCGAACTTATCTCGCAGCATAGGTTACCAGCCCCAGCTCCGGGAGTCACCAGATCAGCGGTTATTGAAAGGTGTGAGGTGCCAGAAAAATAGACTAAGGACGCAAGAAAAAGGCAGCATTGCCAACCAGCAAGAAGGATTATCTCACTCACGCGAGGTTCTACCCACACGGAAGTATATAAGGTGCCAACGGTCTCTGGGACGAATAGGTTTTCATAGCAGGAGCGAAGGGCTGTACCATTGTCGGAATCTAGACGCTATTCAGGACGACTAAACTTAGGATCCAAACATCCTCTCATTCCGGAATCCGTACTGTTGGAGTTTGTTTGCTGGAATTTTTGGTGCAAGACTGGGTATCGTACAACAATGCATTTGGCACACCCACACACACACCCATCCCATCAGAGCCATGTCGACTCGAGACATCATGGCATTCCTCCTAGTCTTGGGAGCATCCCTTCATCTTTACCATTAACACGTAACCTCTCCGGCAGATCACCACCATCACTTCCGAATCCAGGGCCTTCGACTGCCCTCATCTCCCAAGGCCCACCTATGCCTACCCCACCTTCGCAATCATGTCGGATGGACGGGCGGATATACAGTCTTGAGGTGAACCAGCAGCCGATACGGGCACGAATGTGTGGATTCGGAGACAAAGTGAGAAAGGCCCGCACAAGGGTTAGGAGCACAAAGCTGACGGGATTTCGCAGGATCGTCGTCCAATTACCCCCCCTCCATGCGTTCGGCTAGTCGTGAAGGATGCCACGACGGGAAAGGAAGTTGATATTAAGTAAGGTTTCCGTCCCGACCTCAGCGTGCAAGTTTAAGCTAATGCCTTCGTCACGCCAGTGAGGTCGACACATCTTTCTACGTCCTTACCGTCGACTTGTGGTCCGCAGACGCGACGAGAGAAGTGAATCTTGTCCGACATTCGGCTACCTCTCCCTCAATATCAGCGGCTACCTCATCCTCATATCCTCCCCCACCACCCACTCCCCCACCCCACTCCCACGGTCAACCCCATCACCAGTATCAACCACATCCAGGGTACCCTTCTCATCAACAGCCACCACAGCAGCAACAGCAAATCCCATATTACCCTGGACCAAATGGATACTACAATCCTGCCCCACCACAACCATATTACTCAAATATGCAAGCTCCCCCACCACAGCCCCATCAGCCGCCTCAAGCACCCTCTGGAATGTTCACAAGAAATCTGATTGGAAGCCTGAGTGCAAGTGCTTTCAAGCTGACGGATCCTGATAATAAGATTGGTGTCTGGTTTATTCTCCAGGATCTTTCAGTGAGAACCGAGGGTTCTTTCAGGTATGGGCCTCTTTAACACGGGGCCAGACTAGCAACTAACTTCTGTCTCTAGACTCAAGATGAACTTCGTCAATGTCGGGGACGGTACAGGGCTGAATACTGGTGTTGCACCTGTTCTTGCTAGTGCCTTCTCCGAGGTATTCCAGGTCTATAGTGCGAAGAAATTCCCTGGTGTCATCGAGAGCACATCCCTAAGCAAGTGTTTTGCTACTCAAGGTATGTTTTGCTTTATCCAGGGTACTGTCAATTGCATAAGCCTAATCCAAAACCATAGGCATCAAAATTCCTATAAGACGAGACAAGGCAGATGGCGATCTATAGCCCTAATCAAATGGAATGTCCCTTTTATGAATCCTTGCATTATGATATACCTTTTAAAGCATACAGTCTTCGAACTGCGGTGTCTAATTTTATAACGACCTGTACGCGTGTTCTTCCCCAAAATCATTTCATATCTTTCTAGGGCCCATATAAACGGCGATGGTTCTTCATAATCTTGGGAAAATCACACACTTCATTGCCCAGCAAACGTCATTGGTCTTCCTATACCATTCTGCTGGCTCTGTTCTTTACATGCCATGGCATTTCTCCCCAAATGTTGCCTATACCTAATTGTCACATTTTTGGGATCACATGTTACCTTTCCTTGTATTTGTTAAACGACTGCTTTTCAGGGTTCTCATTTTTGACTCAGCAGTGGTTCGGGTGTGGAAGTATTTTTAAGGCTAGCTGCCCCAGTGCTCTCTTGGGGAAATTACATATTCTGAGGAACAAAATGCTGCTTCTGGGTCCAAATCAAAACACCTAAAACATTGAAAAAGCGAAGCCAACAAAGAGCAGACCGATAACCTGTGCGTTTCGAGCACGAGGCAAGGGATGATGCCCAACCAATGGTGGTCATGCGGGACAAACGGTACTCACATGTAAAAATCTGAGAGGACATAGAGGAATCCATCGGCTGGGTGAAGGCGTCTGGTCATTTTCGTGAAACTTCACAACCGTAATCAACTGTTATATAAAATCCGAGTCCCCGAAGACTGACCCGGTTACACGGGATGGCAGCGGGTCGGTTATGCCTTCTTGACGCAGGCTGCCTGCCTGGGAGGCTAGAGGGAGGATGTGTACAAGCCGTTCAGATCTTCAACTCACTTCGGGAGAGTCACACTGTGTAAATACGTTGTCGCATGAGTTACAGGCACAGTGAGAACCTGATCCGAGGGCTTGGGTACTGGTACGAGAAATACTACTGCTTTCAGCGGGGCGTCCCGTTTAAATGGAACAGGATGGGTGGCTCGGGACTTCCGAAGTGGTGACCCATGTTCGTTCCGCAAACAAGTTACCCAACTTCTCTTTGGCCTCCCACGGAAATTCACCATACAGAGCCAGCCACTTGGTGAATTGCGAAATCTCAATTATAATCAAACCCTAAAGAGGTAGGGTCCTACTAATATATCAATTCGAATGCACTTTGTCCGCTTTAGTAATTTCTCGGGACCCTTCTTTCCTTCACATAAGTGGTTCAAGGATAATATTGTGAAGTATGTACTGTATAGCAATAAGGCCTATATTGTGCTCAAATTCGTATGCGTGGGCTCGTTAATATAACTTCTTCGGTAGCTATATTAGATTCATGGCGCTGATATCTGGATCAGGCATCCTTACGACTCCTCCTCTGCATCAGTGGATGAGCCAGTCTCATCAACATTGTCCATCATCTCCTCATCGCCTCCGTTGTCATAACAATTTGTCTCCTGGCTATTCTTATCTGCCTCATTTTCGTTTATCAGGTTGTCCATCTGTGTGACGAACTCGCTCTGAAGTTGTGCTAAGAAGGAACGCAAGGTACTATCATCCATCTTCCCTCCATGGGCCTGAACAAGTGTCTCTTTCAGAGCCAGAACTACCTTCCTTCTTCTTGACACTCTGTATGCCTTTGACTTCTTCTTGCGGTCTTTTATATTTCTTGCTAAAGCTTCGGAGACGCTAGTTGCTCGTTCAAAAACGTCGGGTGGTAGGTCTACAAGTTTGGCAAGTGCAAGCCCTAAGCTGCCTCAGCAATTTGAAGGGTTTCCATAATCATGGGTATGTATGGTATACCGTAATGCTCCTCCTCCGCAGTGCCATCGGCAACCTTGTACAGCATTGTAACTTGCTGCTGACCTACCTATTACATACACTTATATTAGCATTGTATATTTCAAAACCAATATATCTACCAATTTGCATACCTCAACCTGCATGTGCAGATTAACCACGCCAGCTTGTTCCCCAAGGATTAATGCTAGATCTCGGAAGTGAGTGGCAAACCATATAAATGCCTGTAACGGTAGTTAATGTCTGAATTGTTCTGCGTGTCCCCTGAATAATGCACAACAGTACCCTGCTTTTTACCAGAGCTTCACACACGCTCAAGGCGATTGCCAACCCATCCCTGGTACTTGTTCCCCTGCCAAGTTCATCCATTATAATCATGCTTCCCGGCCCTACATTGTGTAAAATGAAGGCCGTTTCTCTCATCTCTAAAGAAAAGGTTGAAGCATTTGCTTCAATACCATCGTCCATAGAGACCCTCGCAAATAACTGGTAGATGATTGGAAAGGATGCATATTCTGCTGGAACACTAAATAGGTACCGAACGTTACACAAAGTCCAACTAGCAACTACCAGTTTAGGAAGTTCACATGCCGGACTTACAACGAGCCGATCTGGGCAATAACCTGTGTGAGCGCAATTGATCGAATGTATGTGGACTGTGGCTTACGGTCAGCGACTGCTTGAAAATTTATTTCCCAAGGATCGTTGAACCTTTCCAGACATGTTGCAGCCTTGAACACGTCAGATTTTTCCGCAGTGGAGACAACGAATAACATACCAGTGATAATCTGACATCGAGATTCACTGCTTGCATAGACATCATTGGGGACATATCTGGTTTTGTGAATTTTCTCACGGAGAGGGTGTCGTATAGATTTGATACCAAGGGTGTTGGTAAATTCTGGACGAACTTGCAGCGTATGAGAAGGGATATGCTTGGACAGGTCTTAGAATATTCACCATAGTCTTGGATCGTGCAAAGTTGGCAGAATGAGACAACCATATCAAGGATGGCAATTCCTTCTGCTACTTTGTAGAGTGGACCAGATTCTTTGCGTATTTCTTCAATTAATGACTGCACTGTTTTGTCGCCTTGCCTGGAGTTAGTGTAGTCAAGGCTACAGATAGAGCATTGAATACTCATCAACATGACTTCCGTCAGTGAATCATTGATCTGCATTATGTGAGCTGGGTGCCTGGACAGCATAGAGAATTGTATACTTTTGCATTGCGTTTTACCAACTCCAGCGTGGTGAACTCCACCATCTTTTTACGCTCCACCACATTAACAAAAATTCCAGGGAGGGCTTTGTCTTCATCAAGGTCTGAGACTGCCAGCCTCAGATAGTAGCCTCGCCCATTTTCGAACCTCAGTTCTAGTGGGAGGCTATGCTCCTCTTCCATCGTTGTTAGTAATCGGGGGGAGCAGAATGCAAAGGAGATGAGCGGCACCTGTTAGCTCCTGAACCAATTGAAGGACATCTTCGTTAAGCTCTTTATATGTCTGTCGAGCGACGTCTAGAAGACCATTGACCCCACTCTATGATATCTTAGCCTTTCCTCATCGAGCTTTCATGCCCACATCACCATGAGGAGGAGATACTCCACATACCTTTACAGCATGACATCTTTGGTTTCGAATTTCTAACGATGATTTTGCCCATACCACATCCTCGTTTATTGCCTCATTTATCATCTCCTGAACAGCGGAAATCATCTCCGGTTGACACAGCTGGAGGACATTAATAACAGTCGCCGTCATGTGGCTAATGACTTACTCTTCGAATAGCTACCAGTAATTTGCTCCTCGTACCAGTAAGAGAATCAAAGACAGGATTTATGTTCGCAAGTGCCTGTTTCAGGATAATCACGTTGTTAATTGCCTGTTCAGATAACTGCAGGGTTGCTTTGACAGGAATTGTAATGAGCTACTTATATCCTGGTTAGTATGATATCACAAATGAAAGGAGCTTAGATATGCTTACTGCAGTCAAAAGCCTGTCCATGTCAAGAAAGGGCTTCAGAGCTGAACGCAAAGAAAAGAACATCTCTTCACTTTGGGTGAGTTCTTCGAGTGCGTCAAGGCGAGCATTGAGAGTGTCAATGTCAGTCAATGGCTGAAGAATATTGGACCGTAGTAACCGAGCCTAGAGAAACTATCAATTTTGACCTGTGGTACGGATTGGGCTCTGATTTTATACCCCCATTGGCGTCAATGTGTTATTTAACAAGCCAAAGAGGCTGTCAGTACTCTGTGGATTCTGGGCATTCTGGATTAATTCTAAATTGTAAACGGTGCTAGAATCAATCAACATTGATCCTGATGATAGTTAGAAGTAGTAGTCCGCTTAGGTCTTGAGAATCGCATACCTTCACTGGCTTCATATCTAATCCGGAGTGAATTGAGTGCAAAGCTGATACCATGGTTGATTTCGACAAATTTCAGCACAGCGGCAACAGTTGACATGGCATAGAATTTGGCAGAGATGGCAACTTTGCTACAAGGACGTCAGTTAAAATTGAATTAAGTGCAGTGGTCATATACATTGCTTCTGCATCTTCTTTCAATGTTAATGTTTGAATATATGAGTGCCCAGTTTGTTCGTTATAGTATTTTCGTGGAATCTAAACACGCACGAATTAGCATCTCGCCTCACTGGTAACTAACTTGAATCGTAGTCATTACCTGTATCACCTTTGCACTAGGGATATTGTCTTCCACAATTCTCACGAGTTTTGATCTGGTTGGTGTAAAGGCTGTACTAGGCACCAATATCTGTGAAAGGCTTCAATAAGTACTAGAAGCCCTCACATACATAGCTAGAGCCTCATCACCTCCGTAGGGTCATATACATGCAGCTTGTGCAAGGTCCGCACATATTGCTGGGAATCACAGATCTCACTCAAGGCGCATTCACCTTTATCTGTGTTAGTAAGGGTATATTGGAACAAAACCTGAGAACCCTTACCTGTGGAAAGATTGACAAAGCATAATCCAATTGTGGCAGCGATCCCTCTAGACTCGATAAGTGCACACGTAATATTCTGTGAGCCACCAATCCTGCTCACACCAGTAGCAGGCCGCTGACGGGTAGGAGCTACAGAGGGTGTAGCCTTTGAGGTTCTTGACGAGTCGAGCGTCCTGGTCGACATCGACTTTGCAATGGACGGTGAGCGTCTGTAAGGATGCATTGGTACTTGCAATGTTGTAGTTGAAGTAACTAAGAATTACATAGGCAAGTAGCTCTGCCTTGCAATTGGTCTCCCGAACTATGGAACAATTTGGGAGCCAGACTACCAGATTGGGAATTCCCTTTTGGACGGCAATCACGTGACATACAACAAGTGCTGTATGTACTCGAGCTAGTACAGAGCTGTATGTAGCGATGTAACTACTGTACAAGGAGGGAAAAGTAACAAGAATGGAACGCAGATGCCCAACTCCAGATCATCTACTTTCGCTTGGGTCTCCCCTTTCCTTTCACCGTGCTACCTTTGGCTTTCCTGACTTCTTTTCCTTCCATGGCCCTTCGTATCTTTGTTGCTTTTATCTTGCGGGTAGTCTCCCTCCTCTCTGCCTTTGTCAAGTAGGTGAACTTTTTCTTCTCCTTTTTGGGGTACATCTTGAGTGGCTTTTTGTGATCCATTTCCTCGACTTCTTTCCGTTTTGCCTCCGCAACCCCTTCATCCTCATCCTCTGAGCTCCCCCCAAAGTTCATGGGCTCGACTATAACAGTGGTGAACTTTTCCTCATCTATGTACTCATCCTCACGATGTATATCGTTGTTTTTAGGTGCAGATTCATCTTCGGATTCGTTACTGGCGTCGGAGTCGCCGACAGTTTCTATGTCTGATTTACTGACAGGCCTCAGGGCTGCTTTGACGGCTTCGACATGTTTCTTAAGCTCCTCCTTTCGACTGTCGCGTAGCTGCAGATGGTAAGATCAGTTCCAGCTAGTGGCTCTGGCATCAGATAAAAAAGGTACCTCTTTCCTCTCCCTGACTCTGTCCTGCCTTGCTCTTTGCGCAGCCTCTTCTTGCGCTTTCTTCGTTCGCTGGGCTTTTCGCTTGTGAAAGCCTGAACCGGCCCACAACATCAGTAAAAGAATTGGTACTGGCCATAGAGTATGTCCAACCTGTTAGATAGTCTGCACGAGAGTCTTTGTCAAAGATGACAACCTCAGCAGTGCGCTTTCGCTTCCCAGGCCGTAGCATTCTGGAGGTTGTAATTTCGAAGCTCCAGATGTTGCACTAAATTTTTAGATGTCGGGATTGAGCCCCACGTCGCAACATGTGCTGCTCTCCAAGCTTTTTGCTCCAGAAGCGGGATCTAGAAATTTTAAGTAGCCTGACCCACCAACGAAGGAGGTCTACAACAAATACGGTGTCCGCTTCAATTGTTCCAGGAAACACCCATTTTGGTATAACATAGAATATAGAAGAAATGGCGACCCTATTCCCACCCAAAAGCAAACGGGTCAAGCTCGAGGAATCTAACCGGGCCAAAGCACAGCAAGAAGTCGACCTCATCCCAGAACATGTCCCGAATGTTGTGATAAATCTCCGTGCTTCAGATACAGGGAAGCAGCTTGGAAGTGAGCTACATATACCAGGAAACGCAACCGTTCAACAGCTGGGATTAATTGTCAACAGTTTACTTGGAACTGTAACAACCCCGCTACTACCCCACGATTCACAATGCTAACCTTTCACAGGATGAAGACAAAGTCCCCTATACGTTCTCTCTTCTCTCCGACCCCACGAAGGAAGGTTCTCCCATTATAGACATCGCCGGCGACCTTTGGGCCTCGATCTTCAAGCCCTCCTATAAATCCACCGAAGATGTTCTTACCCTCGTATATACCCCCCAAGCCGTCTTCCGTGTCCGTGCGGTCGCCCGCTGTTCCGCTGCTATTCCTGGGCACGGGGAGGCCATACTCGCAACACAATTCTCTCCCGCCTCTTCCTCACGCATGGTCTCTGGCAGTGGTGATGGCACTGCACGGATATGGGATTGCGATACGGAAACTCCAATGTATACATTGAAGGGTCACACGAGTTGGGTTCTCTGCGTGGCGTGGTCGCCAGATGCCAAACTCATTGCGACAGGTAGTATGGATAATACAGTACGCCTGTGGGATCCTAAAACAGGGAAACCGTATGGCGATGCGATGAAGGGGCACACAAAGTGGATCACGGGATTAAGTTGGGAGCCTTTCCATCTCAGAGGGGCAACAGCGCGGTTTGTCTCTAGTTCGAAGGACTGCACGATTAGGGTTTGGGATGCGAGTATTAGGAGAATAGCTATGACGATGTCAGGGCATAGTGCAGCGGTTTCGTGTGTGAAATGGGGTGGGGTAGGATTCATATATTCGGCCTCACATGATAGGACTGTCAAAATTTGGGATGCAAAGGATGTAAGTAATTTTGTTTACAGTTACCCTGAACTGATCGTCCAGAGACTAAATGACTTCAAACAGGGTAAACTCCTTCATAACCTCAGCTCCCACGCTCATTGGGTCAACCACCTCGCCCTCTCCACCGACTTCGTCCTTCGCACAGGCTTTTATGACCGCACCAAGGACGTCCCCAAGTCCGAAGAAGAGCAGAAAGCCAAAGCAAAGGCTCGATTTGAGAAGGCTGCCACAATCGACGGAACTCTTAGTGAGCGCCTAGTTACTGCCTCTGATGATTCCACAATGTACCTCTGGGATCCTGCAAAAACGGCAAAGCCCATCGCACGACTAACAGGACACCAGAAACTTGTAAACCATGTCTCATTCTCCCCTGATGGACGGACTATAGCCTCCGCCAGTTTCGATAATATAGTTAAGTTGTGGAATTCTAGGGATGGAAAGTTCTTGTTTACATGCCGCGGGCATGTGGGCCCTGTATATCAGTGCTCATTCTCCGCAGATTCGAGACTGTTGGTTAGTAGCTCGAGGGATACAACGTTGAAGATATGGGATGTCAGGTCAGGGCAGCTTCACACAGATCTGCCTGGTCACCAGGATGAGGTGTTTGCTGTGGATTGGAGTCCAGATGGGGCGAGGGTTGCTAGTGGTGGGAAGGATAAGGCATGTCTGACAAGCCTCGCATCGGCAGTCTGGACGCTAACAATGTGCGCAGGCGATTCGATTATGGAAACACTAAGAGATAAAGGGCTCAGGAACGCCAGAATTGCTCTTCATTTTGTATTAAAAGCTCGAAACACTATGCGAATTGTGCCATTAGGTTATATGTCCTCCTTCATTATTCTACTTTCATCAATGTCGATCCCGCTGTGTCATGAGTTAGTATGATTTCGCAGAGCAACATGGTGGAGGGTTAAGTACCGCTCGTGGTCTTGCTCTGATGATATTGTCACACCTGAGCAACATTTCCGCAGCCTCGGAAGCCGACGACACGACGGCTCTCTTGAGTTTATAACTCTCAATCTATGCTATATTAGCCTCCAGGTGGGCTAGAATAGGATTATGGGAACTTACCACTCCCAACTCCCTCATGTCTGCAATTGCGCCCCCCGGAGTGTATAAATCTAACCCAACTGTGGACATACCACTATACATCGCACTTCTTAGCTTTGCCACCAGTTCACTTGAATCGTAACCTGCATTGTCTGCCAAAATAGTGGGGAGTTGCCGGAGGGCCTTTGCAAAAGACTCAACAGCGATAGCCTTCTTGCCAGCTGTGTTCTGAGCTACGCTGTCTACCGCCTTTGACATCAACATCTCAGAGCAGCCTCCACCAAGCACCGTTCGGGTCTCAACGACTGTCTGTGAGAGGACAGCCAAAGCATCATGCAGAGACCTCTCTGCCTCATCAAGAAGTTGTTCAGTAGCGCCTCGAAGAACAATGGTGCAAGCTTCACCAGCTGCACAACCAGAGAACTTCACCAACATGTCCTCGCCAATGATGACTTCTTCGATAAGGTCACATCGACCAAGTTTGACTAGCTCTGGGTGGTCAAATGTAGACGCAATCTCTGCTCCGGTGACCAGAGACAATCGCTCGATACCATCAAAGTCAGCATGCTCGATGGACATGATACCGGCCTCTGCAAAGAGTTGCTCTGGGTAGTTGTAAATGAGCTGCCTGTTCACAAAGCAGTTGATTCCATGGGCCTTGATTTTCTCCACCTTGGCCTTCATCTTCTCTTTCTCAGCCTTCTCGAGCTCAGCAAGCTTGCTAGTACCCTCAACTCGAACTCGCGCACCAAAAATCTTGACCTTATCAGTGTCCATAGCTGCCTCTCGTCAGTTAATCGTCCCTAGCAGGAGATTGTGACAAGAATTACCCGTATTGGCCACCAATACCTTAGCGTTCTCCAGTCGCTTTGGGTGGTTTGTTCCAATGCGCTTGTCAAGAATGAATCCCTCATCTAGATAAGAATCCCTAAGTTTCCCACCGGCCTTCTTTATTATCTGAATGTTGTTCAAGTTGGTGCTCCCTTTCAGCCTTAAGACTGCATCTACAGCCAGAGTTGCAAAATGTTCTTTATCTTGACTAAGAACCTTGGAGCTCAAAGTCGTCCTCGCTATGCTGAGCAAATCCTCCCTAAACGCCTTGGGGTCCTTTCCGTGATCAACAGCCGATTTCTCCAGAGCTTTCTGAGCAGCTTGGCTGGCAAGTCTATATCCTTCGATAATAGTCTGGGGGTGTATCTTCTGGTCGACAAGCTTTTCCGCCTCGCGAAGTAGTTCTGCTGCAAGAACACAAACAGAGGTAGTCCCGTCTCCAACCTCGTCATCCTGGACTTTTGAGATGTTTACCTAGGGTTCTTAGCACTCACGTTACTCCAGGGCTTTGGGGTAAAACATACGAGGACTTTGGCGGCGGCGTTGTCCAATGCAATGCTCTTGAGGATGGTAGCACCATCATTTGTCACCATGATCTCTCCCGTAGAACTACCAGTTGTCAGATGATATCTCTCGAGCGGCATAAGTGGACGCATACGCGGACTGTAATATCTTGTCCATCCCTTTGGGGCCCAATGTCGTTTTGACAAGGTCTCCAACCGCTGTCCATAGATGAGTTGTCAGTGGTTGAACTTCCGTTCCTGAAGTTGAAGTCTCTGACCTATAGCTCCAACAAATGCGGACAAGCCTGGGAATGGACGATATATCAGTAATAACTCTTAGGGAGCCTGGATGCCTGGGAGCACTTACGGGCATTTTCTCCCTTCTCCTCTTGCACACCTTCCTCGAATATCTGGGTTGGGTTACTCTATGTATAATGTTAGAGATGCCATACCAAGTCAACATGGAGGGTAAGCATCTACCATTTTGTGATATCAATTGTTGATCTGAAGGGTGTGGGGTCCTATTCTACGCAAAATTTGGGTTGGATACAGCCCCACCATCAACTCACGTAAGCCTCAAATCTTGGCAAACAGCTCTCAGTGAGCAGTGGAACCTAGTCACCTCTATTTTCAACAACAATTACAGTATCAAAATTTGGGAAACTCCCACCCTGCCTTCGGAATAGATCTTCACGGCACACGAGGAAACCCAACGGTCCTTCCTTTCAGAATGGCCCCAGACCCCGAGAGAGAAGCGGCACTTGATGGCTTCAGGGAGAAGCTTCTGGAGCACAGGGAGTGGGAGGCAAAGCTCAAGGCGCTACGAGGAGACATTAAAGACCTACAAAAACGATATGACCAGACGGAGGACAATATTAAAGCTTTGCAGAGTGTTGGTCAGATTATTGGGGAGGTTCTGAAGCAGTTGGATGAGGAGCGATGTATGTTCATTCTTGCATCCGTTTATTTAGAGGAAACTTATCAGTAATGCCTCATGGCTTTCATAGTTATCGTGAAAGGTATAAGCTACACTGTACACCTGAATCTAAGAGAATATTAACAGCGCCTAGCCTCCTCCGGTCCTCGCTATGTTGTGGGATGTCGATCTAAGGTTGACAAGGCCAAGCTGAAGCAGGGCGTTCGGGTTGCTCTTGACATGACTACCCTCACCATCATGCGAATGCTTCCTAGGGAAGTTGATCCGCTAGTATACAACATGTCCCTCGAAGATCCTGGACAAGTCTCATTTGGTGGTATTGGGGGGCTTAATGATCAAATAAGAGAGTTAAGAGAGGTTATCGAGCTTCCGTTGAAGAATCCAGAGTTGTTCTTACGGGTTGGGATAAAACCACCTAAGGGAGTATTACTATATGGGCCCCCAGGGACCGGAAAGACCTTGTTGGCAAGAGCGGTGGCGAGTAGCTTGGATACCAACTTCTTAAAAGGTAATAGATATTGCCTATTAGAGCTTGTACGGCATGTTGACTTTTGGTATAGTCGTATCTTCTGCTATTGTCGACAAATATATTGGAGAGTCTGCACGTCTGATCCGAGAAATGTTTGGATATGCTAAGGAGCACGAGCCGTGTATCATATTCATGGACGAAATCGATGCTATCGGTGGTCGTCGTTTCTCCGAGGGAACCTCAGCTGACAGGGAAATCCAGCGAACACTCATGGAGCTCCTGAATCAACTTGATGGTTTCGACTACCTAGGCAAGACTAAGATTATCATGGCTACAAATCGACCAGATACTCTCGACCCTGCATTATTGCGAGCAGGGAGATTAGATAGGAAGTTGGAAATTCCATTACCTAATGAAGTTGGTAGACTGGAAATTCTGAAGATTCATGCAGCTGGAGTGGAGAAAGAAGGAGAGTTGGACTATGAGAGTATTGTGAAGATGAGTGACGGGCTAAACGGTGCGGATTTGAGGAACGTTATCACAGAAGCGTAGGTTACCACATTCCCAGGGGGCCGCAGTTGGATTGCTAACCATGAACAGTGGCTTCTTCGCAATCAGGGATGAGCGCGAGTCTATAAACCAGGAGGATTTGAATAAGGCTGTGAGGAAAGTGGCAGAAGCCAAGAAGCTTGAAGGCATGACCCCATACTCACTACGTTTGAAAGAGTGCAGCTAATAACCTACCACCCATAGGCAAACTTGAATATCAGAAGTTGTAATTAGAGGTGTCCAGGTAATACTTCTGTAGGAACTAGGCATGCAAGGCTCAAGCTGGTCTATCCAATTGTCGCGAAATAGATTCATATCTAGCTACTGTGTGGTGATATACCATGCAATTATCTGGCCTGTTGCTAGATGCAATTAAAAAATATTCCACCGTCCTCAGCGGCGAGGGTAAGTGGACTGAAGTCCATAGCAGCGAGCTGCCAACGTGCTGATCTTGTTTACTTTTCGGAAGCAAAGCACCAATGTCAATTTTTAGTGAGTTGTCTGGGGGAAAGGAATCCATCCCACAACTTCTGTAACTCATATACGCCGGCTCCATGCAAAATAACATGTAACAAAAGCAAAACGGTAGTGGTGGTCTCCACATAGCAGGAAGCACACTCCGTGAGGTTCAAGCTCCCGCGTGAAAACCTTCTGTGATATCTAGAATTGGAACACAACATCGTCCTCATCAAACTTAATCTCATCCAAATCCACCCTTTGGTCGTCCACACCACCAGCAATGTCGCCGTACATCATCTCCCTCAAGACTTCTTCGGCTTCATCCTCCAACGTCTTGCCGAAGGGTATCTCGGGCTCCACCTTAGTAGGTTGCGTCTTCCCTTTCACTGAAGATGACCCTGCCAAAGCTCCAGGCGCTACAGTGAGATTCATAGGTTGCGTAGTACCATACCTGGAGGAGCTTGATGCAGCCGAGCTGGGGCGGGAGTGAGTGGTTCTTGAAGATCCAATGGTGCTTGCTCTGCTAGTAGGCCTGCTTGTGGTTCCGAGCCTGCTCGCCGGACGGCTAGAAGCGCCATTCGTCGGTTTTGAAACAGCTGAAGGCGTCTTTGGCCTAGCTCCGGCTGAAGGGGTTGCTCTACTCATTGCCGTTGGAGTCTGCCTACCAACCATGGATGTTGGTCGAGATGTATTTTTTCCAGCAGCGCGAGGTGGGTCTCTTCTGACAGGGATTGTCTTCTTCGGCGCCCCTTTCTTTGGTAAAATAATGCCATCAGCTTCTACAAGCATTTCCTTCTCCTGTTCCTCGATTATAGCATCCATTTGCCTCTCTAGTCTCGTTTTTCCATTTTCGTCACGAGCGTCCAGGTAGAAAGAGTATGCATTGGTGAACATGTTATTTTTAATGAGGTTATAATCAGGCTCGATGAAGTCATCCGGAATATCAGGAAGATCGACAGGCTTGGGTGGCATGTATTCAATCTCGGGAGTTTCTTCTTCATTATCACGGATGACAGTTCTGGTAACGGGGCTTTGCAGGAGCTTCAATTGGAGCTTTTCCTTTTGCTCTGACCTGGGAGCTTTTGCGTTGGTGGTTTTGCCGCCCAAGGGAATTCTCCTAGGCCCTGAGATATGGTCAGAATACATCTTTGGCTATGGGCTATGAAACTTACCCATCGGAGTCACAAACGCTGATGCGTCAAACTGGAAGGCGGGTTTCTTGATTGTCAGCCCCTTTTTTGTAGTCTCCATATTTTCTCTATCCAAGGGTATCCGGAATGGTGTCTTTGGGGCAGGTGTTTTGGGAGCCATCTTGCTTGCGCCGGCCTTTCCGGGCTGGAGGTGGGCGGCATGGAGGACGTTTTCCTTCTCGTAGGCAAACATCATAGGTTACTGTTTGTGAGTGCTCCTTATGGAGGCGAGGGTGATGGGATGCTGTTGGCGGTCAGTTGGTGTGGAGAACTGAATATGAGAAACCAGCTGCACGGTACGGAGGGTACCTAAACAATGGCGTTTCCATAGCAACGGCAGCTGCCAAGTGCTGATCCTACTGCCAAGCCTCGCACGGGTCACATCCCGAAACGTCTTAGTCGAGCAACGAGGGGCTTACCACTTGGATGTGACCTTATATTCCGTCCCCTCTCCCCTAACAATCATCTTTCACAAGAGTCCTCGAATACACCCCTTGGTCAACTTCATACAACTTTCATATCCCTCTCACTCATCATCATGGACAAGCTCAGGGAGGTAAGGGAAGCCCGTTACCCCCCCATGCAGTGGCTGTCACTACGATTATCCTTTCTCAAATGACCCCTGAGTCTCTCAGCCACTGGAATTGCAACTTATCTTTGAATCATGATAACTTAGATGCCTCCGATAGATAGAGCTAATATACCGTTATAGAAAATGAATACCCTTCGTCTGGAGGCTGAGGCCTACCAGGAGAAGAATGCCGAGCTTGCCAGCAAAATTAAGGCCCTCGAGCAAGAAAATTTACAGAAAGAGCAAGAAATCACATCCCTCTCACATCGCAACCAACTTCTTGAAGACAACAACGAGAAGCTTGAAGTACAAGTAAAGGAGCTCAAGGCATCTGCTGACTCTGGGGCCACCTCCAGCCAAGAGCTTGAGAGTTTGAAGAGAAAGGTCCAGCTATTGGAGGACGAGGCCGAGGAGAGTGACAAGTGCATGAGAGCGGCCAATGAAAAGTATGTCCTACCATATCTAACAAAGCGAGGTATCTTTCTAAACTAAGCATCTACCACCGTTTCTTACAGGCTACGCCTCATCGATGTTAAGGCCGAACACTACGAACGAAAAGTTGCCACCGCTGAAGCCGAGCGTGACCAGTGGGAGAAGAAGTACGAGGAAATCTGCGAGAAGCTCAAGCAGTGTCAAAAGGAGCTCGCAGATGTCAACGCTGCCTTGGATTCCTTGTAAAGGTCGTGCGACTGTCTTTCGATATCCTCGTTATTTCCTACCCTCTATCCTCCATTTCTCCCGAGCATCACCAGCTTCCTTTCACAATCTTCCCATTATCAAGTTCGATCTGGTTCGTGGAGGGATTGCTTGCGTTTGTGAAGGTGTGGGCAGGCATGTGGTCTGGTTGAATGGGAAGTGCCTTTTAATATCCTGTTTTCTCGTTCTGTCTACATCTTACAGATGGATTTGTCAGTGATATCATCACTATTCAAGGTGTCCTTGATATTGTTGTGGCTCGAGCTTGCCACCCACAGCAAGCAATTACCTCGGTTGTATCTGTGCTTAATTTGTAATGCCAGTAGTTTGGATGAAGGTATCATACTGTCTTCTTGCTCATCTTTAGCATCGTATACCATTTTTCAAGATTGTTTGCACACAATGAGGGGCTTACAGGATACTCGCACACGTGACGAACTGCCACGCGTGGCGACTGGTAGGATATTTTAGTTATTTACTTGTTTACATAATTCCGGGAGTCCAGCGATCAGAGAAGTTATAAGGTACATACATCCATTCAGACAATAGCTAGTCTGAGAGGCTGGGAGACTACAATATATCTTTACTTTTACCAACTACAACAATTTCTCTTCTGCATTTGACCCATGAGCGAAGTGGCTCGTGATACTTAATGGTAGTCTGGTGCACCTAGACCCCGCGCTCTATCGAATCTAATCACAAGACTAGAATCTAATCCCACCCATCATCAACCATGCCCATGTGCCCACTGCCGGAGCGCGGCCTCAACTATAATGTGCCATAGAGTCCCATCGTTGGGGAGATACGCATCGAATTTTAAGCGCTGCAATCATTTGATAGGTTACCCTGAATGTATCGGTTGTCAGAGGCCCTAGATCCACCCCATCATAAGATGTACCTGCCAGTATACAGAAATATCATTTAAATTTAATGGTACTCAGACTTGATAGCCAATCTTTACATACACCCCCAAAATAAATCGGTCTGGGTACGAGATCAAGCGACTCTAGGATTTGTGACAAGAAGAGCACTGGGCTCATTGCACATTTTTGGGATCTCTCTGAAAAGTGGTAGTAAGGTGTAAAAGGGCTCCATTCTAGCACTTACTATACACTTAAACTCACCAAAAGCGTAAGGAAATTGGATCCTAGCCATGGCACCCGCTCCAATTCTCCCTCTCTCCAAACCCACAATCCCTACCTAGGCCATTAGCCAAATCTACTTCAAGTTGATCTGCAGGCCCAGCGTAGCATTCATAACACTTTTTCCGTAAAAGTACTCGGTGCCTGCGTTGCCGACATTTACATAGGTGCTGTCGGTAAAGGTGCCATGTTTAGCAAGTGCCACAAGCCAATCCTTAATGTCACCCTCGAAGCTGCCCTCAAACTGTGTGGTAGGAAGCATCGAATGCACAATGATGCCAGTGTCGTTGTTCTTGCCCTCGTAGAGAAGCCAAGAGGTGCCATAAAGGTTGTCAATTTGGGCAACAGCATTGGGCCAGCCGATGGGGAGCTGACCACCCTCGTACTTAAGCCAAAGCATGAGTTCTTGTGCATGAGAGGACGTGCTATCGCCCTTGGTGTCTGAGGTCATGAAATCGAAACAAACATTTCCCTTGAAGGTGCCTTTGTTTGTGCGACTCCAGGTGTAGCTCGCAGGGATGGAGTCGATTGCTGAGATCTGAGTCTCAAGGTTTTGGGTCAGGCCGACAAAAGAGTAACCTTTAGGTACATTGCTGGTGGATTTTACATAGTCGATGTTGGTCACACTAGACCAGATGACTTGCTTGGCGCCAGTTGTGGAGATTGTTTGGGAGTCATAGTTGGTGCATTGGGTGCCGACGGATCTGGCGGCGTTGTAAAACATATTGTACACGATCCATGGGGTGCCGTAGAGAATGATGTAGTCATTGTTGCCGCATAGTTTGGTGGGGGGCGGCATTCCCCATGGGAGAGCGATGGCATGTGCTGCCAGAGCGCCGAAGACTAAAGCCTTTGTGAGGATCAAAGACATGACGAATGGTAGACGGAAACGAGAGACTGGAAAATGAGTGAAGCAGCTGACGCCAGTTCTACAAGAGTGAGTGTTTCCAAAAGACTTCCGCAAGAAGCGGTGGGACTGTCGTCTTTGAATAAATGAGGGTAACACTTAGATACCCGTTTTAGGGGCATGGATCGGGATCTTGAAACAAAAGTCCTGGTATCTCGGCATTTTGATACGATTTACTGCCGCTGCCGTGGTTGATATATCATGAGAGTCTGAGGAGTTATGGGCAGGAATCGATTCATGCACATTGGTTCCTAGCAACCAAAGTTACCTAAGTTGTCTGAGCCGTGAGGATAAGTGGTCCCTTCAATCAGATGTAATTGCAAGAATGACTGCAGATCCTTCATTGGAAACCGCACCCTCATTGTCCATACAAACAATACCAAGCGATATGCTTGTGCCAAAATTACTGAGTTCAGGAGGTCCAAGTCTGATGGTTCCAGAACAAGGCTTGGGCTAGGTTTCTGGAGTTGTAGCCTCAGTGTTGCTGTTGGATTGAAGTTCTTGTTGGTTTAAGCTGCCAATGTCGATTGCAATAATAATCGTAACAAATGCGCTTGTCAAACTCCTCTATTGTATGCACCGTCTCCTAGTAAACCGGAAAACAAAGAAACCATCCCATCATCCGATACCTTTTCCACCTGAACACGCTCTTTAATTGTATGCACTGCTTGGGGATCGGAACAGATGACTTACCCTTCCGGCCTCTTAACATTCGTGAAGGAGTTTGCACGGAATACCCTCCCTCTTCAACCTCTCACACTGCTTATACCATCTGATACTGGCGCAGTGGCTCCTTATGTTAGATTACATGTACTCTCACGTGTTGGGCTGAAGGTCACGGGAACTGCAGGTGTCCCCAAATGGGTAGTTGGAACAAACTGTGTTGAACCTCGCATGCTAAGGGTCACGGGAACTGCAGGTGTCCCTATATGGGTAACTGGAGATAAAAGTGTCGAAGGCAGAGTCTGTATGTCTAATCCTTCTGCAGAACACAAACAATTTAGGCTTGATGTGTCAAAGGCATTGCGCCGTACACTGGACCATACCCACATCCTTACCAGAAATAAGTCTCAACGGTTGTCAAGCTATAGGTTGTACATCTCGTACACGCTTTACATGTATCGATTGCCACATCTCATCTTCTTCATCTCTCATCTTAGTATTTACAATGCCACGTCGTGCCCCTTCAACTCGTCATGCTCTCCTTAGCCGCCAGACCTCCACCACTTCTGGCCCCTCCACCACTTCTGGCCCCTCCACCACCTCTGAAAACACAAAGAATATGAGAGATGAAGAAGATAAGAGATGTGGAGGGCACTCGGGGGGTATTTATTTCACGTCGTGGAAGTGCTATGACCCTGCACCTTTTCTCGGTAATGGTCATGCATGATCAACAACCAACACGAGGGCTGAGACGGCAGCGATTGTGTCTCTATTATCTATTATTATTTAAATACATGATAAACAAAAGGGTAGTTCACAATCGATACATGTAAAGCGTGTACGAGATGTACAACCTATAGCTTGACAAAACCGTTGAGACTTATTTCTGGTAAGGATGTGGGTATGGTCCAGTGTACGGCGCAATGCCTTTGACACATCAAGCCTAAATTGCTTGTGTTCTGTAGAAGGATTAGACATACGATACAAGATATAGCTATTGATAAGTGCCGTATCTAGGAGCCAATAAAAGAGTGGCATCCATGAACGGCGACCTGATAGCTGTGTAAAGTAGTACGATCGCAACTGATCAGCTATATATATATGGGTAACTGGAAATAATCCAGATTTGATAAAAGGGACCGGTTTCGCTGTAGGAAATTGGAAAAACCAGCCGATGAATTACTAGATATCATAGCCATAAGTTTAGCTATATATAGCATAATCTACGATTTAACTGTTCAAACAAATTGCCCCTTCTATTCCTACCATTCTTCCACTCATAGCCTTGTATCTTACACCTTATTCCTGTCCAATCCGTCTATGGTATGCTTTAAGCCTAACTGGATGTTTGTCGCGACCTCGTTATGATTTGCAGTGGCCTTGTTATCGACAGCAGCGATCTTGCTATCGAGAGTATCGACCTTGCCATCTACAGCATTGGTATTTTTGGTGAGATCGTTGACTGCACTGTTTCGGCCAAAATAGTCGTTCGCTATACCGGCTATACCCACGGCGAGGACAACGGACCGTACTTCCGCTGGGAGTTCCAGCAAATTGCATGAAAGCTGAATATAATATTAGCTACAGAGTACTCTCGATACAAACATATCCTTGGGACGGGGTGAGGTATACTTATAACCAATATATTCTTATAGAGAAAATAGGGAAATATGGAATCAAGCTCGCCAACAGTAGAAAAGGTTGCGGAATAAATAGATAAATACAATAGGAGCATAAATAGATAAATGAGAGTAGATGGGGGTACTAGAATCTCAAGGAGCAAGGGAGGGGAGGTGGCAGTGGCTCCGGAAGGCACCAGAACGTCAGTGATCCTGTGCTGAATGTGCTGCTGCCGGCACCGAACGTCCAGAGTCTCAATGCGCTTTTGCTCATGCTTCAGGACTATTGTAGCTCATTGATATTGGCTGTAGATTCATCTTGAATTGAGAAGTGAAGTAATCCTTCAATATGTGCGAGAGCTTCATGTGGTGTTACTGGAGGTGGTATTGCCAGCGGAATATCTGCTTCTGGCTCATCGGCCTCATTGGGGAGATAGGCTGCCAGGATTCCGTACTCGATCTCACTGACTGGATCTTCAACTGTTTCAGTCGGGGGATGGTTTTCTGATAGCTTGCCGCTCCAGCTCTGACCAGGCCTGGCGCTGGGGAACGGACGATGTGGAAGGAGATGACATGATTTCGTCCCTATTTGATGTTGTATCTTTCGCAGGAGGCAGAAATCTTATGTTGTATGTTGCCTTACACTTACACAGTAGGTATATAATATATAGGGAAAAAAAAACGTATAAGCGAGCAGTGTTGGATTTACTCTCGCATTAGTAAGTGCTGGAGATCACGGAGGACAATATCACGAAATGTCACGGGTTAAGTCATGTGAATTCCATATGTAGATAATTGTTCGAAGGAAGGGGCATATAAGCAAGCTGAATCCGTCTGTGGATAATGAGCGGTATCAACCAGAAGAGTTCTCTCATAGCCTCAGAGCTATAGCGATTCGAATCCAAGCTCTTTTTACGCTTTCGCATACGATACTCAACTTCGGTGTTAGGACTTCATTCAAGATACCGCCTTGTTTTTTACAAGCAGAACTTGTAATCTTTGTACCTGCACTAAAACAGTAACTCGAAAATGAAAGTGCCAAGCCATTGACTGCCAATACAGTCAATTCCAACAGTTCAGGGTAAGTCTCCTTGATGCCTTTACGTAGGTACTTAAGTGAGATCTAAATATAATCCACTTATTTATTACTACCAATCCCCTTACACCAAATAAATCTCACTCATCAAAAAAAGACCATTTACTAAATCAATCATAGTCATAGAATGCTTCCAGAGACGTTTCAAAGCCTCAATCCCAACAAACATTAAGCAATCATACCAATTAAAAGCAAAAAAATATGCCTTTTACTATCAGTTGAGCTCCGAATATACCATGACCAGCAGAAATATTTATTACATCAGGATACATTCCAAATCCACTTACACACATGATTATTACGCCTCTCTATCTCTACCCCCTCAAAGACATGACGAATGGTAGACGGAAACGAGTGACTGGAAAATGGATGAAGCAGCTGACACCAGTTCTACAAGAGTGAAAAGGGACTGTTATCTTTAAATAGATGAAGATAACACTTAGGTACCCGTTTTAGGGGCATGGATCGGGATCTTGAAACAAAAGTCCTGGTATCTCGGCATTTTGATACGATTTACTGCCGCTGCCGTGGTTGATATATCATGAGAGTCAGAGGAGTTATGCACAGGAATCGATTCATACACATCGGTTCCTAGCAACCAAAGTTACCTAGGTTGTCTGAGCCTCGAGTATTTCCCAGTTTCTGGACGGTGGGGTCGAAGCAGCGTCATCTCACTAGTCTGGTTGGCACAACCATAGGGAGCTCTTTCAAGTGAGGATAAGTGGTCCCTGTAAGATTACAAGGCTATGAGTAGACGGAATCTTGAAGAGCTGCGCAGAGCAGAGAGAAGACGTGTTTATTGAGAGATAAGGATATTCGACTAAGCTAGAATGTTCTTTAAGACTTGACTGGCTTGATATCCGGAATGATGAACTCTGGAAAAAAGAGAAACATATGAGAGCGGTCTTGCCGCCTATATACCAAAGGTTCCACCAGGTTTTGTCCTAATCGGGACTTATACCAGCTTTTGTCCCGATTCTCTTAGGCTCCTTCTTACCCATGTATTCACGTGATTTTTGGAGGCGCTATGGGTAATTCCCACAGTCCCTTCAATCAGGTGTAATTGCAAGAATGACTGCAGATCCTTCATTGGAAACCGCACCCTCATTGTCCATACCAAACGCGCTTGTCAAACCCCTTTATTGTATGCACCGTATCCTAGTAAACCGGAAAACAAAGAAACCGTCCCATCATCCAATACCTTTTCCACCTGAACACGCTCTTTAATTGTATGCACTGCTTGGGGATCGGAACTGATGACTTACCCTTCCGGCTTCTTAACATTCGTGAAGGAGTTTGCACGGAATACCCCCCCTCCCTGACCTCTGACACTGCTCATACCATCTGATATACTGGCGCAGTGGCTTCTTATTCCCGTTCAATCCGTCCATGGTACACTTTAAGCCTAACTGGATGTTTGTCACGACTTCGTTATGATCTTGTTATCGACAGCAGTTAGCTTGCTATCGAGAGCATCGACCTTGGCAGTGAGCCTGCTATCGAGAACACTGACTTGGGCAGTGAGCCTGCTATCGAGAGCACTGACCTTGGCAGTGAGACTGTTATCGAGAGCATCGACCTTGCTGCCTACAACATTGATCTTTTTGGTGAGATCGTTGACCGCATTGTTTCGGCTAAAATATTTGCTCGCTATACCAGCTACACCCACGGCGAGGACAACGCCACAAGTAGTGACCGTACCTCCGCTGGGAGTTCCAGTAAATTGCATGAAAGCTGAATATAACATTAGCTAGCATATCACTTGAGGTAGAATGCTGTGTCTTTTACATCGGAAAGACATTAGTTCCTACTCTCATTAAGTCAGTCTCATGATCCTCACTACCCTACCATGACGGCATACCGCCCTACCAAGGTTTCAATAAATTTAGGTACTCACTGAATTCGAAATCTATTTGTAATGCCTCCCTTCGACGCAGAAGTGTTTAGGTACCTAATTAGCTCCTATCGGATGGATATTCAAGTAATTATCATAACCTACCACTAGAAAACTGTCGCGTTGCTGTTCTCCTCCGTATGCCGATGTTGCAAAGGAAGACAAACTTTAAAAGATAAGTAGGCACTCAACTGCCTGTGCCGCTAGTCGCTGCCCGTAGTTGTTACTGAATTAAGTAATTCTAGCTGTAGTAATACACCGAAGTTAGGTAATTATGTGACAGATACAAAGAGTCTTGGCACGAGACCTGTTTGCCATTGCAAACGGCACAAATCTACATGTATGTACATGAGCATGAGTGGCCAAATATTTGCAATAGCAACTAACCAAGAGTACCTGTATCTACGAAACCATCAACGCCAATTGTATTAACATACTATCATCGGAGATTGCTCTGACATAGCAGCATCGCTAGTGAAGTTGTGATATAAGAAACTACATCTTGAAATTAGTGAGTAAGACAGTACTACATTATAAGACAGTACCGGTAAATAAGACACCAGGCAGTACAGCCTCTACGAATAAGACTATACCTATATATGTATATATATTCAGAGGGGCTATGTAACCATTGGCTGGCCACTCGCCCTTCGTATACAAAGTGAGAATATATAGCAAGCTGTGGTGTGTACACCCGCCTTTTTTGGGCTCGAGAGCAGCAGTCCCTCCTGTTACTAGGTACTCATGTCGTCAAGCAATTACTACCAGACTAGCAATTACTACCAGACTAGCAAATACTACCAGACTAGCAAATACTACCAGACTAGCAAATACTTATTGTAGGTGAAACTAGAAAGAGCAAAGTATACAGTAGGTATTGAGGGAAAAAAAACGTATAAGGGAGACTATAAAGGAGCAGAACTTGTAATCTTTGTACTTGCACTAAAACAGTAACTCGAAAATGAAAATGCCAAGCCATTGACTGCCAATACGGTCAATTCCTACAGTTCAGGGTAAGTCCCCTTGATACCTTTACGTACTTCAGTGAGATCTAAATATAATCCTCCCATATATTACTACCAATCCCCTTACAGCAAATAAATCTCACCCATCAAAAAATCCATCTAATAAATCCATCATAGTCATAGAACGCTTCCAGGGATGTTTCAAAGCCTCAACACCCACAAACATTAAACAATCATACCAATTAAAAGCAAAAAAATATGCCTTTTTACTATCAGTTGAGCTCCGAATATGCCATGACCAACAGCAATATTCATTATATCATGATACATTCCAAATCTACTTACATACATGATTATTATGCCTCTCTACCTCCACCTCTACTTCCCCCTCCTCTCCAGCACTAAGATAGAGTGAGAAATCTACCTCCTTACCCCCCCCGCCAGCTCAATCACCGACATCCTGCCCTATCCTGCCTGAATACTCTGCCTAACAATCGCCTCCACTGTTGCTGTCGCCGCAAGCAGCCTATCCCTCTGCCTACTTCTCTCCTTCAAATACCCTACCGCCTCCGGTCTCATTCTCAAAATCCTCAAAATCATATTATCCTTCGGCACAGCCTGCACTTCTTCCTCTTCTCTGCCTTCATCTTCCTCATGGTTCCCAGATTTCTCGCATGCAATACAGACTTCGATCTCTTCGTGCCACTGCTTCCAAGGACATCAAGGAAGCCACCTGAGGAACCAGTGAGACATTGTCAGGCATAGAAGAAGTCCTACATAGTCTACCCTACAGTATTAGAATTATTATCAGCAATACAAAAAAGGGATTCATGCAGGTTTACATTCAACCACTTGAACACAATATCCACCTCCTACTGCGTAAGTTGCCTCTGTTGAGATGGCTTATCAGACAAAGTCGGTACCAACAACGACTCCAATGTCACCAAGCCTTCCTTCCACAGTTTACTCATAACCATAATTATCACTGACTGTGTTAGAGTTATATTTAGGATTGCAAAGTTTTTATTAAAATAACTCGTTAGAGGGTCCAGCGCCGGAGCAATATCAAGGTCTGATATTTGAGCCCCAGTAGGCCGTGTTCCAGTCAAACCCGTACGGCTGAATAGACTCGTTACTGATGATAATGTACTTCCTTTCGAGAGAATGTTCTTGAGTACAGCGTGGGATAAAGTATGATGAATAAATGCAGATAGCTAGAAATAGTATAAGCCCTTGAGTCACGTCGATTTTGAGTAAATAGGTCTGACCGCACCTTATCGGTTATTTGCCTGGTCATATCCCTCTCTAGCGCTCTAATCTAAAGATCCTACCAAAATAGAACTGAATATCATCCCGCTCTCTCTCCATGCGTAAGTTACACGTATTAGCAATCGGCCCTGTGTATCAAGGTCTTGCCATAAACCCTGTGAAATCAACCTGGTCCAGAGGTGGTCATTCTGAATGCAAAGGGTGTTGTGGAACTAAATAAGCTACCTAAGTGACAATACAATCACATGATCAACTATCCTAGTCTGATGAGTCATGCTCTCCTATCTCCAAAACCAAGATCGGAAGATTACCCTGAATTACAAAACAACCACCTGGTCTGGCCTTTGATCTATGTATGTATGACATGAGCCTCAACTCGGCTTTAGAACTCCGATCACAACCCTGCAGCCGCCCGGCTCTGTGATATATCTGCAATCTACGGAGTACACAAAACAGAAAGAACCCAATTAACCCTTCCCCCAATGCAAACAACCACTACCAAAGGCTAAGAGCAAAAAAAAACAAAAAACGCATGTGTAAAACCACAATTAATATACCCACATTTTAACACATTAAGTAATACCCTACTCCCGCTCTCTCTCGCTCCTAGAAACCCAGGAAAGGAAAGAAAAACAATCTCTTCCCTCACACCCTCCTCCCCAACCCACTCACCTCCACACCCAAATTCGCCACTGTACTCACACTCCACAACCCCACCGTCACCCATCCAATCCGCCTACTCATCCTCCACCCATTGGCCGGTACACTCACCAACAAAAATACCAACGTAACCAACAATGTCGCCGCGCTAACCACCAATGTCGGACTAACCTCTACCTTATACCCCTCCCCATTCTTTCTCCATCCAATAAACATCCCACTGACACCCACTCCCAGGAGGATATTGAGCATCGGCCCACCAAAACACGCCGACAACGCCATAACTGGAAACCCCAATTTCGCAATCGTGATATTAGCAACTAAATCACCTAAGGAATTACCCATTGCAAAGATTGTAAGGCCGAGGATGGCATCGGAGATGTTAAAGATAACTCCGATGGTTTTAAGGACACCGACGACTTCGTTTGCGATGGTACTGATCCAGGAGATGGATACGATGAAGCCTAGGTAGCAGAGGAGATGGCGGTGTTTGGGGGGCTGGGTAGGGGAGGTAAGTGTTTGGAGGAAGAGGAGAGAAATGAGCCCTGCTAGTAGCGCATAAAGAAGGGGTTTTACGAGTGTGGTATCGGAGGTATTGGTGCTGTCAGAGTCCGAGAAGAGTACGAGTGTGACGAAGATAGGGGCAAAGATACATTGGAGGGAGTGGAGCCAGCGATTCCAGTTCCCAGGCGGGACATCGCTGTCCGGGAGAGTGTCTGGGAGTGATTCGTTTGAGCCCTGCATTCCTGGAAATGCAGCTGCGGATTGGGGAGAGCCTGGCTCGAGAAGAAGTGGGGTGGAGGTTCCATGAGTACCACCACCCGAGATTTTTGGTTCGGGGTCCTTTGCGGGACCAGTTTCTTCGACTACAGGCAATGTTATTGCCAATAGGAAGACGCTGGGAAGTGCCATAAGTGCCATGAGTTTCTCCGTGAGTGTCTTCTCCCCAAATCCCTGAAGTGTGGGGAAGAGTTTTGACGCAATAAGTTGAGGTGGGGGGAGGTAGTTGTAGGGCCAATATCGGAAGCGGGTCCATTTAGGATATGTTTCTTCCCCTGATAGGGTCTGCCCTGAGTTTGCGCCATTGAAGATGAGCCGCTCTCTAAGCAGGTCTCCGTCTGGTGGGTAGCTATGCCCCTCGGACATGTCCAATATGAGTGATGTGGAAGTGCTTCCCTCGGCAATGATTGACGGAGGCCTGGTAAACTGTAAAGATCCTTGGCTGTCAGCCCTCTTATGAGATTGATGCCCTGCCCTGAGTGGAGGGAAGCGGGTAGACGGGGAGACTGAAGATGCAGGTGATGATGCAGTAGTATCTGGTGCTGGACCCCCAGGGGGAGCAAGGAAATCTTGAGATGGGACTTTTAGCTTCAGCCCTGTCTCCCTTCTCTGCACCCCGCCATGTTGAGGGAGGGTTAATGCAATGCTGGAGATACGATTTGCTGTTTCTAGCTGGCTGGTATAATGATGATTATATGTATGACTCTCGAGGTCATTCACCGAAACTGCTCTCGCTCGCTGAGGGCTCGATCCGGGCCTGGGTGGATTAGGGGTAGTAGGAAAATAACCTTGCGACTCGTGTAAACTGGCAGATGGGGTATTATGCATTAGAGTGCCTGGTGCTGAATATCGCAGTGGAATTGAATGCAAAACTGGGTTGTCAGAGTACCTGCGCAGGTGTATTGACCTGCCTCCAAGATTTTGGGACTTCTTGAGGGAGTTGAGGACAGAGCGGAACTATAATCAATTAGCAAGGGGGGGGAACAATTCAAGATTTCCCCTAGGGCAGGATATAGGATAGTTTACCTCCAAGGCTCCAACAAGTGAAGGTCTGATAAATTGCGGTGTCACAGACGGTAGTTGCCCCGTATCCGATCGTGGCCGCGTTACCCTCATATTGTTACTCAGCTCCACGTAAACTGCCTGCTCCTCCTCTTCAAGCCCATTCTCATATTCCTCACCCTCTTGGCTCTCAAGAAGCCGAATATCGGGTGCTGTGCTCAATAATCCACTCCCTTCCGTGCACCCTACTCCCCCATCATCGTCATCATCGCCAACATGGCCTGCCTCTTCCTCTCCCGGAGGAAGATATTGATCCCGTGCATGGGCATCCGTTAATTTTATTCTCTTACTCCTCGTTGCCCACCAATGCCATATGCAAACAAACATGACATAGGATATGTAGTAACACACCATAACAACACACTCCCACATATGAATCTCTCCATCTGCTAGCACAAAAATGCCAAATAAAATCGCAACAATGAAAAATAATATATCACGAAGGAATGGTCGTCTGGCGACTTTAAATGGCCGCACAATGGCCATTGAACCTGCAACAACTGCAACAATGAATGATGCAGCGCCGATGAGCTCCCCGACTGCGAGAGAACCGGAGTTGATCTTCATGGCGGCGAAGGTGCTGAACACATCTGGTGACCCGTTGCCAAATGCGAGAAATGTGACGCCCGCCTACAACCATTGCAAATGCAAGATACTAAGTTACCAACATAATACTATACGGCACAGTGGAGGTGGATATAGTGTCCCTACCATGCTCTCTGACATTCCCAGGACACTGGCTATTGTAGAGAGGTTGATGCAAAAGAAATCACTGGCTGCTATGCCGAGAGTCTAAAGTTTTTCGTTATGGCCTGAACTCTAAATCCCGACTGTAGTAGGAACTCACAGTAAAGAGTATCCCAAGCCAAACTGCCATCGTTATCAACGCAAGCGCTGGTGCATGGTCCAATTCACAGTAGTACAGGCCTAGGTAGTTGAACAGTCCGACTGACTCGTCCGCACAGTTTTCCCGTATGAACCTGCATTTGTTTTTGGCGTGGTGGACTTTTCGACACTGTCGCCATCATGACAAGGTTTTGAGCTTCATGCTCCACGTTTTATGGCCTGGGGAGGCGTGCGGGGTCTCGAGTAGAAGCCTACCTCTTCATCATGTTTCTTTACCAGCCCATCTCTCTTCCCCAACCCCTTCGGGCCAGCAATAAACGCACCAGGTGTTATCGCTACAGATTGCGCCAGTTCCAGCTTTGCCGCACTCTGCCTATCGGGCCTGAAGACCCTTTTCGCATTAACCTGGAGACTTGTTTCGCAGGAGAGGGACGCCAGTAGCAGTATTGTAGTGATAAGTATCGACAGGTCGAAGCGGTGACTGGTTGGCTTCATATTGACGACGGTATTGAGTGCTTTACAAGACCGACTTGCATCTTTTTAGATAGAAGGACACGGAGAAGAGGTGTAGACTTATGAAGCTGTTTGGACAGTTGAGTTGCTGGTGCCGATGACGGGGGCAAGGCCGACCGCTGTGCTATTCCAATTTTATTTCTCGCTACGATATGCTGAGTATCTGATTGGGCGGGGGATAGTATGATGATGGGAAAGTGAGCACGAGATACCGCTGCATGGCACTTGAAGAGGGTATGAGGCGGTGCACCCGAGTGGCGTCACCTGTAGCTACACTGTACATATTATTAATTGCACACTGTATGTACGGAGTACAGTACAATAATTATATCGCTCACTCCACTAAGAAAATCACAGGTGAGTATGATCTCGTGCCCAGACTCTTATCTACCTACATACGCTGAAATAAATACAGTGGTGATCTCGTGCCAAGACTCATTTTTATCTGTCACATAATTATTTGTGTGCCAACGGTGAGCGGGTAGATCTTCTCAAAACAAATATAAGTGACATTTCTTCCACCGTGTAAGTGCGGCACAAGTAAGTAGTGGAGTAGGTACAGTAGATGTGAGATAGCAAATGTACAAAAGCCCAGAATAGTTTGCGTATTGCGTACGGAGAGGGACAAGATAGATACAATACGAGTACTCGGTACATACTATACATATAGATTGGCTATGGAAGAATTGCCACAGAAGTACTTGGAATTTATGATCTTTGACAGCCATATTCGAAATATTCTCAAGTTAGATGGGACTGAACCCACCCACCAGCGCACCTACCTAATCAAAGCATCTTGGAATGCGCCGATCAGTACGGATAGAGTATATGGTGGGAGTACCGGTATATGGCGGGAGTGCCGGTATATGGCGGGACTATATGGTGGTGAGTAATGGCGGGAGTATGATGGCGGGAGTATACACGAGACTAGAGAGAGTATGGGCGTGCTCATCCGTCCAGTTCATTCAAGCCTTGCTAACCACCATACAGACCCACCAACACCAGCTCTATACAGTACCATGCAACCAGACTAGCTACCAGCTCAGCATTCTGCTCGAGACTCGTCAATCAGCGCTCCTGTCCGCACCGCGGAACAACTGGGCGGAACTTGTAGCCCGTTGATGATCCCCACCCCCCTTGTCCAACCAGAACGCCACCACAGGTTATTTATTGTTCACGACATATTTATGCTCCCTACTTGATCATAGGTAGCTCTCCACTCCACACCTTGAACTACGCCCTACCATCTAACAGCTCTGAGGTCAGCTTGGCAATTGTTTAGATTCCTGGCTGGCCACCATAAAGCAAAAGCTATGGCTGGGCGTGACATTAAGAAGCAACGTTCCTTGGGAGGAACAACCACACCTGATCCACCATCGCCGGCGCTGTCAGCTGTTCATGCCTCCGGAGTGTCAACCCCGGTGCCCAAGTTGAAACTCAGTGGTTCTACTGTGGCGCCTTCAGCTACATCATCTCTCCTCCTTCAGAAGAATGGGGCAGACTCAGCTACCGCCAATGACGAAAATCATAGCAAGCCGCAAATGAAGCTTCCGAAGGATGATAATGAGGTAAAGAAACCATGGAAAGCTATATGTAAATCTACTAATTGGAAACTGGTACACCATATAGGATCTTACCCAATCACGCTGGTTCATCCGGACATGGCCTCTTAGATCAACACCAGCCCCGAAGGTCGTCGCACCAGAAACCTCCAGACGAGAAAGCCGATCTTCAACCCCTCTCGGGCAAGAGCCGCCAACTCTCGGTCAGGTCGGCCTAGAAGAAGGCGAAATAGCGGCAATAACAGGTGATCCTATAGCTGCCCCAGCAGATCCTTTAGAAAATACTCCCTACATTACATCTGCGGACGGCCAACCTCTTATCCCAACCGATGACGCAAGTAACATAAAGGCAGACAATACAGAGCAGTTGCGTGGACCGACTAGTGCATCGAACACGCAGCAAGGGTGGATTGGGTGGTTGTGGTATGGAAATCTCCAGCTACCAGCTACCACCCCTACACCAGAAACAGATCCAAAGGAACCTGAAGTCCCTGTCACTCCCCCATCCTCTTCACATCTAGAAGTCGTCATCGTAAATGACAGTACTAGTACAGCACCACCTGTTGAACAGACCACCAGCAATCCCACAGCTCCACCCGTGACTGTATCTGAACCAGAGCCTACACCCCAAGTCGTACCACCACTGGCTCGGTCTTCGTGGCTCAGTTTCTGGGGTGGATACCCAGCAGCGGAGCCAACCAATGCTCTGGTAAGTAAGGCAGGAAGCGCCCAGGGAGAAATACAAGAGGGTGGGAGTGTCCTTGTTCCAGGTAGTGAGGATGCCCCAATAATGGGGGAGCAAATCTCTGTGGCCGCAAGCCCACCTGATACCACATCACAAGCAGAGCAAATTGCTGCGACTAATGATACCCAGGCTCCTACAAAGGCTCCAGCAGCAGCCTCATCTGGGTGGAGCTTCTGGTACCGATCTGGGGTGCCACCAAACCCTGTTAGCAATGCTGAGCCTACCAATGGTGGTACCTTGGAGGTCCTCGCTCAAGCACCACCTCGGAAGATCATCGAGAACACAACACATCTAGCGGGCCCTTCCAAAGATCAACCCGGAGTATCTACAGCTATACCAGTTGTTGCCCCGAAAGAAGACAAAGCTACCAGGGACAAGAATGGTACCGCAGCGCCAGTCCAAATGAATGTGAACCCCCCTACTCTAGCACCTAGTCCGGCTGCCCCGATATTAGTAAATAAACTTCCACGAATCTGTCCTCCAAATCATGTGTTTCCGGACTTCGATTCATGCTACAACCTAGTGGAGACACCCCCGTTCTATTGTAAAATCACGCGACTGTTCAAGAAACCTATACAGACATCTAAGACCCACCTGTTTCGGGCACACGCGCCACGGCAGGTAAAGAAAGCTGTGGCAATCGGCGTACATGGCTTTTTCCCCATGCGTCTCGTGCGTACAGTGCTAGGGGAGCCCACAGGAACCTCTGTCAGATTTGCACAGTCTGCTGCAGCTGCTATCAAGCGTTGGGCAGAGCAGAATGACGTAGAGATAGAGGTGGAAACAGTTGCATTGGAGGGCGAGGGGAAAGTGGCGGACCGAGTGGAAATGCTGTGGAAGCTCTTGGAAAAATGGATGGATCACGTTAAGAACGCGGATTTCGTCATGATTGGAGCTCATTCCCAGGGTGTGGTGGTAGGGCTGCAGCTGCTGGCACGGATGATTGAACAAGGATGGGTGGATAATGCGAGAGTTGGAGTTGGTAAGTCCCCTACAAGTGATGGTAAAATGCGGTACTAACCCAACTGTAGCCGCCATGGCTGGTATCAACTTGGGTCCATTCTACCATCTGCCAACGAGCATCCTGACTGGTTCTGCTAAAGAATTATTCGAGTTTCAGAGGCCTGAGAGTGCAGTGTCAAAGAAGTACATCCAGGCACTTCGTGTGGTCCTGGCACATGATGTCCGGATTGTCTTTATTGGCAGCATCGACGATCAACTAGTACCTCTTGAGAGTTCTACATTCGCAAACATTCACCACCCGTACATATATAGGGCAGTCTTTGTTGATGGCAGAGTCCATGCGCCAAATTTCTTGAGCAATTTAGTTGGTTTTGCAATGAAACTGAGAAACTTGGGTATTAGCGATCATGGATTGATCCGGCAGCTGAGCACCCCACTGGCAGGGAGCTTGTACGGAGGGGAGGGGCATTCTCGGATCTATGATGACGACAGGGTTTATGAGTACGAGACATCCCTGATGGAACTTTTATCAGTAACTAACGTTACTTTTACAGTCTCACAGTTCGCCATGCCCTAGAGACCACCGATTGTCCTGATGTTCCCCTCCGGGTTGATTTTTTTGAGCTGCCAACCACCAATAATAATCCATTCTTTCTACCATGGGCAATGAGGGGGCTGCTGGAGGAGCACATTGTGAGAACAAAATTGGAACAAGAGAAGAACGATCTATTACAACAATTTGACGACTGGAAGCCGACTAGTAAGGTGTTGAAGGATGTCAAGTTCCGGTTAGAAGGGATAAACCAGACCATTTCGAAGCTATAGAGGATCGCATTCACAGCATTCACATCATCATTTCGTTGGGGTTTGGGCATTCTTGCACTCTTTCTTTATCATTACACATGCATTACGGTTTTTGAACGGGATATCAGGAGGGCTGGATGGGAGGGGTTTGTTGTGTTTGGGTAGTAGTGCACGTTTGAGTTGGGGATGCAGGAATTGGTTGTATCATACCGTTGGGGGGGATTGGGGTTCATGGCGTCTTTTTGACTTGTGTTTTTTTTTTTTCTTTCTATCCCTTGTATGATATTTGGACTTTCGGTTCACGCCCCACAGTAGACTTGTACTTAGATATGATCAGAATTATTATTTTATTATGTGTTGTCTATGGTAGGTATATACAGTACCTACTTATCACATAGGTTACCCTGAGTCCCGGTTCTTGATCTGCAATCCCTTGGCGTTCATCCTGGCAACAACCAAAGCCAAAACCTTCTCATCAACTCACATTCACACCCCAGATATCACAAATCATGAGAGCTTCGCCGACCATATATCTTGCCACGGCAGCTGCGCTGCTGGGTAGTTTTCATCGCGTTACTGCGTTCTTGAATACCTCTCCTTTCTTTTTGGTGACGAGTTCGGAGTATGTTTCGTCGTCACCCTCGGATTTTTTTGGTTGAGAGCTAATTTTTTGGGGAGTAGGATCCCCAAGACAAATACCCCCACCACGAGTACCAGCATCCTCACCACCGCCGAGTTTGTCCAAATCGCAAAGGATGTTATTTCACAGTGTAGTTCGGACGGATACGTGATTGCCACGCAACCGGGGGTGCATGCAAGTGATTTTAGGAATGGACATATGGGTGCGATGGGGGCAGAGGAAGTGGGGGGGGGACCAGGGATGCCGCACCTGAAGCGCGCGTTATCTGGGGATGGGAG
>Ga0307514_10000824_pt1 | contig 50356 bp, 50 predicted proteins | sample 16_EM_MG_FD_203088 | JGI IMG/M metagenome (GOLD analysis project Ga0307514, IMG submission 203088) | Populus trichocarpa ectomycorrhiza microbial communities from riparian zone in the Pacific Northwest, United States - 16_EM | ecosystem: Host-associated > Plants > Roots > Unclassified | place... | reverse complement strand
TCTGTTGACGCTCTGTTGACGCTCTGTTGACGCTCTGTTGACGCTCTGTTGACGCTCTGTTGACGCTCTGTTGACGCTCTGTTGACGCTCTGTTGACGCTCTGTTGACGCTCTGTTGATGCTCTGTTAAAGCTCTGTTGAAGCTCTGTTGATGCTGTCTTGACGCTCTGTTGATGCTCTGTTGAAGCTCTGTTGAAGCTCTGTTGATGCTGTCTTGACGCTCTCTTGGCGCTCTCTTGACGCTCTGTTGATGCTCTGTTGACGCAAATTTTGGGACATGGTTACGATCTTGTTGCAAGGGTTTTTGCCAGGTAAGGCGGCCGGTAGTTCGATTATGAATCACTAATGTCGCACAGCCCCTTGATTTTCCAAGATGCAAAGCCTAAAATCATTGACATTCCGTTGACGCTCATTTTTGAAACATAGTGACAATGTCGTGGAAAGCAATGGTGACTAGAAAGGCGGCTGATAGTTCGATTATGGCTTGATGTCGCTGCACAGCCCCTGCTTTTTCCAGGATGCAAGGCCAAAAGTCGTTGACGCTCCGTTGATGCTCATTCGTGGGACATAGTAGCAATGTTGTCGCAACTCATTTCGCCTAGAAAGGCGGCCGCCAGTTTCATTATGGCTTAATGTCATTGCACAGCCCTTGCATTTTCCATAATGCAAAGCCAAAAGTTGTTGACGCTCCGTTGACGCTCATTTTTAGGATATAGTAGTGATGTTGTTGCAACTTTTTTTGCCTAGAACGGCGGCCAATAATTCGATTATGGATAAATTTCGCCACACAGCCCTTGCATGTTCCAAGATACAAGGCCAAAAATTGTTGACACTCCGTTGACGCTCATTTTTAGGACATAGTAGGGAAGTTGTCGCAACTCCTTTCACCTAGAAAGGCGGCTGAGAGTTCAATTATGGATTAAAATTGCCGCACAGCCCTCACATTTTCTATGATGCAAGGCCAAAAGTCGTTGTCGCTCGGTTGGCACTCATTTTTAGGACATAGGAGCCATGTTGCCGTAGCCATGTTTGCCTCAAAAGACGGCCGATAGTTCGATTATGAGTTAATGTCACTGTGCAGCTCTCTGGATTTTCCATGATGCAATGCCAAAAATTGTTGACGCTCCTTTGAAGTTTCGTTGACAGTCATTTCTAGAACATGGCAATGAGCATGTTATTTGTCTTTTTCGATATAATGCCGACCAGTACATTCATTTTGGAAGGATGTGACAATGCACCCCATTGATTTGCTGAATGTGTAAGACTAAATATCATTGACACTCTGTTGACGCTCATATTAATCACATCGAAACAGCCTTTGTACTCTCAATAATTGTATGCAAATAATGAAATACGCATTATTAACATCCAATATTGCGTTTGTATGTATTGTCATTTGCATCCAGGAGTTTTGTTACGTTTCAATTACTGATCAACTGCTCTCCATGCTATCTGAGTGAGAGATGACGTCAACCTATCACATTCCTGTGCTTTCAGCTGGCAATTTGCAGCATGTAGATCATTTCACCAGTTTTTAGTACATATGGCTCGACTTCCTCACCTTTCCATATCGAGCTCCTTCTCCTTGATTTCCATGACGTACCATAAGCAATTTCAAATATCTTAACAATGTGCACGAGGTCTGTGCGGAGAGTTATACAGTTGGATACATGGATGAATATGGCATGACAGTCGTCGTTGAGACAGGTTCGTCTTGAGCACTGACAGCTCTTTCTGTGACATGGATGACATTACTTACTTAAATTTTGTTACTATATTTCATTACTAATTTAGTTTTTGCTTTGTCGCTTAACAGTCACCTGCAGATACGAATTGAATGTTTTGGCTGTTTGTCTGCGTGATTTGGACTCTAGAACATTCAGATGGTGCGTTCGACCCTTGCACATGCAAAGACGAATTATCATGTCCCAAAATTTGGTCACAGAAATCAAGAAAAAGCTAACATGTAGCACAATTGGCAAAGAAATTGCTTTTCACAAAAATATGATGTCAAAAATATCAGTTTGCCTATCAATTCCTCCGCAAATGTAGGAGCCGTCACCATGACTACGTTTTCGTCCGAAATCTATATGGTGATTATCTGGAGGCTATGTGCAGCGGTAAAAGCTTACTGGTTCATCAGGCTATGCTTTCAGCAAAGGTGACATATCGCGCTCTGCAGTGGGCTCAAGACCGGATAACCTTGTATTCGACTGCAGCATCATCGAACCTTGGCTCATATGACTACTTCCTGGTCGAGAAGTCCCTTGCAGCATTGGCGATATTTTGGGGACCATCTCAAGACACTCTATACACTCTCCGAATGTTGATCGTGCCGGTGCCAAAGCATCATTATCCGTTTGCTGTTGAACGACCGCCGGAACCATCAATTCGGATTTGCAGTACTTCTTATCTCTGTCACGGAAGTACTCGGCTCCATCCTCCCATCCAGGTTGTGTCAATTTGTCAAGCTTCATCTGCTGCTGCCGAAACCTCTCCATGCGCTGCTGTACAGTTTTGGAGATTGTGCCCATCACCCAGCAGGGTTTGTCATCTTCGCTCAGCTTGCCCTGCTCTTTCTCTTCATCATCCTCATCTTCTCCATCCTCCCCCTCGTCGGAAATTTCAAGATCACTCAGAGTGTCTCCGATAGCAACCATCATCTTGTCAAAAGTCTTTTCGGGCTCCGCATTTGTCAATCCCGCAATTTCAGTATGCTTTATATCTTCCTGCTTTTGCTGAACCACTGCTTCTGCGTCTTCAACTCGCTTTCTTGCCACCGCGGTTTCTCTCTCAACTTAATCCTCAATCCATTACTCTTTCTCTTCATTGCTTAAGAAGTGTGTTTCTCGTCGTATCTCCGCCGCAAGCTTCTTTTTGGATGTTACGCTGCACAATGCTCCAATGGCTTGGACTCTACCTGCCTCCAAGCCGCTCTTGCCTTCATTCGGTTGATGACATTGTTGGGTAGACCACTTTGTCCATTTGCCGTATCTGCCAGCTGGAAGTGGTGAAAAGTTCTTTTTTGGAGCATCGACCATTGTAGTTTGTGTTGACTTTGTTGTTGGGCGAGATGTTGGATGTTGCAAGATATGGCCAATACAGAGGCAAGCTGTGTCTTTTATGTCAAGGTTTGTACATTTACTCATCTAGAACAAAGCAAAACCTCACTATTGACTGTCAATAAATCGGGAATAGTCAGACTAACCGTACAACATGACTTCATTGTTAGCATCAGTTTTATGTATTATCCCGGGCATTCTTTGAGACGAACATCAGCCGACGTCTTTTCCCTCTAACGATGGCCTATTTATAGCTGCCAATCATGTGATTTCGGCTGTTGTACACAGCAATTTTTCACTACGAACAAAAAAAGAACAATGGACTGACATATTGCACATCTCGGGGCTGTGGGAAACCCCAGCAACTTGCAGCTATGTGCAGCGGGATTCCTCTTGAGTATAACGCACATGTTGGCAGCTAATTATTTGATTCTGACATGAAGCTAACTATGTAATCCTCAGGACTTCCCACTTCTTTTCGTTATCATCTTCCTCTCCTATTTCACACCAGCAAATCATGGATTCACAACTACATCAGCCAGGTCTGAGCGGATCCGAATCCAGCCAATTGGCAGGCGCTTTGTCAAATACGTCATTTGTCGGCACACAGCAAAAATGCAGACACCAGTTAGTCCACCGGGATGCTGCCAATGCAGCCACCAAAAATATGACCCAGGATGTACATTTGAAAATTGTCCGTAACACTGGAAGCAGCACGAATAAGAAGCAACATGCAGTTGGATGTGAGTATATTCATACCGTGGTCAACGGCCGTCACTTAACCGTATACCATGTAGCGTGTGTACGCCGTGAGTTACATGACCACTCTATGGCTGCCTGTAACAGGAAACCTCCTTGCTCGACCAAGGCATTTGTCTGCACATTCCGCGAAATTAAACATGATGCTGTTATCAGCTCTGGGAATTTCACCAACGAATTTTGTGATAAAGGTCCCCGACAGTTGACAAAACAGACGTCAATCACCTCACAGGAGGCTACGGAAGTGTATATGGTTGAGGTAATAGCCACATCTTATTGTGTAAAGCGACAACTAATGTCTTTTGGGTATTCAACATGTCTGCTACGATGCGAAGCCAAGGAGGTCGTTTACAGCTGGAACAGTCCGACATGTGCCTAGCCTTGAACGTGGCCAAAATGGCCAAAGGAGGGTTTTCGCACCCCGCAATAGAGGAAACACTAGGGATAGCAACACATCTGGCTAACCCGCCAGCAGTCCGGGTGCGGACTGCTAAAACGGTTCGGTTCAGTGCCAAACTTGTCCAAAACCCGATCCGCTGCATCTTGGCGGCCCAAACCCGGATCCATATCCGTCAACCTGCGGGTTTTGCCACGTTTGGCTAGTTGCGTTGGTTTGAAACTCCAGTTCCGGTTTTCGGGTATTTCTGTTTATGGTCGCATTCAGATATCCTATTGCTGATTGCACAATATTGACATTGGTATATCGTTGTCCTTTTCTGATGTATTGGCCGCCTTCATAATCAAAAACCAGTGAGAAACACTCCCTGCCCCATTCTGAAAATGAGAGTCAACGGCGAGTCAATGATCTTTGGTCTTACCTCTTGGGCAATCTGAGTAGCAATTGGATGGAGACGTTCATAAATGAGGGATAGGCTGCCTTTATAAGCAAAAGAGAAAGCGACACACTCCCTGCCCCATTCTGACAATGAGCGTCAACGGAGCGTCAACGATTGTTGGTCTTGCATCTTGGGTAATCTAAATGGCCAATGATCGCAGACATCTATATACCGGGAATTGGCAGCCTTTATAGGCAGATAACAAGCAATGTTCCCGGGACAGTCTCCCGGACAACCATAATTTAGTTCATTAACAATGCTGCAACTCAGTGATACTGAGTGCTTTAGCCTATGAAACCGGTCACAACTTTGTATATTGCCATTAACAGCCACATCGCGCTTTGATTAATCATGAACCAAGGCCAGAAATCCTTGACGCTCCGTTGATGCTCATTTTCATGATCGGGCAGGGAGCATGTTGCATTCTTTTTGGCCTATAAAGGCGGCTAATACATTCAATATGCATCTAAATGGCCAAGTGTCTGATTAATTACCTGACTTACAAGACCAAAAATCGTTGACACTCAGTTGACGCTCATTTTACTGCATTGTCCATTCAACATCTGCTGCCATCGACAGTACTTTTCATCATGATTTGAACTTATTAGTAGTCTTTCTGCCAGATTAAGATCTAGCCCTGTGGCAAAGCCAAGGGCAGTAACATTCTTGCACAGTTCGCTCGCACATGACTAAAATTTATGTGTCTTGCCAAAAGCTTCATTGCGCCTGCTATACATCTGTTTATCAACCGATATTCACAAGCTTCTGCTCACCATTCGCCCATAATATATCTCTAACTAAAATACTCAGTCAAGATACATAAAGAAGCTGGTGAAACATTGACGCATTCTGTCCTACTTTTTCTTCACTCCCTTGTTTCTTCTTGTTTCGATGGCATTGACCATCAACAACACCTTTTCAGCATGTCTCTTTGACATCCGTGTAGGCCGAATCAATCCAGGAACATTTGGTGTGGCGCTCACATACCGCTGCTTTGGTGATTCCGGATCCTGAATGCTACCGTCTTACTCCATATCAGATTCAACATCCACCGCGCAATCATCTTCGCTGTCATTTGGATTATCTAACTCTCCACTGCAGTCAAGCCAATCTTAAGTGTCTGAAATGCTTTCAGGTGCGCTATCCTCATCACTTTCGACTGGATGACGGTTGATTCTTCGGATTCGGCGGACATTTAAGATTTGAGTTCGTCCTCCAGGGAGGTTCTTTGCAGATAAAGATGGTGGCAAAGGAGATCTTTCTGCCAATTTGAATGCAACTGCACCATCATGTTGAAAGAGTGACCAGGATGCTTTGACGATCTCTTCGGTGTCCGAAATGTATCCCACTGCAGTCATCTGCTTATTTTGAGCGCGAGATTCCTTCTGTGTAGCATGTAGGTTTGGGCTGCCCTACCACATCTCCAAAAAGTGGTGAACCATGGCCATTCTGTGCAGGTTTCTTTCCTCAGTCTCTTTCATCATTTCCGAGTCGTTTTCTGTGTTCGTGTTATCCAATTCTAGGTTAGTGCCTGTCAAAATGCAGTTATTGGCTTGAGCGAACTGCCTTACAACGACTTTTTCGCGATGGGTCTCGCCTGTGGTTCTTGACTGCTTCCAGCCGATAACATCTCAGCGAAGGGAAAAACTGGTCTCCACTCCAACACCATGTGTTATGATAGAGGTTATGTCGCACGCCAGATTGGAGAGATCGGCGTACTTTGAGTGCGTTTCCTCCTGTTGACGCCACCAGTCAGTTATGTCCGTTATCCAAAATGTACTGCTAAACTCCATTGGGTCTGAGTGGTAATCATTGAGATTTGGATTGATTTGGCCCCAGTTCTTGGGTGCTTCAGGCTGCGAATTCGAATAGAGCCTGGCAGCAGTCAATAAGCACGCACTGTGATCGCTTCGTCCGGGTGTCATCTCAGCCACATTGTTAGGCGTTCAGTATTCTTCATCATCACTGGAAAAATCATATGGATCAAAGAATGATTGACAGGATCCTGAAGCCGTTGCAGAGGAGATGGGATTGCTGCTCGGTAAGCTTTGGAGTTTATTGATGGGCACGCGTCAATGTTTGGTGCAGTATTCATTCTCCACAAACTTCAGAAAGGCCTCTGGGTATTGGGCAGTATAGGATATCTCGTCCTCAGGATTGATATCCATTTCTTTGTCTCACTTTCTAAACAATTGCAACTACCGGAAAGGATTGAGGATATGTGCGGAAACGAGAAACATGCCCGTCGTTGAAGTCACTTCAGCATAGTATTTGGACAGCTTCTGTTGAGCTAACTTCACCGCGAAGAACAAGTCTTTTTTGCATTCAGGTTTCTTCCTAGCCAAAGCTCGCATCACGCCATCCATGTGATCGCCATGTCATTGTACACTGTGATAACGTAATGCAATGTGACTGTATGCCTCTTCGACATCCACAGGGTCCAATATCGGAATGGCCTCAAAACTTCCATGACATACTTCACAATCGTCCATTCATCTTTAGTTGTGAACAGTGGCCGGTATTCAATGTATTTTGGGTTTTGAAGCCACTCACGTGTGAATTCCTGTAATCGGTAGGCCCGTTCGAGTAACTCCAGTGTAGAGTTTCAACGTGTCTTCACATCCATAATCGGAAGTCCTGCAATTCGGACTTTGGCTTTTTGACACTGAATACACTTGGTTCGACGACCATGTGTCACCGTAATCAACACAGCATGCATTCTCTGCTATATGAAGGTCACTTTCAAGACTTTCAAAATATCATGAAATACGTACTTTCTCAATTATCTTTGCTAAACCTGGTCTCATGGCTGACACCTTATTGATTCTAGCATTGCCTTTGTTTCGAAGTCATTGACTCTTCCCGATGTTTGTGCTTTCATTCTCTTCAAATTGCTGATCGCGCTCAGAGGCTTCCCAAGACTTGGTGCGGCCTTTTACACCGAGACTGCTAATGAACGCACCTAAAGCCAGGTGTATGATGTGCGCCATGCACGGTATGTGGTTCCTCAATGCAGGCCACTCGATTTTAGAGGCCTGAAGTGTTCATTTCAGCTCGCATGCCATGGAGTATTTTGAGGAAGCATTATCCGTCGTAATACCGAACAAACGGCTGTCGGTTAGCTCAAAACAATCCAGCACATCCTTCAAATGTACAGGTAGCCTTGCTCCAGTATGTTGGCCCTTGACCTATCATCATTAATTAGCTTTCGAAATGGGAATAGAACAGGCGATCAACCTCATTGAAAGCCAGTTGAACTTCACACAATGCTCAATTTCGATCCATATAGTAAGCAATGACCGACGTTAAGGCCAATTTGTTCATTGATCTCCATCCGTCCAAAGCTAAACTAACTTTGTTTTGTGACAGCAATTGCTTCTTAATTGCATCTAATGTCAGTGCATATTCCCTACGGCAAATGTTGCTCAGGGTTGTAGCGGATGCCAGCACTAGGTTGTCGCGTAACGCCTTATATGACTGCCGTAGCTCGAGATTTGATATAGCATTCCATGGAACGTAAGCCAAAACAAATCCTAACCTGAGGTATCAATCTCACGTGTCTTGGTGAAATTCGAAAGTTTCAAAGTCATTATCTGCAAATTTGGAACGTTTTGTCTGTCATTTCAATCAATATGGATCAAACTGAATATCAAATCTTATTGTCTTCTGCAAACTTACTATTGTGATTCCTCGACTTCCTTGCCTCTTCAGCATGGCTCAAGCTGTTTCATCAACCGTCAAACTAGTCAATTCAGTAACTTCTGTCTCTGTTAATTTGTTTAACTTTGCAATGTGAGCTTTTGCCAGCAAGTGTTTCCCCAGTGAGCTGGTCCCATGTTCTGATGGATGGCGAAGAACTTGATGACAAATGATACATATTATCCCAGGGCTGCCAGTCACTTCAATTCCGCAGTGTAAATAGAATCGCCACGACGGTGCATGTCAAGAATTATTCCAAGCAATCAGCCGCTTCGAGCCTTCATTCAATGAAGCCCACCAAGCATCGAAAATAATTTGCAATATATGGTCGCTCAAATCGCGAATAAAGAGATGTTCATTTTTGGAAGAGATCATAACCTCGAGCAAAGAGGTGTTCAAAGAGTTTGAATCTGACATGGCGGTAAGAATTAGAATGCTGGGTGATCCGACTCGAGAGACTGCCAAAAGTAATGATATAGTAAAGTAGACTGTGGGTTCTTAAATATTGACTCCACAACTATAAGCAAAAAATCAGATCAGTAAGACATTGCATGCATATTTGTGAAGTTGTACACAAGGACAGATTGTGAAGACTGACCGTGTAAAACATGATTTAAAAACAGCACAATGCAGTTCATTGCTGTATAGCGTTCTGAGCATTCACCAAAACTGTTGACGCTGTGTGGGCGCTCAATTGTAGGAGCCGGACGTGATATCATCACTAGCATTTTGCCATTAAATGCTGCCAATAAGTTCATTATGGGCTATCTGCGTTCCATTGCTGTTAGATTATCCAAGATGCAAGATCAAAAATAGTTGATGCTCTGTTGACACTCATTTTGGGACATGGTTACGATCTTGTGGTAAGCATTTTTGCCTAGAAAGGTGGCCGATAGTTCGATTATGGGTCAATGACGCTGCATAACCCTTGCATTTTCCAAGATGCAAGGTCAAAGATCGTTCACGCTCCGTTGACGCTCATTTTTAGGACATAGTAGCTATGTAGTCGCAACCATTTTCGCGTAGAAAGGCCACCGATAGTTTGATGATAGTTTAATGTCGCCTCGCAGCCCTTGCATTTTCCATGATGCAAGACCAAAAGTCATTGACGCTCCGTTGATGCTCATGTTTAGGACATAGTCCCGATGCTATCACAATCATGTTTTGCCTAGAAAGGCAGGCGATAGTTTGATTATGAGTCAGGGTTGCAATGCAACCCTGTGGATTTTCAATCATGCAATGCCAAAAATCATTGACGCTCCATTGACGCTCATTTTTAGGAGGTAGTAGTGATATTGTCTGTCGCATTTTTGCCTATAAAGGCCGCCAATATTATGAGTATGGCTGAAAGCCGTTGCACAGCACAGTTATTATCCAGGATGTAAGACCAGAAATCTTTGACGCTCCGTTGACACTCATTTCTATGATGGGGCAAGGTGCGTGTGGCTTCCCATTTGCTCTTCTAAGCCTGCCAATACTTCTTCTTTGGATGGATGCAACTATGCAGCCGGGTGATTGCTGAATGGATATGACAATAAATCGTTGACACTCCGTTGACGCTCACCTTTGAGCTCACCTCAGAGACATACTAACAGTCATTGGGTGCTCAACAATTGTACAAAAATGAATACAGCCTCTATTGGCAGCCACTAAACAGTTTCAATGTAATATCATTTGAATCCAAGATCTTCGAGAAATCTCAGTTTCAGAGCCACTGCTATACACGTCATTTATATGATTAATGACGTAGCTCCATCGCCTTTCAACACATTCAGGCAGCAATTTAAGGCATAAAGATCCATGCACTAGTTTTAGATATTTATAGCCTGATGTCCTCACCATTCCTTATCCAGCTCATTCTCCTTAAATTCCATGATGTACCATAAGCAATTTCCAATTTCTCGACCATGTGCAGGAAGTCTGAGCGAAGAGATATGTAGTTGGCAGCATGGATTGATGCAGCCTGTCGGCTGTCATTTGTCCGAGTTTCGCATGTGCTTTGACCGCTCCTTCTATCAGTCGTATGACATCACTGACTTGAACTTTGTTAGTAAATTTCGTCTCAAATTGAGGTTTGTCTTTATCAGTTATCCGTAATAGGCAACACCATCTAAAGATCGTTGTTTATCAATCAACTCAATTAGCAGTCTCGAACATTTGGATAGCCCGTATGACCCTTGCACACACAATGACGAAAATGCTGTGTCACAATTTGGTTACTGAAATCCAGAAAAACTGACACATAACAAATCAGGTTCACAAATTGCTTTTACACGAGATCTGTCGTCAAAAGTAACTATTTGGCTATCTACATTTCCGGTGGCGCAGGAGCCGTCAGCATGTCTTCGTCCGAATCCGATATTCATATGGTGATCAGCTTGGGACTGGTTATGCAGGGGTAAAAGCTGACGGGTTGAACGGGCTTCGTAATCTCTATCTGTGACGAATCAGGCACCACGGCGGCCTTAGGTGGTACTATGTGATTGTCTGCCTGAGGTTTATCCGGATGCAGCCTCATTTGACTACTTCCCTGTCGAGACGTCACTTGCGGCGGTTGTGATTGTCCGGGGACGATATCAAGAGCCTGCATAAGCTCTCCAAATGTTGTTGGTGATGGTGTGGCTGCAATCGTGTCTGTTTGGGGCTTCCCAACAGCCAGAGCCTTCAATTCAGTCATCCCGTACTTCATATCTCTCTCACGGAAGTAGTCAGCCGCGTCCCCCCATCCCGGTTGCGTCAGTTTGGCAAGCCTCATCTGCCTCTGGCGAAAGCTCTCCATGCGGTGCTGTACAGTTTTGGAGATTGTGCCCATCACCCAGCCAGGTTCGTCATCCTCGCTCAGCTTGCTATGCCCTGTATCTTCTTCATCATCATCCTCGTCTTCCCCATCCTGCTCATCTTCGGAACTTGGAAGATCGCTCAGACTGTCCCTGATAGCATTCAACATCTCCTGAAATGTTATTTCAGGCTTTGTGGTTATCAATCGTCCCTTTTCAACATTTCCCATATGTTCCTGCTCTCGCATCGTCGCTGTCTCCGCGTCTTGAACTCGCTTTCATGCCCCTGCGGTCTCTCACTCCACATAACTCTCAATCTATTTCTCTCTCTCTTCGTTGCTTAAGAAGTGCGTTTCCCGTCGTTTCTCCGCCGCAAGCTTTTTTTTGGATTATAAGCTATGCAATGCCCCCAACGCTCAGACCCTTTCTGCCTCTAAGCCACTCTTGCCTTGATTCGCCTAATGACGTCGTCGTGTGGAATGCTTCATTGATTTGCCATATTTGCCCGCCGGAAGTGGCAAAAGGTTCTTTTTCGGAGTATTGACCATTGTATTATGTGTGGACCTTGTTGTTGGGCGAGATGTTGGATGTTGCAAGAAATGAACCACATGGAGGCAAGCTGCGTCTTTTATGTCATGGTTGGTAGGTTTGATCAATTCGAACAATGCAAAATCTGCGTTTAGACCGTCACTTTATTGCAAATTGTCATGCTGACAGTACATTATGACATGATAGTGAGCGTGTGATTCATGTAAGATCCCAGCGATGTCTTCAGACAAACATCACCAGATGTCCTCTCTGTTGCAGAATGTCCTGTTTATATCTATCACACATGAGATATCAGCTGTCGTTCATCACAATGTATCCCTGCAAACAAACAAACAACATCGGACCCACTTACTGAAATCGCGCGACTGTTGGAATCCCCTGCAGCTATATGCAGTGCACCTCTACGCAGCAGGACTCAGCTTGAATTGAACATGCAAGTTGGCTGTCACTCATTCCATTTTGACTTGTCACTTACGATACAATCTTCAGCACTTCCCACTTCTTTTCGTGATCATCTTCCTCATGTTTCTACAACAGCAAGCCATGGCTCCAGAAACACTTCCCCCAGGTGCGATTAGAGCCGAATCGAGCTCAACGACAGGCGCTTCAAGCAATGCTCCACTCAACGAGATACAGCAGCAGTGCAGACACCAGTCAGTCCACCGCGACGCTGAAATTGTAGCCACCGAAAACATGACTCAGGACGCACATTTAAAAAAGGCATGTCAAACCGGAAGCCACAAGAATCAGAAGCAACATGCGATCCGATGTGAGTCAATCCATATCGGTGTAGACGATGGTCAGCTGATGATATAACGCACAGCTGGGGTAAGTAGAGAGCTATGTGACCAATTTATCGCTTCCCGTAAAGGCAAACCTTCATGGTCAACCAAGACATATGTCCACACAGTCCGCGAAATTGAACATCACGATGTCGTCAGTTCTGAGATTTTGGCTGATGAATCTCGTGAGAAATGTCCCCGGGAATGGACGATACAGGCTCCAAAGACTTCAGAGGAGGCTACGGAGTTGTCTATGGATGAGGTAATACTCGGATCTCACAACAGAAGCAGCTACTAATTTCTTGGAGGTTTTCAACATGTCAGCTACTATGGCAAGACAAGGAGGTCGGATACAGCTTCAACAGTCCGACATGCGTCTTGCCTTGACTATGGCTAAAATGGCCAGAGAAGGGATTTCACGTGCCGCAATGGAGGAAACACAACAACTAATCAAGAAACCTCGAGCTGAAGTCCGAGAAGAGAAGAAGCAGGGTGTTGAGTTTCGCAGGCATAACAAGGTGAAGGCTGCGATCGAAAGACACCCGGCAATGGTTCGCGAAAATCAAATGGACGGCTGCGTTCCTTGCCACAATGGCACTGCAAAAAATCCACAGACACGGTGGAGGCGCAAAGGCACGGGTGCACCTCCACCACGAAGGGCGCCACCTCGGACCGGAACGCCACCTGTGTCATCTGATGATGATGAGAGCTCCGAAGCAGATGGTGTGCCACCCGCATATGTGTATATACATACTCCACTTCCCAGCGCTCGATCTTTGCCAAGGATCGCATGCGCGATAAAGATTTCATTCCAGATTTGCTGACTCATGATGGTCCATTCACAGGTTAGTACACTATCAGCTGCATGGTAATGCAACTGACAGCCATTTTGATGACTAGGGCAGCCTTTTGAGTTAATCTGACAGCGAAGATGAGAGTTGACTGAAGGGAACGTGATTTTTGAGTATTCTCATTAACTACAATTAGCGGACACTTTAAAGTATATTTTAAAGGGTATATTTATATGCATCATTGAAGAACAATGTAGTAATAAAAGAGAATGTACCTGAATAGCACAGAATGGCTGCCACAAGAACATTATTAATATATTATGCCAAAGTGAATGGTTCAATATTGCGGATATGCCCATAGCAAAATGAGTGTCAACGGAGCGTCAACAATGTTTGGCTTAGCATCATGGTTCCTCTGCATGGCGATTCGTCGCAGAGATTTATAAAAGACATCCAGGCTGCCTTTATAGGCCAAAGAGAAATCGATACGCTTGCTGCCCGATTCTGGAACTGAGTGTCAACAGAGCGTCAACGATTTGTGGTTATCTAAGTACGGTAATTAAACAGTGCTTCAGTCGCTGTTAGGCATAACTGATGTATTGGCAGCTTTTATTGGCAACAGAGACAGCAACACGGTCATCGCCCCATTCTGAGAATGAGCGTCAACGGAGCGTCAACAATTTTTAGCTTCGCATCTTTACTAATTTATGTTCAGATTGGTTGAAGACATCCGTTTTTGAGACATTGGCAGCCTATACTGGGAAAAACGACAGCAACATGCTCCCTGCCGCATCCTGGGAATGAGTGTCAATGGAGCGTCAATGATTTGTAGCTTCCCATCTTGGCTGATTTATGTTCCGATTGGTTGCAGACATCCATTTCTCAAATACTGGCAGCCTTTACAGGCAAAAACAACAGCGAAATGCTCCCTGCCGCATCCTGAAAATGAGCGTCAACGGAGCATCAACAGATTTAGTTGTTGCATATTTGGTAATCAAGGCATTGTGCTAATCTTCGCGTTCATAACGGAATTATTGGCAGCCATTATTGGCAAAAATACAATATAGCAAAGTTAAAACACCGATTCCAAATTAATCTATATTGCAAGCTGTAAAGCATACAAAAGCATATTATTGGTTGTTGAAAACACTATTTTGATAAGATACTATTAACAAACTCCAAAAACAAGAGCCATATTTGAATCTATAGATGGACCCGCAGGGCAACCTGCTGACAACCCGCCCAATTCGGACAGGTTGGGAGTTGACCTTTGAACCGTACCCGAGTTGACGGTTCAGGTTTATTGACGACCCGGACCGCTAATTTGGCAACGGTTTGGTTTGGACCCGGACCCGGACCAGAATTGACGGTCAGGAACCGTTGCTAACACTAGCAAACACAATATGTAATCAAGAAACCTTGCGCCGAGGTCCAAGAAGAGAAGAAGCGGGGTGTTTAGTTTCCTGGGCATCAAATGATGGAGGCTGCGATAGAAAGACACTTGGCAATGCTTTGTCAAAACCACACGCTAGGGTGCCTTGCTTCCCTAAATGGCACTGCAAAAAATCCGCAGACACGCTGGAGACACAATGGAACAGTTGCACCTCCATCCAAACGTCTCACACAGCAGACTCCAGAGCCGACTCCAGAGCCGACTCCAGATCTGACTCCAGAGCTGACACCATCTCTGCCCGGAATGCCACCTACCTCAACCGGTAACAATTCCAGAGCTCGACCTCTCGAAATCGTCAATTTGCCGGCCGGATATGCCTATTCACATACATCTGTTTTCTGTGCTGAATCATTTACCCTCGATATATCTGCCCAGGATAGCGAGCACAAACCAGATTATGATCCAGATATGCTGCCTGAGGAAGGAACATCCACTGGTTAGTACACTATCTGATGTGTGGTAATGCAGCTAACATTCATTTTGAAGATGAGAGCAGCCTATTGAGCGAACCTGGCAGTGATGACTAGCATAGATCGAATGGCATGGCATTTTGGTGATGATTATTATCCTGAATTCGCGGATACTGTAAAGTATATTTTAAAGGATATATTTATCTTTATTATTACAGAACAATATAGTGATCAAGAAAATGTAAATGTAAACTTTAGAAAGGCTGCCAAATCAACGTGAATGATGGACTATGCCAAATCAAATGAATGCATGATGTGGATACAGCCATGGCAAAATGAGCGTCAAAGGAGCGTCAATGATTCTTGGTCATGTATCTTGGGTAATCTGTGGTGCGATAGGTTGCAAATTGTCATAAACACAGTATTGGCTGCCTTTATAGGCAAAAGAGACAGTAGAACGCTCCATGCCCCATCATGAAAATGAGTGTCAATGGAGCGTGAACAATTCTTGGTCATGTATCTTGGGTAATCTGCGGGGCGATAGGTTGCACGTAGTCATAACCGCAGTATTGGCTGCACATATAGACACAAGAGAAAGTAACACGGTCCCTGCCCCATCCTGAAAATGAGTGTCAACGGAGCGTCAATGATTCTTGGTCACGTCTCATGGGTAATCTTGTGGACGATAGGTTGCACATAGTCATAAACGAAGTATTGGCTGCCTTTATAGGCAAAAGAGAAAGTGAAATACTCCCTGCCCCATCATGAAAATGAGCGTCAATGGAGTGTCAACAATTGTTGGCCTTCCATTATGGTTACTTGCAGTGCAATGTGGCCGGTATTGACTATATACATGGTTTTGACTGTTTTGGTAAGCTAAAAGGCTCACGGATACTTAGCGGTAGCTCTGTAAATGAAATTAGTTGTTACTGTCCCAGAGGATATGGTAGGAATATTCTGTACATATTTGCTAATAAAGACTGCTAATACGTTGTTTATGGATGCTTGTGATTAAGCGCCACTAATATTACCGAAGATGCAAGACCCAAAATCGTTGACGCTTAGTTGACGCTCATATTGAAGATGTGGTAGGGCGCGTGTCTCTATTCGTTTTGATCATTGAGGCGGCCAATACATTGAAAATGGACTGTGACGTCCCGATGTCAATATTATACGATCAACAGTAACATATCTGAATGCGACCATAAATGTGAAACCTGCAACGGGGAACCAGAGATTGGAACTGATCGGTCTTGCGAAACCTGGCGAAACCTGCGGGTTGACGGTTCCGGGTCCCGTCCTGGCCCGCCAAGATTCACCGGATCGGGATTTTGGATGAGTCTGGAACCGAACCGACCTGTTTTTCTGGTCCAAACCCAGACTGCTGGCAGGTTACCCGGACCCATTGCTAACACTATTTTTTTCTATTCAATCCCTTGAGACATCAATTATACACAAGCTTGTACAACTCGCATTACAAAAATTAAGACACCCAGAGTAAACACTCATCAGATTTCTATATATCTCTGCAACGATTACTTCGAGCATCAAGTTGAATAATCTACATGTAAAAAAATTGAAAACAGTGAAGTCAATCGTGTTGCTCAAGTACCACCGTGAGATTTCTGCCAGCGGCGTCAGCGGAAGATGGTGAATCGCTCCTTGGGTTGCACATCTAGGGATAATATAAGTGGTTCTGACCCTAAAAACAGGCTTACAACGGTACTTTCCATCATTCAATGGTTGCATTGCATGTTGATGCCTGTCCTGGACAATCACCATACCAGCAGTCTGACGTGTCAGCCCTGTTGCACACGTCTGAACCAATGCAAGCAGCCCTTTAACCCACGATTCAGCATCCCCGACTACGATAAGACACTTTACCCGTATGGGAATGCGTCTCGCAGTCGAATTAATGTGGCTATCTGGACTCCTCCCCATCAAAAGAAGCACTGTATCATTTCCTCGTGGATTACGCTTTCTCCACCTTGTGGACCCAGTGCAACGAACCATATCAACTGCTTGCTTGTTGCATTGAGAAGACATCACCAGAATTGCTACTGCATTGTACCGAATGTATTATGCATAGTAGAGACAACTGAAATACTGATCTTGATCAACGTAGTCTGTAAAGTCAGCAAATCTCTCGATACACCAATCAAAGTGATTCTGTAGATCCCCTTTTGGCATTGCACACCACTCGGCCAAGTCATCAAGGGTATTGATTTCGGCTTTAGTGTTTTTCATTGTTTCCTTGATAGAAGCTTTGGTTAGAGGCATGTCATCGTCGCGACTTTGTTTTGCAGCGTTTGAATTCAGCTGTTGATTCTAAGACACCTCCTTTCTGGCTTTCGTTCACCAAATCTGGAAGGAGGCCTCATGCTGATTCGATTGTCGGTACGCTTGTTTAAGATTAATCATTCCTTTTTCTGGGAGTTAACGACTTAGATTTATGTGGTTGCCAAGCTGGCAGATATGGTTAGAAAAGTGGGTCAGGAGATGCATCTTCACAAATTTCAAATCCAATTGGTCAACAAGATGTTGTGCAATTTCTAACTCAATGTGCATTGTATCTTCGTCAACATGATGACGCTTTGCAGCTGCACAAAGTTTGTTCCAAGTGGGGTCACTCTTCCATTCCTCCAGTTTGTTCAAAGTAAGCTGCTTTTTGAAGGCTTCTGAGACCTTCTTTGTTAATTTACAGGCACCGAGTCAACTGAAAACATCCTTGTGACGATGCAACTCCTCCAGATAATTCTCCCTGTAATTGATCGTGACCTTAGTATGGTACCGGAATTGTGCCATACTGTGGAAATACCCAAAGTTCTTAACACACAACTGGGCTTCAATGAAGCGAATCCTTTGGTTTGCGGAAGGGTTGAAAAGAGTCAATGCGAAAACTGGAACAATCACGCGCCCGAATGCTTTCATCTCCTGACTGCTCCATTGCATCACCTGGCTATATAGCTTGTTGAATCGAGCAAAACCAGGATATGGAGGTATCATTGCCCAGAGCTGGTTGAATTTGTGTATCCTGGAATGTTGTTCGAGGAATGATGTTACCCAGTCCAACAAATGCTTAAGCATACCAAGATAGATGGTATGAAATATAACAGATACGATAATAGTCATCGGAGAGACGCATTTCATATTCCAGAAGATACCTTGTGAGTTTCCAACCGCTCAAGCTTCCAGATATTGCCTTTCTTCCCATCCCTCAGTCTCATCTCCCAGAGTCACGAGTATTATTTCGTTGCAGTATAGCGGATAATCTCGCAATTGCCACCACGATGAATTCCTATCTCCAAACGATGATTCCTGTGCTTTGCACTCAGGGCAATCAGGCTGCATCATTGAGTGTAAGTGAATGTTTTCAAGTAGTCAGCCATGCATACACAGATGACAGGATAACATTGCCACATCTGACCGAGCACACCAAGCATACTGTTTCCAGTGCTGGAAAGCACATCTAGAGAATGAAAGATGAACTCAAAGACCTTCCATACAACCTGTCGATTGTGGATTTGTTGTTTCTTCCTGGCAGTTGTTTTTCCATGTCCTTTGAAGTGATTGTTTAGAGGAACGGGACGAAAGGCAACAAGGTTGCTTGGAAGATTCGAAGGCATTGATCTAATCATCCAGTTGCTATTTCTAAGATTCAAATTTACTATCGATTTGTTGTTTTTGCTCGAATAGTTGATAAGATGTGTTCGGTCTGAAATGCCAAATGAAGAGAAAATTGAATATCCAAGTGGCCGCCGTAGCTATTGAAGGGGTCAGAATCAACGTGGGTATGATGATATTCAACCACTGTACCTGTTCATTCCACCACAAGTCACTTGATTTCACCTCTGAGTAGATACATACCTCAGGATCATTGAATTCCTTTGCTGGAGCATATGATATATATTCCCTGAACACAGGCTGTTGCATGAGGAACTCAATACATTCAACAGGATTGCGGTAAAAGAAACTTGTGTAATCATGATCATGAAGCCTGTTTGGATCGGCCAATTGAATGTAAGAAACTTTTCCGGATTTGCATGAGTCGATGCCAATCGTGTCGGACATTTCATGTAACCTTTTGAATAAAGTATGGGACCAAGTGAAGTTGCTGACAGTTGCCATTGTAGGGTTCCTGAAAAGCTCGTTGGTAGCAGCTCTGCTTAAGTTGTGCTTGACAGACCAGTGTGCTAATGAATATTTCTCATCGCAAGAATTCGGTGACCATAGCTCAATTTAATTGTCGAAGATATCGAAATACTGGTTACCAATAGGCTTACCAGCTAGCCGGTTATCCAGGTGTGCAGTACCATGAACATGTGTCTGAACTGGAGGTTGCTGACCATTAATATACGCATTTTCGCTGTCGGTTTCTGAATTGCTGGAATTATGGTCGAAAGTATGAAGAAATGGGTCGTGATGCGGTTCATCAACCAGTGAAAGTTGAATACTATCATGCTCGATCGCCAAACCATCATCTCGCAGTTGTTTGGCTGATATGTATACTATCGTTTCTTTTTAGTCACGGCGGAGGTCAGTAATGTCAGGGCTGATGTAGGAGTACATCTTTGAGCAGTAAAGACACTGTTGACGAAGATCCATGTTTTGTTAGCAAAATGAAATGTTGCAACAATGTCAAGCAGCATCTCGATGCTCTTTTAGCTACTCATACCATTACTAGCTGGTTGGTCTTCGGAAACAGCTGCACGTCGATATAATTTCCTAAAAAAATAGACCTCGCACTATCGTCCGATTTATTCCATCTTCCCTCACATGTTTGCACAGTGTTTAATCACTCTCTCCATTTCAACAACCCTTGGATCTCGAAAAGCATATGGCATCTGCATTCAGCTCGGCATGGGTATCGTTTTGCACCCTTACAAGAGCCTCCTACACACATTGCCTGATATATGGTTGTCAATCATTGTTATATTCGTACCTTACATGCACAGTGTATTCTCCTTAGATACCGACCCAGCGACATCATCGCTGGGTACAAGAACAATAGCAAGGACTCATGAGTGAGATATCACTGCAGAGCAAGCTTTTAGTTGTCTTTGTGTTAAACTTTAGTGTCCAGTCAACAAATCAGGGAGCTTAGATGATGCTAAGCAAATTGTCTCCTACCTGAATTGTAACCATGATGATGTCAGCAGATCAAGTACACCCTCCTAGCCCATATATATATTCGCAAGCCTGACCACCTTAGTTACAATATCCCGAACCTACAACACACGCTCCTCATCTCTGCTACCGCATCGCATCACCCTTGACAATATATTCAACACTCCCGACACATTTTTAGAGTAACAAGCATTTGATATCGACCACTCAATCATTGACCACCGCTGAGAACCTAAAATGTGATGTGATGCCTCCTGGCTGGCAAAATCAGGCATTGCAGATGCTATAACAATCCAGATGCCAACTGTACAAGTCCTGGTGTGGGCCGATAACACTGGTATTGGAGTTAGCCAATGGGCAGCAGAAACGATGGGGATTTGTCAGGTTGAGGGTCGCTTGACAATACAATGGAAAGTTATTAAAGCAAGGGAGCTCGTCTGGGATATTCAGCAGTCTGTTAGCATTATAGACATGCAAGGGGCCGGCTCTGAACTATTGGATATTCTCATCGATCGTTGGGATACTCAAATCTGTGATCTGGCATCGAAATGGCCACTTTGGAAATTGTAGATGGCAGAGAAGACGAACCGTGGCGGTCAGAAACCGAAGGCAGTATGTGACAAGGTTGCAGAGGTTGGCCTTTTCCGAAGGGAGAATATGTTCAAAGAAACCCCTACTAAGAAGAGGAAACTTGTGCACGTTGGTATGTAATCCAACACCCCGATACTTCTTTTGTTCCTCCAGAAAATGCGTAGATACAGAATACGACAAGGACGAAACCTCAGGTCCCACGGATTCCCCTTTGATGGTGCATTGCGATGCCTCATCCGATATCCTTGTCGAGCCGTTTAGATTTATTGTCGCCTATGTGGATCACTACATCGCTGGGAAGAGGGTGGTTGATAACAGTACATGGCTATACTCATGGCATTGGTCTGGGGATGATAAATCAATACTTCCGATAATTACATCAATTGTCGATACGACTGTTTTGTCAATCGTGGATGCTTCAATTGCCACCCTGCCTGACCCTAGCTGGAAAATCCGATAGCTTTGTGGCTGTCGGGAGTGGCTTAATGGAGAAGGTGGGCCATACACCCATAATGTTACCACAATCTTCGATAACAATACCACTAATGGAAAGGTAAATGTTGCTATGCAGTTGACCAACCAAACACATTTTGGAGTTGTTTATCCTGGCCATCAAGTCGATGGCACAGCTGGTGCCCAGAAGCCTATACGTCGTGGCCTCAGCTACCTTCCTCTGGATGACATGCTCCAACCTCCAGCTGAGGATATAATTGGCAATTTCAGGGAGGTATCAGATGATGATGGTGAGATGCGCCGCCTAAATCCACGAAGATTCCCCACAACAAACTAGGCTTCCAAAATTTCGAACAGAATCTTCAAAACAGGATGATCAGACAGCAGCGACACCTTCAACTAATCCAAAGCTGTGCACTTGGTCTCTTTGCTGATTATAAACAATGCATTGTTGCTGCTGAGGATGTGGCATGGCTATTTGAGCATGATTACATTGTGAATCCTCCAGCTGCAGGCTCTTTGGCCAATAGGATTTATACAAGCAGCCGCCCAGCTGCAAATTATTCATTGCCAGAATGGAATGCACACGTTGGTCAGTTGTTTCAGGATTTGGGTTGCGGGTGTGTACATTTCTGGCACTTTGGAGGGTGGACCGATGGGTGATAATTTGGAGTTTTTTGGTGAGGTTTTGGGTCTCTTTTTGGTATTTTGTGTATTTTATTATTACATCATTCAGATTCATGCATGAAGTGCTGAGTTGAGAGTTCATGATGTTGGGATTAATCATGGAGAAGTTTGTCTTTGGGAAAGGAATAGTGGCAGCGATTGGACTCTGTGCATGGCTATCATGTGATTGGTAGTTCTGTATCTTTACCCAGCAGAAGTTACCCCCAACGATTGGTGATATGTGAATACTTTTTAGCTCGTTGCAATAACCATTTTTGTCAAAGGAAGTCAATCAACAACTATGCGGCATGCGTGTCACTTACCATTTTTAGTTCCGAGTTCCAGTCCATCAAAGTAGTTAGAAGTGTGGGTGGCATGATGACCCAAGATCCTTGAATTTTCGACATGATAAAAAGACCCATCTCGACAATGCTTCTAATCATATCAACACTTCCTTTCCTTTACACAATGGTTCAATTCATATAATCTACATTCATTCACATTTTGCTTGGTCACTCCTGGAATCTTTTTGTACTTGTCACCTGCCGCCTTTTTAAATCGTCTCAAGATGGCGCTGCACTTCGACTCCTCCTCCTCTTCCATCAAGCATCAGGCGAAGCAGACAATCTATTCAGGACGAGGATCTCGATGACGATCTCAGTACGACCCCCGACTATCACAATGATTACCGAGATGAAAATTCAGAATCTGATGACAAGCATATTTGCCAACCATCCCGGAAAGCAATAGGCAAGCAGATTTCAAATGATACCTTCATATCAACACTTGCAAAACGAGTTGCGGAAACTCAATTGACTCCTACGTCAGCGTAACCCCTACATCCGGAGTGTCGAGAGGTCTATATTGTCTCGGAGGAGGACGATGAACGCAAGCCTGCACAGCTGGCATCTAAGCCAGTATCCAATTCGTCATTTGAATAATTGAATCCGCCTGGTAATGTATATATTTTCCAAAGTGACAATTCAAATCAAGCTGGAGAGCAATTGGTTGCATGGAATGCTGAAAAGCTGTCGCAATCTGAGCCCTTTGTTGACGACGTGACAGGCCTCATCATCAGCACACAATATAATGCCCAGACAACACTTTCAGGTGTACCGGTGATGGTCATGGTACATGTGAAGCCTATAGCCATCAAAGATGCGATGTTTGTGAATCCCTTTGCCACAAATGCGGTGAAGACTGCCCAGACGTATACTTGGTGGTATGAGGAATTTGCAGGTTTGATCCAGCACAAAGAAACTCAGACCCTCAATGTGCCTACATTTCAGTGGTAAATGAATCATCTCAACTATTGTGTTCATCCCTGACATTGTGAATCAGGCTCTGGCAAAGATTACTTGCTTCTATGGAGCAACAACATACTACTGCAAGACCACAATCGACACCATTTACCGATTTCGAATACAGTCGCCAACAGAGATCTGGAAAATGGTAGCCTGGTTATTCCCCAAGTACAGGTTTACATGTCCCACAGATATTTGTGAGATAAGTTCAAAGTTCCCTTCTTGTTTAATAGTTGTTTTGACAATCAATTATGGAGTGCAAGTTTGTATCACGCATACTTTGACCTCCACCTGCTGGACCAAACTCTGGCAGAACCCAACACATGCCTGTCTGCCAGGCTGACAGAGAATGGTGGATGGCTGTCGCTGTCAGGGCAATGAATGTCGGGTTCATATTGTCAATTAATGATCTATCTTTCATTACTAGTTGTCATATACCATAGAAGCACGTCCGGTGAATGAGATTCACAATATTAGTCACTGCAAATTCAAGAAACATTACTCATGCAGTTAATGATGCATGCCCCGATGTATTTCATCATCTCAACACGGATTTTCATCCTCGCTTGCCAGAGGTTCATGGCAAAACGATAGACAATATCTGCAGCATGCTTCGCCAAAGGATCCACTCAACCGGTATGGACTCATCGATGGCACAACCTCACAATGATCATGGCAGCTTCGATTGGGACTCCCTTAATTACATCCCAAAGAAGCTAATAGAGCACCCCCAGAATTCATTCAATCCTCTCTTCAGCTTTGTTGCTGCTATTGAAGCTAGCATGCGATTCTGACCTATTCTGCCTATGGGAGGGTCTGCCATCGCCAGCAGCAGCCAGCCCGTCCCCTGCAGCGACAGCAAAACCGACAGCAACGACATCACCAGCATCATCAATATAACCAGCATTAAGAATACGGGATTAGTCAATGGAAGTACCATTGTAGAGGGTGCGATGTTGCTTGGAGGTTAGGAACAGTGTCAGTGGTCGGATTTAGAATTTCCTTTGTGTTCTATTTTATTCTAGATTTCTTTGATGTATCATAATAGTAGTAAATGTAATAGAACTGATGGTTTACTGAAGTCTGATCTCAAATGGGTGAAATCATAGTCGCTATGATAAATAACCCTCCCCCAATGGTTGAACTGCATGGCACCAACAATCCTGTATCAATATATTCAATATCGTGAACCACTTCTGCATGGTAACTATCATTGCTTAAATTAAGCCATGAGGGTTTTCAAAAACAAAAAGTACATGCTTCATTGAATATATAGAGCGAGTACTACCATCATTGTGAGGGCAAATCCAATTTGACAACGTAAAAGTATGCGGAGAGAAGTTTTGTGATATTGCCAAAGGAAGTGTGAACCATTTGTCAAGTACTCATTGTCACATTCGCAAAAGGGGGTACACTGGTCATGACGCTTGAAAACAGCATCGCGACAACTCAAAGAACAGTCAGGTATAGGAAAGTATTGCTATATTTCAGGGAAATCTCGATTTCACTTTTTTGAGTTTGTGCCTCTAATAAACTAAATATATTTAAGGAAGGAAAGTTAGTTTTTACTGATGCAGGAAGTGCTGGAGCCACAGGAGCTGAATTTGCAGATAATAGCTCTTGTTCTGTGAACTATAGAGGGGGAAACATTTGGGGTCCACCACAGCCTCCTTATGTAACTTGATATCCTTGCTACAGTTGCCCGAAACATGAAAATATTCAGCTTGCCCTGCGGCTTGGTTCCAAACTAGGTGTTATGTGGACAGGAGAATGGTGGTTGAATGGAGGAGTATCTGGAAATGGGTACTGTGCATAAATGTAGCTATACCCATACAGAGGCCAAATATAATTGGTGTTTATTCCACATGGACTGTTTCTGCGATGAGTATTTCGAGAACTAATACCTGATAATGTCACATTCTCATAAGGGAAGTGTTGTGACCTAAATAGACTACCAAGTGGTGTCATATTCGTTATGTTTAGTTTAGATCCATTCATCAACACGCTGAGAGATGAAAAGATGACTGTAAATGGAACATAGAAGCAACATATTGTTCACAATCAATTGGTATTATGGTTCGGTACATGGACGGTAGCAGTGACCTTTAGTCTACTGAATCAGTCATATATCTGATTCTGCTGTCACGAATGTTGGGATTACATTGCACCTATGTTCTATGAATCTCAGCTTCAGCAACAGAAGTCTGAATGACACACAATCTGCCTTTGTTTGTGATCAGCCTGAATTGGTAAACTAGAATCTTCAATAGAAACTCACGGTCATATGGTTTATGACAGTTACGGTCATTTCAGTGATCTGATCCGATAGCTTTAGCAACCCTACAAGAACTAAGGTAAGATTCAAGGCTAACATGACTTGGGATTTTACATATCCATTGCGTGTGTAGAACCAGCAACTTTATTCACTGTGGAGGCCTGTGAGTTGAGCAGCAATACCAATTGGTTCCTATTGAGCTCCTTGTGGAAGCATCATTCTTCTCTTCAGGATTAACCAATAGACATCCAGTGTTACTAATGTAAACATCATACAAGCAAATCAGATTCTACTGATCATTGAATACACATACAGCTAGCTAGGAACCCACTTGTTCAGTGTATTCAGATGACCAACTATCAGTACCAGCTCACTCAGAGGTTGCAGCAAAGGTATAGCTTACAATACCACCATGATATTGGCCCATGGTGTTGATTACAGCACCACCAGATCAAATATACAACAGTTCATTGCAATTGTTGACAAATAATACATTCTGTTCACTTCTAATGATGTTCAGCAGATACTCTTCACGAGTACTGGGCAGGATGTGATATATACATTACAGTTCATAAAGAAAACTCATCAAAAGCAATCTTTCTTTTGTCTGTCCCCCGTATATGGTGCAGTATGATGTGGCTGTAAAAGAGATATGGTAATCTTAGTTTGCTTGTTTTCAATAGACTAGCTCTAATGCTCCAGTCCAGCAACAAGACCAGCAGCCCCTACAGTATCGTCCAAATTGATCCAAATATGAACACTGACCTTGTCTGAATATTGGTATCACTCACCAGAAATATATTAAATGCTGTAGCTTCAGAGGGAAATTATTTGCTGAGAACTGATTGGACTCTGGAGATCAACAACATAACTCAATATCCATTAATGAAGAGTTATTAACCAATGGAATTTTACCACCTTCAGACTAGGATTCTCCTGTGCAACGGTGGTATAATATAAGTAGGTGCACCTACATAGCCATTGAGAAGCTATGCATATTCGACAAGTGATCGATCCATATCCAACATACCATGTGCAATAAACCTGGAAGACATACCTGTTGATGAAACCATACACACTCAGAAGTCTTATCTGCCATATACCCCTAATCTAACAAAGACAACGGTACATTTCGAGGTAGTTAAAGTGGAATCTGCGGACGGGAGATAATTTGGTAAATACACTTTATTCTATAACAAACATTGAAAGTACTCAGAACCATGGAATCCATGCCATCCATTTTGATACTCACATGACTATTCACCCATTCAATCATCTAGCTAGTACACAAATGTCTAAACACATCCACAGCTGATGGGTGGACTAGGCAACATCAACATAGAATTATTGCCATCAGCTAACATCTTGTAAAAGCTTCCTTTAGAAGTCAATTTTAAGCTTTGCAATAATAGTTGGATTGATGTTACTTCACATCCATTCAGCTCATTATACTAACGGGTTTTTTCAAATGTGTACTATATCTCTCAACACATCTTCCATTTCAGATACAGTTCAATTTTGAACCTATACACAGATCAGAAAAACAAAATTCCATCCCGGTAAACTTGATCCACCAGAGTGGACATAATCTGTCGGACCTATCGGAGATACCCCGGTGGTAGCATTCTGTGTGCCTGGCGTCAATACCACGTTTTATATTGCATATCACACTCCAATCACAGTTTAACCGTTTCTTCTAGCTCTGTTGGTCATCAATTCTAAAAGAACACTCTGGTGTTGTGCCAAACTATGACCAAATGTCCAAATTGGGTCATTTGATACTCGCTTGCACCGGGATTGGAAAGCAATGCATTTGGCTGCAAAAACCTCTGCTCACATTCCTTCTACCGTTGTACAAAGTACAATTCTCTCTTTACTAATTATGGACATCATTCCAAGTCCCCAGATCATGGTGGCTATTGCCAATCCATCACTCGTTCCATCGGTCTCCCATATTATGACTAGTAGATATTTCTGAAGTTGCCTGCGCACAGCTGACAACACCAGCAGAATGTAATTCGGTCCGGAAGCCATACGCAAACCTCCCAGACACTCTGGTAGCCCTCACCACTGCTTCTAAGTAGTTCTAGATGCTCCCACCCCCCCCCTGGAGCTTAGCAAAGAGCTCTCAGACTCTGCAAGAGCATTCTCACATGCTTCTGAAAGCACCTGTATTGATGGAGGCTGCATTCAGGACGCTACGAGATTGACTATTAGAATAGTCAAATTTTGGAGCTGCTGAGACCACAGCGCAGGTCTGCGGCAGACTTTGAGACCTGCTGAGACCTCTGCACAAGCTCTGCTGGAGACTTTGTGCCATATTCTCACACCAGTGGTTCTTAGGGTTCCATAACCACAAGGCATTTCATCGATCATATTGGTCTTTGTTACAGTCAAAAGATTCACTACATCACAATATGGCATGTATTATCTAAGTCTCTCTATATATATACATACGGGGATACAGGGATAACAGAGATGGACTCAGCGACAGGTAGTATTTATTTGGGAGACCCTGGGGTAGATAGACATCATCTCATTATACGAAATACACATTCTATCTGTCCCAGATCTTGGTCTTATGCACTCTTGCCGAGCTTTCGAAAATCAACGCAATTTGTGTGGATCCTCACGCACTCTTGCGAAGCTTTCATAGATCCACGCAATTTCTGCGGTTCATCATGACTCGGTAACCCTCAATATCATCTCACCCAATTTGTACGCTCCTCGAGCTAGAATCGCTCTTTCTCACGAATTCCCATCGGATACCATGCGAGCTACACAGTTTCACCACACCTTGATCGAGCGAACTTAGAGATGGACTCTGATGTGGTGATCGAGGGAGTTGGAAGGTCATAATCGAGGGATGTTTGAGATACACTTGGAGGCTGTGATCGAGGGAGTTTGCAGATGCACTTGGAGGCCGTGATTGTGCAAACTTGGAGGATGTAATCGTGCGAGGTTGGAGATTCACTCGGAGGCTGTGATCAAGTGAGTTTGGAGCTGCAATTGGAGGTCACAATCGTGATAGTTTGAAGATGCACTTGGAGGCCATCATGGTGCAAACTTGGAGGATGTAAGCGTGCGAGGTTAGTCATACACTCGGAGGCTGTAATCAAGCGCGTTTGGACATGCACATGGAGGCCGTGATCATGCGAGTTTCGAGATGTCCTTGGATGCCATGATCATGCGAGTTTGGAGATGCACTTGGAGGCTGTCATTGTTGGAACTTGGAAGCCGTAATCGCACGAGTTTGGAGATACACTTGGAGGTTGTGATCAAGCGACTTTGGAGATTCACTTGGAGGCCATCATCAAGCGAGATTGAAGGAGTACTTGGAGGCAGTGAATCTGGGGGTGGTAGTTCGGGAGGGAGGCGCAACGGGAGCTGATACTCTATTCATTGGATAACTTGTAATACTGGGAATGTAGAGTGTTGGGTACAACATGATCTACCGCAAGAGGAGAGACTGGCGGGCAGCGGGAGACAGTCGAACTTGGGATGATGCAGTACGCTGTGTATGCAGTACTCAGTGTATGCTGTACTTGGTGTATGCTGTACTCAGTGTTAACTCTTGATCATGGCATGGAGAGATAGAGAGGGATGACTTAACATTGTGTTTTCAGCTTATGGTAGAGTTGACGACAGGAAAGAGAGGGATGACAGGATATGGGGGAGATCATCATGAGAGACTGGGACTTGAGAGAATTTTAGGTGCGAGTGAATTACCCATCCCCGATACGGCAGGTACGAGTCCCGATCCGGCATATATTCACACTGGTAGCACGTCATCCCAACCCAATCAGGCAAGTCGTACCCCTGATTTCTCATATCCGCTTATATCCTCCACATTGTTCTGATCTTCATCCCCCATCTCTCTCTTTCTCATCTACAACTCTACCATCATTGCAGAACACAATGTTATGTCATCGCTCTCTATCTCTCTATGTCATGATCTGGAGTTGACACCGAGTACAGCATACACCAAGTACAGCATACACCAAGTACAGCATACACTGAGTACAGCATACACTGAGTACAGCATACACTGAGTACAGCATACACCCAGTACAGCATACACCAAGTACAGCATACACCAAGTACAGCATACACCGAGTACAGCATACACCGAGTACAGCATACACCGAGTACAGCATGCACCGAGTACAACATACACTGAGTACAGCATACACCGAGTACAGCATGCACCGAGTACAACATACACCGATTACAGTATACACCAAGTACAGCATACACCAAGTACAGCATACACCAAGTACAGCATACACCAAGTACAGCATACACCGAGTACAGCATACACCGAGTACAGCATACACCGAGTACAGCATACACCGAGTACAGCATACACCGAGTACAGCATGCACCGAGTACAACATACACCGATTACAGCATACACCAAGTACAGCATACACCAAGTACAGCATACACCAAGTACAGCATACACTGAGTACAGCATACACTGAGTACAGCATACACTGAGTACAGCATACACCAAGTACAGCATACACTGAGTACAGCATACACTGAGTACAGCATACACCCAGTACAGCATACACCAAGTACAGCATACACCAAGTACAGCATACACCGAGTACAGCATACACCAAGTACAGCATACACCGAGTACAGCATACACCGAGTACAGCATACACCGGGTACAGCATCCACCCAAGATTGATTCTCTTCCCGTCATTCTCATGATTATGAGTTAACCCCTAAATGTAGCTTTAGCTTCAAGCGTGCCTTCCTACACGATCGACCGCCATCAGCCAGCTCTCCATGACAGCTCAAACGTAAAGTCACATTGTCACATTCCCACAGTTGCGCGTTAACTAACTAATGAAATAAGTCTCAGCACCCTCCACATCGTCCATCGACTACCTCCAAGTACTCGTCCAAACTCACTCGATTATGGCATCTAAACTCGCTTGATCACGGTAGCCAAGTGTATCTCCAAAGTCGGACAATTACGGCCTCCAAGTGTATCTCCAATCTCGCTCGATTTCAGCCTCCAAGTTCATCTCCAAACTCACACGATTCTGGTTTCCAAGTTTGCACGATTATGGCCTCCAAGTGTATCTCCAACCTCTGACGATTACTGCATCGGAACTCGATCGATCACGGCCTCGATGTGTATCTCCAAAGTGGGACGATTACGGCCTCTAAGTGCATCTCGAAAGTAGCTCAATCATACTCTCAGAGTGCATCTCTGAGTTCACTCAATCACCGCCTCTAAGTGTATCTCCAAATACACTCGATTACCACCTGCAAGTGCATCTCCAAACTCGCCTGATCATGGCCTCGGAGTGTATCTCTGAGTTCACTCTATGGTCATTTTCAGGTGCACCTCGAATGGCTCACAATCACCGCCTGCAGCCAGTCCAGATATATCGTGTGTAGATGGGTAGCTTTATTGATACATAGATACATTGATACATAGATACATAGATTAGAATACATTCTGAATACATGAGTTTTAGCAATCGTTGAATGATAAGTAGTAGCTATGATTTCCAGGCGCACTTGCAGCATTCCCAAAAAAGATATATTTCCCAGACTGCTCTACTGTGATTCGAGGTGCTCCCAGACTTGTCTCCGGCACTCCGAGACTTGTCGCCAGCGCTGCCAGACTTGTTGTCGGCGCTGCCAGACTTGACGTCGGTGCTTCCAGACTTCTCACCGGCATTCAAAGGTGCTCCCAGGTGCACCAAAAGTTCTTTCCGCCTCTCGGAGGTGTTCCGAAACTTGTCACAATCACTCCTATCGTACTGCTGTTCCACTCATCGGACATTTCAGTTACTCCGAAGGTCGGCCAGAATGCCCTCCTACGGTCTGATACTCTCCTGAAATTGAGGCATGTAAGTTTACACTCCACATCCTCTCAGACACTTCTGGAGGCTCCCAGAGACTAAAATAAATTTTGCTGATGAATGTTTCCCATGTTGAACACTTGCAAAGCAATGGCTGCCGGTGGTTTTCTGACGGGTACTAATTTCAAGAAGGGATCCAAGTTACACGAGTTTTCAGATATTTTGGTGCGCGCCCGATCAAAGTAGTACACTATGAAATTGCCATCCTGATTTCGAAGCTTGATTTTTAATAGTATTTGCAGTTGCCAGGGGAGACAACCATTCAGCGTATCATAACACCTCCCCAGGCGTTGTCTTACCCACACGCAGTCGTTCTGTAGGTCCTCTCCGCGCCAGCTCTGCCTTCCTGTGCATCACTACATCAGAGATATGCGTTCACCTTCTAAACCCTCAACACAAACCATAATACCTTAGTAAATATAGAGCACCATTGTGTGCAATTATTCATCCGATATATATGTCATGTTACAACTGCTGTGCTGGATTCAATCCCATATGTTGTTGTATATTGCAACATTGTAAGTTGCGGCATGCATATTGTCAAGTTATGCTCTACAGTCTTTGATCGTAGCGTCAGGATACTTTCCATCAGGGCAGTTTTGAGGTCCCATAAATTCGGGCTTCGCATATGACTACGAGCTCGGGGGGGCAGCCAGACTGGCTCCAGCCATGCTGACCTTCCAGGCTGCAGCGCTGTTCTCCCAATGCTGAGCGAGGGCATGGAGATGGAGCTCTCTGATTGTGAAGTCAAGAATGCGACGCTGAAAGGTAACTAATTGCGGCAGGTAGTTGGGATTGTGTTTGCAGGCATTCCAACTATCCTTGAGGTTTGTTTTATATGCTTGTTGAGGTCTGTTGGAAGAACACTATTGCAAGGCTCTGTATTGATGAATCTGTTCAACCCAATGAGACATGAAGTTGATCTTCAGAAAGTTGACGTCTGCATCTAACTTCTTTGGAACATCTATCCCATGCCTGATATAATCCAGCGAGGAGTTCATTTCACGTAGCATCTCGGACGGCATCCCAGTTTCAACACTGGTTTCGTTGTCTACCTTTCATTGGTTCACGAGTTTAGTTCCCAGGGCATTGGCTCTGGCCTTTAGAATTTTGCCTGCCCGGCCGAGTCAGAAAAAGTCTTTGAATGAATGAAAACAATGCAAGGCATCCTCCATGAAGCTCAGTGTTGCATCATCATCAGATTTATATCGAGCATACATATAGAATTCAAACAATGCCCATGTGGATTCAATTGCACGTTTGAATATGCGATGCCGAGTGGGGCATCTGCCTTGTACAATCTGGGTTACAACTCCAATCAGGTACCGGCTCATTTCCTCCATCGCCTTCCCATTCAATTCAGAAACTTTCTCACATAGCATACTTTTTGGTATGAGGTCGTAATAGGCAGGCACAGATAACCAGATCGAAGTGTACTTGTTGAGCTGTTCATGTGCCTTCATCAAGTGGAGAATCCATTGGTGGAGGTGGTCATGCATGCCGTTGTGCATTGTACTGAGAAGGTCGGGCCTTGGGAGGTTACTCACAATACAGGGAATATGTTAAAACATGTTGAATCCTTGGTAATCAGGCCGTGCTGAGAGTTCAGCATCGGCTCCCTTGGTGTTGACTTTGCTGACCATTCTATATATGTTGGGATCCTGCCAGGGGTGTGGTTTGTCAGGAGGAACATTATCTCCAAGTGAGTTGTTTGAGCACTCGCATCTAATACAGACATGCCTCTCTACATGATTCAGGTAGCTATACTCAGGGGAATGTGCAAGCCATGCTGTTATAACCAGTTTCCAACAACTGAAGTTGCCATCTGCACAGGGAACGTTGTAATACCCGCTCTTGGTGCTCAGATTTTGTTCAATGGTGAGAGGCTAGAGCACTAGCCGAAGTACCTCGTGTTGCCCATCATGGTTTGTTTGAGGCTACCCATTCAGTGGCTGCTGAGGTATATTGCATTTCCGGATTGGAAATGGCAGGAGAGCGACCATTACGACGCTGTTCGTTGAGGGCACCTGGTTGATCTTTGAAGATAGATTGCAAATTGTTATATATACAGGGCACACTGTTGTGTCACGAGGAAAATTCGAGAGATGTGTTCCATATTCACATAACGATGAAGGGAACCAGAGAATACCCCACTCTGAGCATTGACTCAAGGTCAATTACAACATTATTATCCTTGTGTATGTCTCCTTACCTGTGTCTCCCACAACCAGTGCAAAGTGTGCATTTCAGTATAGACGTGTTTCGGTGGCGTATCGCTGTTAAATCAATCTCAAGGGGTGTAAACACAATGCCCCACACATGGTCACTGCAACATCCACAATCTCATGCGTTTGTTGATGTTTCGACACCAGTATTTGATCGGGCATTGGTGATTGTCATTCCATGTCATATTCTCCAGAGGGTGTAGTTCCCACTCCCAGAGAGCCTGATCATCTAACATTCTCACCACAAGTTTCTACACGCCATCCTGGTTTTTGATGCCTTCGAAATACAGAGCGGTCTTTTCTTTCTTCAGTGTGTTGTTATAGTACCTCTTCATGCCCTTTTTCTTAGTCACACACTGGATATTTTTGTACTCCTCACGCATCGCAAATGGGTAGTAGAGATTGTTTTGTATGTTCTCCTCAAACCAACTCTCAGGGTCACATTCCCATGGCTAAGCAATATAATTGCTCCACGGCACACCAGCGCTGGCGTTCATTTCTGTTGACGCCAGAAGGGCTGGGGGTTGTTGAGACTACAAGTTTTCGATCTTTTCAAGGTGTTTGAGACATGGAAACACATCCAAGTCTTCAACTGAATATTTGTTAGCATTGAATTCACGAGACTGAGTGGGTTCAATGCGTTGGGCGACACTGCAAATAGTCATATTCATCTGGCATGCAACATGTAGGGATTCTGGATGGTGTAAATTGATAAGTTTAAGTCACCTGCTGTCTAAGGTGAACTTCCTTGGGCATGAAAATTTGGGGCAACAGAAAGGGATCTTCTCTGGCATTGTCAATGTCACCCAAGGAGTGGAGTATACACTGTATAAAGGGATGACAGTTGGTGGTTAGCCTGAGCAGTCTGGTGTGGGTGTAAGCTCACAATACTTTCAGCTAACTTGCACGATTTATTGAGCATCAATACCATCACAAGGAGGTTCGTTACACACCAGGAGTTGCAAAAATGCTGCATTTGTGATGTCCCATAATACTATGAATATATTAAAACAAATACAAAACCCAAAAACAACATAAACCCTGTGTGATCCAAAAACCTCGCGACACATGTGATAATCAATACCTGAGAGAAATACCTTAGAACAAATGAAACAAACAAGCGCACAACCCAACCAATAACCCTAACGAGCCAGACAACCAAAATACCCTGAGTGAACATACCACCACCATGCGTATCTTAATCAGTACCCAAGATAAGAAGATAACAGCATAAGAAACTCCCAAGACAAGTACCCGACCCTAATACGAACAGAACAACCATAGCCTCATCTGCAACATGAGAACTGGTTTACTCCACTCCAACCAAGCCATCCAGGTGCGCCTTGGGCAGAGGGTGTTATGGGGGTGCTCAATCCCAACAATCAATACAAATTTTATTAAATTAAGTACAGCCGCCTATCTCTTAACACTCTTTCTTTCCTCATCTTATCCTAAGACTCAACCGCTTGAGCTGCGCTCAAGAACTCTCAAGTCAATTCGCACCCAATGAGCGCTTCCCTTTTTTGATCTAACATTAGGCCTTGTCACAGTCTGACCAATCTTCCGAACATTCTTCAAATGGTAACAACACGGTAGAGAAGTACCAATGTACTAGGTAGCCGATGTCGATTGAATGCGTGAAATAATACACCACTTGGGTGATGTGGATTAAACGTTGCCCTTCCAATTGAAAAATTAAATCGCTGAATAGTTTGACCTTCTTCTGGAGTGCATATTGAGGTTTTGTCAACTGCTGTCCAGGCATACAGAGCTTGATTAAGTAAATGAGTTAAAGGAGGAATGGTTGTAAAGTGTAGGTAGAATTCTTGATAATATTTTAAAATACTCTTCGGTGTTCTGGATGTTGACTGCGGATTGCTGCTTGAGTTCGTCCTCTCAGTGCTGGATCAATGTGATCTCTCTGTAGTCGTCTTCGAGGGTTTGTACACACTTTCATTGAGGTTATGTCTGTATTTCTCATGATAGCGTTATCGCGAGCACCTCATACCATTTCCGTATGCGGCCGGTGACAACTGCCACCCATCCCAGTACGTTATCGGGTTCATGAAATGTGGTTTCAAAGCGGTATACTCCTGTTAAGAATCAGGTCATCCGTGGCATGATATAATGTCAGACAATATGACAGATCGAACTTGAACTTAGACATCTCGCATTCCGTTTGCATCAGTTGTTGGAACATCAGTCGAATTTGGTCAGCAGAGCATATTGCAAATCAATACCTCAGGTTAAAGGCTATTTGTTTGCATCATAGAATTAATCGGTGACCAACCAATACTATGCCAAGGTAGATGACGACGTTGCAGCTGGTATTAATATCAAGGCTGATGTTGCAATGCATACTACCTACAACCAATGCGCAGGGTTGCTTCAGACCACACATCATCAGCCAACATCATGAATCCATCAGTCATGTCATGCTTGGGCCGAGACTATTCTCTTTGAGCCAGAAGTACCCTGGTTGTTCTTATCACCTGAGTCGATGAGCCAGAAGTTCTGTGTACTCGCATATTGACTATCAACTGAGGTGTTTGTGTGTCGGAGAAATCTCCAGTGCAATCAAGCATGTCCCGCTAGTATCATAAATAGTGAATGTGGTCCAAAACAGTGCATACAGCTGAATCAAGCTTCCTTGCAAGAGCGATCATGTTGCATCATCAGTAATGAATCTGCGAAGCAATGAAACTTTCTTATTCAATTGACATGCAATTTCCATGTACCCTGGCTACAGAACATAGAACAGGTTTATGTGGGATGTCATAAATAGGTGTTATGCATGTCACGTGACTTGACCGAGAGTAACTATGAGAAATGTATCCATATAACTATTGCAAGTACCTTTATCACTGTTAAGAGAAACTGTTAACAGATGGACATCAGGAAGAACACCGACACATGCCGATTCACCGAGCAGCTGCTGATCCACATTGGCATCCGAGGTATTTCAGGCTGCCTCAGCTTCTTGCAGAGTTTGCGCTGCTGGGCGAGGATTTTGCAATGTCACAAGCCCTATAAACTCAAGCCCACTGTAGGGATGAGTGTCCGGAGTTCGTGGTTGTTGGCGAGGCTCTGGGGTTTGCGGCAGTGGTGTAGATACCAGCGGTTCTGGCTGTGGAGTATGGTCGCCCAATGCCTAGCGTTGCTCAGGTGGCATGATTCGGTGATCGTCTACAATGGTATCTTCATCATCGGCCAATCTGTTTACCATCTCTGCCTGCCCAATCGTCCGAGGTTGTTTGCCATCATCCTCATCCTCATCCTCCTCCACCTTATCCTCCCCCTCATCTTCCTCCTCTTTATCTTCCTACTCTTGATCATCGCTGTCCTTTTCCATATCTAGATCGCCATCTAAATCAACGCCGTACAGTGTGTCCACATCATCCGCCATGCACATATCCACATCAGAATCATGTTCTGATTTGTATTCGTCATCCAACTCCTCACTACAGTGTCTCTCATCATCTGCGGAAATTGACATGGCGGGTGACGCTGCAGGCTCTAAATATACCCACTCCTGTTAGCACTCTGTGTCCGGGGCTGCCACATAAATTGCTTTCTGCAACTGCAAAGTAACAGCACAAGAGATGTCATCTCTGACGGGTCTTTTCGGCTTCCCATTCCCCTTGCTCCATGTAACCTTTCCACAGCTCTATGAGGTTCTCCCCCTGGGGTTTGTTTGACAATACGTTTCCCTTTCCCATTCACCTTCCCCTTCCCCTTTCCTTCCTCTGTTCCCTTTCCCTACTCTTTCCTGTCCTGGGTCGCCTACCCTGTCCCCTTCCCATTCATTGTTCCCTTCCATTTGCCGGTCCCTTTTTCACTGCCCTGCATGTCATCCTCACCCTCGCTGTCATCATTCTCATTGCCATAGCCATGATGGCTCCTTCCACCGCTTGGCGCTCAGCGATCTGCCCAGTTCTCATGATAATTATCCTTCTCAATTATGACATCCCAATCGAGTTGTCAAACGGTGACCAAGTGCCCGGGCTTGTACTGCCGGCAGCCTGGCGGCACAATCTTTGCCTTGGGATCATGGCTACCATATCAAGAAAAACGCTTGCCGGTGTATTTGAACTTCCCTGAGCTGGTTTTCAGCGAATTGGATCAATCAACTTGATTGCTGCAGACAATGGGGTTGTCCCACCTCCTATTGTTCAAGTGGTCACAGGTTTTGTCAAATATTTGCCCCATATCCGAGTAGCAGGCAGACCACCACTTCCGAAGAGACAAATACCTACTCCTGCACTGCAGCCATATTCGCTGGAATTGGGCAAATTGGGAATTTGTTACTGGATGAAGAAAGATCCTATCATAAATGAGGTCCCATGCCCTCTCAGTTTTGATGCAGCAAACCTTATATGTCCATGTGACTCCCCGAATGTGTTCCAAGATGAATCCCTAAATAATGTGCGAATCCAACGACATCGGCTGATTTATAACCGATGTCGGCATCTTTCCCTCCGCAGTTGGCTTTCCCGCTCCTTTGCACTTGCCCTTTGGAACCATCCCTGTGAGTTGAAAATGAATCTACATCCGAGGCATTAGCATTATGATACAGTTCAACGTAGTAGCAGGAAGCACAGAGGGAATATACAAAGTTGTGTAGGTTGTGAGGTCTGTTTTGGAACAGGTGGCATTGTTTTGTGCAAGTTACATGATGTTGAGATAGATTAGGAAGCTGGCGGTGTGTTTAATACAGGAGGAAAAGAGAAAACAGATGTAAGTAGGAAGAACGGATATATATATATTCAAGTTCCTCCAATATCTTGATCCAACATGTGGGATATGATAATTTTGATTCATATCCAGTGTTTTGTTGGTTGACGAACACAAAATGTCCCAGCCTTTATTATCCTCAACTGCCAGGCACCTTATGAATAAGAAGCCTTGAGAGGTGATTTAGTACTCACAATGAGGAACGATTACAACCTCTCGCATTGGTTTTGGATTATACACCTCTTTTACAGCTCAGATCTTGTGCACCTCCAAGCAAACCGAGTAGTTTTCATGTTTACCGAACTGTGGAACCATCCAACATGGCTACCAACATGGGTAGAGGTGAAAATAGGTTACTCAACTGATATCATAGAATACAGAATACATCTTTGTTCGGTTTTTGATGATTTTAACTCTGCAAATGGGATATTTCCAGCATGAAGCTGAAGATATACACGATTGATGATTCGAAGTATTGTGCCAAGAACAAGTGCAATACTATGATAATTGTGCCAAGAAGGCATACACACCCTTCAAGCAGTGCAAATAGACCTTCAGACGTTGCTGTAATAGTGAATTTCAATGGTGAGTTTAATCTGAGTTTGATTTGATGGCAGTTAACCACATAATTCAATGAGTTTGAAATAATCTTGTCCCTGAGTAGGATCACAGGTGACAGTGAATCAGGGTCTATTGTGGTCTACACTGCACCTCCAGTTTATTCTGAATCCCTTCCTGGTCGCTCAAATAGGAGTCTACCTTGCCTGCCATCGCATCTGCATGCAGAGGAAATTATTGCTACAGTCCTAACGTCGAACTTCTATATCTGACAATGCATTTCCGATTCCCTCACACTGACACAACTCCTGTCATATGAAATGTTTCAAGTCTTGCTAATCGTCATAAACCACAAAGCATAGGCCTTCAGGACGCTCTCACCGTCCTCCTGTTAAGCGATGCGTGTCGGCAACAGCTGGCTAGAGGGATTCCTTTCAAGGAAGGAGTTCCATAGCCTGTGCAATTCCTAGTCAGAACTCCACACTCTCATCTTCGCTGAACAATTCTCGTGTTGCAGATATCACTCAGCACGTACCTTCTACCCAGTCCGCTACACATCCACGGTGAAAATTAGTACAACTGCTACGCCGGGTACAAGCTGTTGTAGGACACCAGCCCCTGGAGGAACATCACAGACAGACTCAAGGTGTCACGTTGCATTCAGCCCCACTTCCAGGATTGCTAGCACTCCCATTTCTCTCAGCTGTCTTGAAAACCTGCCTACCCCCATCCCTAATCCAGAAGCCTGTGCAACAATTACAACTCCACTGCAAACACAAGCTACGGAATGGAATCAGAGACAGCGGCAGTGGTATTTGCAACTGCAGGTGGAGTTTACACCTCAATCTGAGGTCTCTGGCAGTCTCAGCATCCATCAATTCGGTCACTCAGACATGAGGCATCCTGTATTTGCAAAGGGCACACTCAAGGACGTCTACATGAGGAACAGATGGCTGTTTATGAATGCAAGTGACATGGAAATGGTAAGTTATACAATGTGATGCATTGCGAATGCCTTAGCTGAAGCCCCACACTGGCAGATAATAGAGAAGTACTGTAACACTGCTATGCAGCAAAGCAACATTTTGTCCATAGCACTTGAGGCATGCACCAAGAAAATCTTTAAAGTGGTATGCTGAAGCAACGGCCCATGTTAGATATGACATGCTGAACCCGGTTCCAGGTTTGAGCACACATCGATAAGGTTAAATCCCATATTATTTAATCTCCATGTGATACCATAGAAGAGCTTTAAGATCTCCACCACTTTGAATCGGCCAGAGAGCATTTGGAATATATCGATTCCCTTCTGGCAGACAATCAGTATCATTATCCTGTAGCAGATTGTGTGGAAGGTGGAATACACGGCGCAAATCAAATCTAGACAGAGTTGAAAGCTGGTAACGAATGGCTAGTGTCCACTTTACATCCTGGCGGAAGCAATGCTGGGGTTTATATAAATCAAATTTTATCATCAGCTGGTGAATAACCACAGTCAATATGCTGATGGATTGTATCATTCCATGATTGACGACAAGGACAGTCATATACCCTGACCTATAATCACGTTTACCCGCACTCCATTGCACCATGCTCTCCTGAAGTGCCAAAGAACAATGGTGTACCGATGAAAGTTTCCACATCAACGCTGAACGCTGACAAACCTCATCGCTCCAACAACCTCAACTCCATGAATGATGGCGGTAAGAACACATTCTGCTGAGCTGAAATGGGTCGCAAGTTTTTAACCAAGTCTGACACTGCAGACACGTGTACATTCTTGATAAATATGTGGAACAAACTACCGGAGAGCTACCAACTGATGGTGTATAAAAACACTCTGGCTACAGTCCAGCATAAAATCCAACAGGGGGAGAACCCAACGCCTGTTGTGGTCTTCAGCACAGAAGAGGCGCGTATTGGCAATGCCATTCTTCTTGACTATTTGACCTCTGAAGTGGCGTTTGAGGCACTTGGAATCAGAAGCACTGACCCAAACATCCCGATAGGCAACAATCGCACGGATAATTAACTGCATTTCACGATGCCAGGGGGCGGTGGGAATTATGAAGATGATGGTGACGAAAATGAGCAGAGCGATGCCATCCCCACTGTCAGATGGCAAAGATGGGCCACGACTGAACTCGAGAAGATAGACCTGGGAACCGGTGGTGTCGACAGGGATGAAGGCGATGACGGTGGCAATGCGAATGTGGATGACGAGGAACAAGCATCACAAGCCGATGTTGGATCAACACAGAATTTGGACAAGTGAGGGCATAGTACTAGGGAGTGTGAAGATTGGACAGTATATTTCAGACCTGTAAATATGATAATGGTGAAACAGATCCAGCGGCAATCAATGTATACGAAGTGAAGACTGTATTGTAATGAGTGGTAACACCTCAAGGCTACACATATATAATGGGAGAGTGTGGCATCCGATCAATAGCGATTGCGGACAAGTACAATGTGGCACTCGGCTGGAGAAAGGCATATACATCGCCAAGCACTGTTTAAATGGCAACAGCAGAATTGGATTCGCTGCGAAGAGTGTAACATATGTATTGTTCGGATGGTGCCTATATGACACCAAGTTCCGGACCCGAAATCAAGGAAACACGATGTTGGGGCTGCGAGTGTGGTGCAGGAGTGTGGATGGAGTAATATACAACACCATGTGTCATGAAGATAAGAGAGGTGGTACAATAGCCAACACAGGGTTAGCATGCAACATGACCCATTGCCTGAGCGACGCGTAGAGTGTAATTCTCCGTCACAGGGTACCAGGTTCGGTTGGAGCCGTCAGAGACGTCTGGAACACCCTGGTATTCCTGACAGAACTGTGGTTTGTTGCAGATGCATCACTGACTCGCACAGTTATCAAATATAGAAAGAAACAAATCCAAATACTTCTTGGTGGGATACAAAGAATTGACATCCTGCTAGGGTGACTACTGTGCCAGTCATCAGTGTATCTGAAAATACTCATTTGAACAGTTTTTTGTGTCATCAGCTTGCCTGGCCTCTGTATTGCACAATTGGTAATATTTACACAGATATCTACTGGCCATCTAACATGTGGGTACAGATTCTCGTTGGGTTGATTCCATGTACTCCAAAAGGTGTCTAAAGTGCTTCAGAAATGTGGTATAGGATGGTTGGAACTGTGCTGGCTCCATACAGAAATCGTGACAGTTCTAATTCTGTCTTGATATGGGGCTATGCTGGTGGATGCTGGGAACTATTTTATAATCTATTGGCTATCTGAGTCTGAGATTAGCCAGAATGAGTTATGCTTCCTCAAGTGTCATTTGTCTTATGTCCAGTGTGTGAAGATGCCAGAGGTGCACCAATGAGACATTCAACATTTCACCCACATGATAACTTAAGAGATTAGAACATTTACTCAGAGCTTTTGGAGAAAACTAATAATGATGCTTTGCATACTCTAGGAATTCATCCAATCCACAACCCACTGTGGCAATAGCCTTGCTATAACGTCTCTTGGCATTGAATGCCTGATGAATTGCATTGGCACCTCCTACAAATAGTTACAAACTTCTTGAGCGGGATGCTCCAATGTGCACCTCTACACCATTGGATCAATGAAAATTCAGGAACTGGAAAAGAAATATAATCAGTAGCATAATCAGAACTGGGGCATTGAACTATATTTCAATTCTCAACTGCTCCAATCCAGATTGGAATACTGCTGTAGAAATAGCCACCAATGAAATGGTAATGGAAGCAGTGCAGGCGATTTGTCAATTTTGTCCACATATTAGCCAACAAAGTTACTCTGATCTATCCCTTAAAGTACTAAACAATGAAGTAAACCAATTTTACTGGAAACAAGGTGCCAATCAAGAACTGAAGGTATTGCAGTTTGCAAAAGCCCAAGTGGATGAGCAGTTTGCAACAGAATCCTATCAGCTAAGCAAACAAATTATTCATTGAATTTATACTGCAGTAGTAGCCCATCAGTATGAGGCTGATAAGGTTGCTACTACAAAACATAGGCAATTTTAGATGTATATGAATAGAGCCCAACCAGTGGCAATCAAATGGTTAGATACTGATTGACAGCAAGCACAAAAGCAATTGGAGTCCTAAATCCATAAGGTAATAGCAGTTAAAGGCAAACTTTTTCATAAATTATTCCAATGTCACAAACTACAATCATTGCAGATTGTAGAGAGTAAAGCAATCAGTCCCAGAAGCATAGTCGCCACAAAACTTATGCAAATGAAAACTTTGCTCAGAGAATTCATATCTTGGGTAGCAAACATGACCGCTGAAAAGAATGAAGAGTATTGTGCCCATCTATCACATATTGTACGAAAAGCCACTATGTAGAATATCACTATTACAAACCGTATTACAAACAGTGTGGAGAAAGAAATTGATCGTATTACCACCAATAAGCAGAGAGAGTTCAACAGAAAACTACCCATCCAATGAATGCAGTTTAAAGATTGGTGGAAGGCAATCTGTATTAAGGAGTTTCAGAACACCATTACACAGTAATTAATGTATTTTCAATGTTCCAATATGAATCTTTAGAGTTGTATCGTAGCTTTGTTTTGGCATCTAGGTTTCTGTGCAGAATATGCTGGTGATAATTCTAAATGGCTTCTCATCGACGATGTGAATGAAATGTATCAATCTAGTAAAAATGTCAGTTGTATTTGACAGATATTCAAGTATAATCACTGGGATTCTGGTAGTGACTATATGTAGGAGATAGTGTTATACCTTGCCCTTCAAGGCTGATAGGATATTAACTTTCCAAACTATTTCGACATATTGTCCATCACAAACAACTTGTGAAATACACGTGGAGGTCATCTTTTACTGCTCAAACATTATCTAGAACAGTGACTTTTCCACTCAATATTCGACAGCAATATTATTTGAAAGAAATTCATGTCACCACCCAGTGTAGAAGTATCAAATTATCATCACACTGAGATGTATTAGTGGATTTCAAAATACTCAGTGTTTAACAGCTAGTCCACGTGCAAAGTGAAGATAACTGGGGACACAAAGATTATGGATAAGAATATGGATACAATTATAATTGACTTCTAGAATGTATATTTATCACACTCCAGAATGAGCCATTGTACTACTGAAAACTATTTTACAGTCGGCTTCTGTGAAGCATCTGAAACATCTTTGTAAGGTAGAATATACCAATGCCCTCTGAGCAATCATCCCTGAATCTTGTATCATCTGGATTCAATATACTGCAAGTGTAGAGAATGACCTTATTAACATCTTTCAAAATCAAGTTCCTTTCTTTCCTTAATTATATTCCAGCTGGACTCCACCTCATTGGATCCTCCAATCTCAGGAGTATCTGCCATTGGGAAAAAAGATATTAACCTATTCTTAGAGGTGGAATATAACTGAACAATGAATCTTACATTCTCAAGCTTAAGAGTAAGAGTAAGAGGTGGTGATACCAACCAAGCATAAAGACCTACACAGTGGGGCTGATTGCATTGACAGTTTCTTTAGGGTTGCGAAACTGACTAACAGGATTTATCTTGTACATGCTGGTGCAATAGTTGGACAGGTACATATAGTGTAAAAAAATTCTGCATCTGACAGTACTGATAGCATATGGCATCTAAAGAATCCTGTAAATTAAAATACCTACTGGACTGTATAATAGTTAGAATAGGTAAATTAAGATGTGCAGAAGTAGAGGTAAGATAGTTTATCAAATTGTACAATTTGGTATAGACATTACAAATATCTCTGTCTGGCAGTATAACTCAAGTATCAAGATTCACCAGAATAGTCTTTGGGACACAGCCATTACTTTGTATAGTTTCAAAATTTGAACAATTTATTCACTTGATTTTGTAATAATCTGAAAACTCTAATATACTGTTTAGCATATTCTTGTATGCTGGTCCTCTACTGTAAAAGAATTGAGAAATGTCTGAAAATAGTCTCAGAGTAACTGAAAGCACTGTGCTGTATATACAGCTAGTATTAGCAATGGTTCTGGACCATGGCGTTGGGTCCGGGTCCGGGTGCGAACTGAACTGCCGGCAAATCATTAGCAAAATGTATTTTACTCACTGGAAGTCTCCAGGAGTGTCTGCGAGGATGTGGAGTGTAAACTTAGATGTGTCAATTTGAGGAGAGAATCAGACCATAGAAGGATATACCGGCCGGCCTTCGGAGTAACTGAGATCTCTGATGACTGGTTGAGCAGTACCATGGGAGTGATTGTGACAAGTTTGTGAATACCTCGGAGCGCCGGAGAGAACTTTGGGTGCACCTGGAAGCACCTGGGTGTGCTGGGGACAAGTCTGGGAGCGCCGGCGACAACTCTGGGAGCACCTCAAATCACAGTAGATCTGTCTGGGAAAAACATCTTCTTTGGGAACACTGATGGTGCGCCTGGAAATCATAGCTACTACTTATCATTCAACAATTTTTAAAACTCATGTATTCAGTTTGTATTCTCATCTATGAATCTATATAGCTACCCATCTACACCCGGAATATCTGGACTGGCTGCAAGCGGTGCTTGGGAGCAATTCATGGAGCGCCTCAAAATGACGATCGAGTGAACTCCGAGATACACTCTGAGCCCATGATCGAGCGACTTTGCAGATGCACTTGGAGGCGGTAATCGAGCGTATTTGCCGACACACTTGGAGGCCCTGATCAAGTGAACTGGGAGATGCACACCAACATCGTGATCCAGCAAGTTTGGAGATGCACTTGGAGGCCATGATTGTGCTAACTTGGAGGCTGTAATCGAGCGAGGTTGGAAATGCACTTGGAGGCCATGATCGTGCGAACTTGGAGGCCGTAATTGAGCGAGTTGGGAGATGCACTTGAAGGTCATGATGATGTGAACTTGGAGGCCATAATGGAGCGAGTTTGGAGATACACTTGGAGGCCATGATCAAGCAAGTTTGGAGATGCACTTGGAGGCCATGATTATGCTAACTTGGCGGCTGCAATCAAGCGAGTTTGGAGATGCACTTGGAGGCCATGAGCGTGCGATCTTGGAGGCCATTATCGAGTGAGGTTGGAGATGCACTTTGGAGGCCATGATTGTACGAACTTGGATGCTGTAATCAAGTGAGATTGGACGAGTACTTGGAGGCGGTTGATGGACAGTGCGCCTGGTGCAGAGACTCTATTCATCAGATAGTTGAGTCACAAACATGCGAATGTGACGAGGTGACTTTACCATTGAGCTCTCATGGCGAGCTGGCTGATGGCGGTCGATCATATTGGGAGATACGCCAGAAGCTGACACCACATTCAGGTGTCAACTCGTAATCATCACAATAAAGGGAAGACAAACAATCTTGGGTGGATGCTGTACTCAGTGTATGCTGTACACGGTGTCTGCTGTGCTCGGTGTATGTTGTACTCGGTTTATGCTGTACTCAGTATCAACTCATGATCATGGAATCGAGAGATAGAAAGGGATGACTTAACATTGTATTCTGCGATGATGATAGAGTTGTGGGCGAGAAAGAGAGAGAGTTGAGGGATAAAGATGAGGACGATGTGGAGGATACGAGCTGATATGAGAAATCAGGGGTACCACTTGCCTCATTGGGTTGGGAAGACCTCATATCGGTGTAATTACACTCCCAATCGGGACTGGTACCTGCCGTATTGGGGATGGTAAATTTTCTCGCACACAAAATTCACTACGTCCCAGTTTCTCAGGGTGATTTGCCCTTCTCGTCCTCAACTCTACCGTCACCTAAGGACACGAAGTTAAGTCATCCCTCTCTATCTCTCCATGCAATGATCAAGAGTTCACACGGAGTACAGCATACACGGAGTACTGCATACACTGCATACTGCATCATCCCAAGATTGACTGTCTCCCACTCCCAGCCAGTCTCTCAGCTCTCAGCGGACCGTGTTGTGCTCAATTCTCACAATCGCGAGTTAACCAATGGATAGAGTCTCAGCTTCCATCACACATGCCTTCCGATCTACCGCCTCCAGATTGACTGCCTCTAGATTCACTGCCTCCAGATTGACTGCCTCCAGATTGACCGCCTTCAGATCAATTGCCTCCAGATCAACTGCCTTCAGATCAATTGCCTCCAAGTACTCCTCCAATCCTGATCGATCATGGCCTCCAAGTGTATCTCCCAACATGATCAATTACGGCTTCCAAGTGCATTACTGCATTCACTCGATCTTGGCCTCCCAGTGCATCACCAAACTCGCTCTATCATGGCCTCCAAGGGCATCCCTGAGTTCACTCGATCTCTCGATCTCCAAGTGCATCTCCAAACTCACTCAATCACGGCCTCCAAGTACATCTCTGAGTTCACTCAATCTCTCGGTCTCGAAGTGCATCTCCTCTCTCGCTCGATCACAGCCTCCAAATGTATCTCCAAACACGGTTGAGCATTGCCTCCAATTACATCTTTAAGAAGCGACGGCAGGTGTACGGAGATACAGGGATAACGGAGGTAGATAGAGTGATGGGGAGTATATATTTGGTAGACCCCGGAGTAGATAGACATCATCTCATTTCCATCTCATTTTATTATACAATGAAAATACACACTCTATCTTTCCCAGCTTTTGGTCTCACTCAGTCTGTCCCAGATTTCGCGGATCCTTAACGCCGGGTAGTTTTATATCTTCTCACCCAATTCCTGCGCTCTTTCTGAGGAATTCTGTTTGGATGTTGCGAGAGGTGCGGCGGAGTGTTGATGGTGGGCTCTCTGCCTTCTAGCTCTATCGTTTCACCACAATGGCCTTCAAGTGGTGCATCTCCAAGTTCTCTCAATGGGTGGATCCAGGTGCACCTCCGATTATACTTGATTACCATCTGCAGCCAGATTGACCGTATGTATATGTATAGAGAGACTTAAACAATGCATGCCATATTATGATGTAGCGAATCTTGTGACTTTAACAAAGACGAATATGATAAGATGAAATGCCTTGTGGTTATGTAAGAACCACTCCTGTGAAAATACAGCACCAAGTTTTCCATAGAGCTGCGCAGCAGTCTCAGTTTCTCTCGAAGTCTCCCACAGATCTGCACAGAGGTCTCAGTAGCTCCAAAATTTGACTATTCCAGAAGTCAAATCACATAGCATCCTGAATGCACCTCCATAACTGCAAGTGCTTTCAGGAGCACCTTAGAATGCTCTTGCAGAGTCTGAGAGCACTTTGCTTAAGTCCAGGGGGGTCTGGGAGCATCTGGAAGTACTTAGAAGCACTGGTGAGGTCGCCCGGAGTGTCTGGGAGGATTGTGTGTGGCTTCAGGACCAATTTACATTCTGCTGATGATTGGCTGTCAGGGTTGCCAATAGACCTGAACTGTCGATTTCGGTATGGCTTAATAGAAATCTCCCAATCTGTTTGAATTGGGCGGGTCATCAGCAGGTTGTCCAGCGGGTCCATCTGTTCATACATATAATGCTCTTGCGTAGGCTATTTGATAATAGTACTTGAACAAAATCGATCATTGAACAACCAGAAATTACATTTTGCATATTTCTCAGGTTGCGATATTGATAATATTCGAATCAGTGTTTTTCATTCAATACTTGATATTTTTGACCGTTGACGAGGTCCATAGTTCTATTATGAGTTGAAATATCCGTACGATGTCTTGATTACTCAATATTCATGGCCAGAAATCATTGTGGCTCGGTTGAGGCTCAGTGGACACTCATTTCCAGAATGGGGCAGTGACCATGTCACTTGCTCTTTTGCCTAGAAAGGCTGCCAATACATTGGTTATGGATAACTGTGAGCAAATCACTTTCCAATTACCTTATGTACAAGACCAAAAATCGTTGACACTCCATTGATGCTCATTTTCAGAATGGGGCAGTCACCATGTTGCTTGCCCATTTGCAGGTAAAGGCGGCCAATATGTTGGTTACGCATATCAGCGAGTATATCCCTTTCTAATTTCCTCACTTACTTTACCAAAAATCATTGCCACTCCGTTGATGCTCAGTTTCAGACTGGGGCAATACCCGTGTCGCTTGCTCATTTGCCTATAACGGCTGCCAATACGTTGGTTATGGATAGCAGCGAGCAAATCACTTTCCAATTACCTTATGTACAAGACCAAAAATCGTTGATACTCAGTTGATGCTCATTTTCAGAATGGGGCAGTCACCGTGTCGCTCACCCATGTGCAGGTAAAGGCGGCCAATATGTTGGTTACGCATATCAGCGAGTATATTCCTTTCTAATTTTCTCACTTAGTTTACCAAAAATTGTTGACACTCCGCTGATTTTCAGTTTTAGGTAATAGCAACATCCACATGAACCATATTACCTATAAAGGCAGCCAATACTTCGATTATGGGTAAATACCGTAGCACAGCCCATGGATGATACAAGATGCAACACAAAAATATCATTGACGCTGTGTTGACGCACTGTTGACACTCACTTTAGGTGTAGTGACATTGACTCTAACCATGTTGCCCTGAAATGCAGCCAATACTTCGATTATTGATAAATGCAGTAGCATATCCGTCGGATTATAAAAGATGCAATAATGACAATCGTTGATGCTCTGTTGACGCTCAGTTGGCGCTCTGTTGATGCTTTGTTACTGCTCTGTTGATGCTCTGTTGACACTCATTTTGAGGTGTAGCGACATCAACACATAACATATTGTCCATAATAACGGGCAATAGTTCGATTCTGGGTAAATGCTGTAGCACAGCCCTTCGATTATACAAGATGCAACACTCAAAATGGTTGACGCTCCAGTGAAGCTCATTTTAGGTGTAGCAACATCGACTCTACCCGTATTGCACATAAAGGCCGGCAATACTTCGATTATAGGTAAATGAGGTAGCATAGCCCGCGGATTATAAATGATTCAATACCAAAAATTATTGAAGCTCTGTTGACCCTCTGTTGACGCTCATTTTTAGGTTTTGTGACATTGACACTTAATATATTGGCCATAAATATGGGCAATACTTCAATTATGAGTAAACACTGCAGCACAGCCCAATGATTATGCATAATGCAACACTCAACATCGTTCACACTCCATTGATGCTCATTTCATGTGTAGTGACATCGACTCTACCCACATCGCCCATAAAGGCAGGCAATACATCGATTATAGGTAAATACGGTAGCATAGCCCTCAGATTATAAAAGATGCAACAACAATAATTGTCGATACTCTGTTGACGCTCTGTTGACGCTCTGTTGACGCGCTGTTGACACTCTGTTGACACTCTGTTGACGCTCTGTTGACGCTCTGTTGACGCTCTGTTGACGCTCTGTTGACGCTCTGTTGACGCTCTGTTGATGCTCTGTTGACGCTCTGTTGATGCTCTGTTGACGCTCTGTTGACGCTCTGTTGACGCTCTGTTGACGCTCTGTTGACGCTCTGTTGACGCTCTG
>Ga0307514_10000823_pt1 | contig 50357 bp, 41 predicted proteins | sample 16_EM_MG_FD_203088 | JGI IMG/M metagenome (GOLD analysis project Ga0307514, IMG submission 203088) | Populus trichocarpa ectomycorrhiza microbial communities from riparian zone in the Pacific Northwest, United States - 16_EM | ecosystem: Host-associated > Plants > Roots > Unclassified | place... | reverse complement strand
CCGCATCGGTGCAGGCCGCGCTCGACGACGCCACCGCCGTCCACGGCGTGCCGCGCATCGTCATGCACATCGCCGGCATCGGCGGTGCCAAGCGCGTGTTGCAAAAAGACGGCTCGCCGGCACCGCTCGACGAGTTCGAACGCATCGTGCGGGTCAACCTGGTCGGCAGCTACAACGTGGCCCGTCTCGCGGCGGCACGCATCGCCACATTGCCTCCGCTCGAAGACGGCGAACGTGGCGTCATGGTGATGACCGCCTCCGTCGCCGCCTATGACGGACAGGTCGGCCAGGAGGCCTATGCGGCCAGCAAGGCCGGCGTGGTCGGCATGACGCTGCCGCTGGCCCGCGATCTCGCGCAGTGGGGCATCCGTGTCGTCACCATCGCGCCCGGCCTGTTCGCCACGCCCTTGATGAAGCAGCTGCCCGAGGCGGCGCAGGAGTCGCTCGCGGCATCGATCCCCTTCCCCAAGCGCCTGGGCAAGCCCGAGGAATTCGCGGCACTGGCCGCCCACGTGGTGGCCAATGTCCACCTCAACGGCGAGACCATCCGGCTCGACGGTGCACTGCGCATGGCGCCCCGCTGACATGGCCAAGTTCATCGAATCGAAGGACATCGCGGGCCTCATCAAGGATGGCGACACCTTGTACTGCGCCGGTGTGCAGCTCGCCGGCATGGCCGAAGAGGCTTTCGTCGAACTCGAGAAGTCCTTCCTGGCCACCGGCCATCCGCGCGACCTGACGGTCTACATGGCCGCCGGCCAGGGCAACTTCAAGGACAAGGGCATGGCCCACCTGCGCCACGAAGGCATGGTCAAGCGCTTCGTGGCCGCGCACTACGGTGTGGGTGGGCCGGAGATCCTGGAACTGGTGCGCGCCAACAAGGTCGAGGCCTACAACTGGCCGCAGGGCGTACTCGCGGGCATGCCGCGCCAGGTGGCGAGCCGCCGCGGCGGCGTGTTCACCAAGGTCGGCCTCGGCACCTTCGTCGATCCACGCATCGAAGGCGGCAAGTTCAATGCGCGGGCTACCGAAGATCTGATCGAGGTGTGCGAGCTCGATGGCGAGGAAGTCCTGTACTTCAAGCCGCCCAAGGTGGACGTAGCCCTCATTCGCGGCACAACCGCCGACGAGCGCGGCAACATCACGCTCACACGCGAAGGTGTGCTCACCGACGCGCTGGCCATCGCCCAGGCGGCACGCGCCTGCGGCGGCATCGTGATCGCGCAGGTGGAAGACCTGGCCCAGGCCGGTTCCCTGCACCCCAAGCAGGTGGCCATCCCCGGCATCACCGTGGACCATGTCTTCGTCGCCAAGCCCGAATACCACCGCCAGTCCGATGGCGCGCACTACAACCCGGCGCTGACCGGCGATCTGAGGATTCCCCTGCACCAGCTGCAAGCGATGCCACTGGACGAACGCAAGCTGATCGCGCGCCGCGCGGCGCTGCAGCTCAAGGCCGGCGACGTGCTCAACCTGGGCATCGGCATGCCCGAAGGCGTGGCCTCGGTGGCCGCGGAAGAAGGCATGGCGAGCCGGCTCACGGCCACCATCGAACTCGGGCCGATCGGCGGCATTCCCGGCTCGGGCGATGCGTTCCCGCACGCGTTCAATGCCGAGGCCATCGTCAACCAGTCGTCGCAGTTCGACTTCTACGACGGCGGCGGCCTCGACATCGCCTTCCTCGGCCTGGCCCAGGCCGACCGGCACGGCAACGTGAACGTCAGCAAGTTCGGCGGCCGCCCGGTGGGCTGCGGCGGCTTCATCAACATCACCCAGAACGCGAAGAAGCTGGTGTTCATGGGCACCTTCACCGCCGGTGGCCTGAAACTCGCCTTCGAAGGCGGCCGGCTGCGCATTCTGCAGGAAGGCAAGAGCCGCAAGCTGATCAAGGACGTGGAGCAGATCTCGTTCTCCGGCGCCTATGCCACACGCATTGCGCAGCCGGTGCTCTACGTCACCGAACGTGCCGTGTTCCGCCTCACGCCCGAAGGCCTGCAGCTGATCGAGGTGGCGCCGGGCATCGACGTGCGCCGCGACGTGCTCGAGCAGATGGAGTTCACCCCCATCGTGCGCGACGTGGCGACGATGGACGAAGCCCTGCTGCGGCCGGTCTGGGGCGGTCTTCAGGCGTTGACGTCAGTGACGTCAGTGACAGGAGCCGGCTGAGCGCCGGCCCGCATGGCCAGGCCGCGTTCGATGTTCTGCGCCGATCTGCGCAGCGCGGGCATCAGGCGTTCGACCGCGGCGGCCGTGCCGAGCGCGCGGCGCAGGTAGACCACGCTCACACAGCCCAGTACCTGTTCGCCGCAGCGGATCGGCAGCGCCAGAGCGCCGATGTGGGGTTCCGCGCGCCAGTCGCCTTCATTGACGCCATAACCGTCCGAGCGCACACGCGCGATCAGGCGCTCGACCAAGGCCGCATTACGCGCGAACTGTGCCTGCTCATCGTCGCCGGACACCAGCAATCGCAGCAGTTGCTCACGCTCGGACTCCGGGCAATACGCCAGGTAGGCACGACCGCAGGCTGTGTAGAGCATCGGCACGCGCCGCCCGACCATCGCACGGTGGAAGGACAGGGAACTGAAGCGGTGCGTGGTCTCGCGGATCACCATCGCATCGCCATCCAGCGTCGTCAGGTCCGACGGCCACACCACTTCGCGCAGCAGTTCGCCCAGCTCGGGTGCCGCCACCGCCGAGACCCATTCGTCGTCGGTGAAACCCTCGCTCAACTCGCGCACCTTGATCTGCAGGCGGTAGCTGTCGTCGGATGTGCTGCGCCGCAGGTAGCCCTGTGTCGTCAAGGTTTCCAACAGCCGCCGCGCGGTGGTGCGGTGCAGTTGCGTGGCCCGCGCAACGTCGTTGGCGGTGGCGATGCCGGCCGGCATCCGGTTGACGGCCACCAGCACGCTCAGGCCGCGCTGCAGGCCGTTCACATTCCTGTAGCTCGCGCCACTTGAGGATCGCATGGGGATGTCTCCATTTTTATGGGCTCAGTATCGCGCAGTACGAACACACGTTCAGCCTCTGCAGCATTTTGTGCACAGAGTGCACGAAACACAATCTTTGTGGTGCACACGGTATCCAGCTTTTACGCTGCACCTCGTCCTGGTCATTGGAAGAGTGGTACTGGCCGCCAATGCCCAGGACGGCGCGCCATGCCTGCCCGCGCCGCCAAGCCCTTGGCGACAAGCGCAGGCCCATAAAAAATGAAGGAGACAAAAATGGATGTTCGCGAAGCGATTCGTACGCAGCCCATGCGGCGCTTGCAGGTGGTGACCGTGGCGATATGCCTGGTGCTGACCATGATCGACGGATTCGACGTGCTGGTGATGGCGTTCGTGGCGCCGCACCTGGCCAAGGTCTGGCAGCTCGGCCAGGTGCAGGTGGGCTACCTGCTGAGTGCCGGCGTGTTCGGCATGGGCCTCGGCGCGGTGCTGCTGTCGCCGCTGGCCGACCGCATCGGCCGGCGCCGCCACGTCATCATCTGCCTGGTCTTCATCACGCTGGGCATGGCGCTGTCGGCCACGGCCAGCAGCGTCGCCGAACTGGTGGCTTACCGCGCCTTTGCCGGGCTGTTCATCGGCGCGGTGGTGGCCTCGGTGAACATCACCGTGTCGGAGTACAGCTCCGACAAACGGCGCGGCACGGTGATGGGCATCTACGGCATCGGATTCCCGCTGGGTGCAGCCATCGGCGGCGCCGTCACCAGCCAGCTGATCGCGGCCTATGGCTGGCAGGGCCCGTTCATCTTCGGCGCCATCACCACCGGCGTCGTGCTGCTGATTTCGATAGCGACGCTGCCCGAGTCGATCGAATACCTGATCGAGCGCCGCCCCGCGGGTGCGCTGGCGCAATACAACAAAATCGCCGACCGGCTGGGTTATGCCCGCGCCCAGGCCCTGCCCGCGGCCATCTCGACGGCGGCTTCGCGCGTGGCCCACAAGGTCATCTTCAGCGGCGTGCTCGGCCGGCGTACGGCCTTCCTGTGGGTCGCCTATGCCTGCCTGACCGGGGCCTTCTATTTCGCCAACACCTGGACACCCAAGCTGCTGGCCGATGCCACCGGCAATCCAGCCATGGGCGTAAAGGCCGGTGTCCTGGTCTTGCTCGGCGGTGTGATGGGAGCGTTGCTGTTCGCAGCCCTGTCGACCAGGCTGCGCCCGCGCCTGGTCACCACGCTGCTGATGTTCGCCGGCGCCGTGGCCTTCATGGCCTATGCCAACAACTTCAGCAATGTTTCGCTGGCATTGGCGACAGCCGTGCTGGTGGGCGCCTGCGCCAACGGCGGCATCGCCGCCTACTACGCCATCAGCCCGCCGATCTATCCGGCCGCGGTGCGTGGCGCCGGGGTGGGCTGGATGATCGGTTTCGGCCGCTGCGTGGCCATCTCCACACCCATCCTCACCGGCTACCTGCTGGCTTCGGGCTGGAAGCCGCAACAGACCTACCAGTTCTTCGCCGGCGTGCTGGTGGTGGCCGGCATCGCCTGCCTGCTGCTCGACCGCACCTACCGCGGCCGCAGCGAAAACCCCGAAGCGGCACACGCCGCAGCCTGATCCGCGCCCTCCTTTCCCCTGTGCCTTTCCTTTTAATTTAACGGAGACATTCGACATGCAACAACTATCCAATATCGACGCCAGCTGGCTGCACGGCGAAACCGAGAAGACGCCGTTTCACGTCGGCAATGCCCTGATGTTCGAAAAGCCCAAGGCCGGCCTGGACCTGCAGGCCGCGCTGCGCGAACTGCTGGCCAACAAGCTGGCGCATCTGCCGGTGCTGCACCGGCGGCTCGATCCGCTCTCGCTCAAGCTGGCCAATCCGGTGTGGATCAACGACCCCGACATCAACTGGAACTACCATGTGCAGCGCGCCACGGTGGCCGCGCCCGGTGGCCGTGACCAGTTCAACGAGTTGCTGGTTCAACTGCACCGGCCGATGCTGGACCGCAACCACCCGCTGTGGCAGGTCTGGCTGATCGAAGGCCTCAAGGGCGGCGCCTTCGCGCTCTACGTCAAGCTGCACCATGCCGCCTCCGACGGCGGCGCGGCCAACATCCTGATCGAGACGCTGTTCTCCGGCGTGGCCGATCCGGCCCCGCAGACGCCCCTGCTCAAGGAGCAGGAGCGCCAGCCGATGGAACTGCTGTGGTCCACCGCGATGAACTACTACGTGGAGACGCCACGCAAGATGGCCAGCGTGATGAAGCAGATGCTGCAGGCCACAACCGCCAATGCCAATTCCGGCGCGACGCTGGATACGAGCCAGCTCAAGGACCTGATGCCCAAGGCGCCGAAAACGCCGTTCAATACCGGGCTCACCGCCGAACGCAGCTACGGCATGTCGACGGTACCGCTGGCCGAGGTGAAGGCGCTGGGCAAGGCCCACGGCGGCACGGTCAATGACGCGGTGCTGGCCATCTGCACGGGTGCGCTGCGCAGCTACCTGGAAAAACGCAAGCAGCTGCCGGCCCAGCCGCTGGTGGTCGGCATGCCGGTGTCGGTGCGCGGCGAAGGCGACGCCACGGCCAACAACCAGATCAGCATGATGCTGCCGATCCTGCCGGTGCAGGAGGCCGACCCGTCCAAGTGGATGCCCGCCATCCGCAAGAGCGTCAGCGCGGCCAAGAAGTGGCAGGAGGCGACCCGCCCCATCGCCCGGCTGCAGGTGGAGATGCCTTCGTTGCGCATGCCGCTGTTCAACAACCTGGGCTCGATGATGGAAGCCTTCAAGATGGCCGAAGACCTGCGCATGACCGACCGCATGCCACCCTTCGTCAACGTCTGGATCTCCAACGTGCCGGGCTCGCGCACGCCGCTGATGTTCGCCGGCATGCCGGCCAGGACCAACATTCCGGTGGGCCTGGTGATGCACGGGGCCGCGCTCAACATCACGATCTTCAGCTACCTCGACCGGATCGAGTTCGGTGTGTTGTCCTGCCCGAACGCCGTGCCCGATGCGCAAGAAATCGCCGACCTGCTGGTCGCGCAACTGGGAGCCCTGCAAGAGGTGGCAGCATGAACGACATCAGCACCCCGGCGCGCGCGACCGGTACCACGCGCCAATCCGTCCCGGTACCGCGCACCAGCGTGTTCGACGGCCTGGCCGTGTCGGCCCGGCGTTTCCCGGAGCGCTCGGCCATCCACTACTACGGCAGCGACACCAGCTACAGCACCCTGCTCGAACAGGCCGAAGCGCTGGCCGGCTACCTGCAGCAGGACTGCGGCGTGAAACGCGGCGACCGCGTGCTGCTGTTCCTGCAGAACAGCCCGCAGTTCATCATCGGCTACTACGCCATCCTGCGCGCCGACGCGGTGGTGGTACCGGTCAACCCGATGAACCTGACCGAGGAGCTCGAGCACTACGTGGAAGACGCCGGTGCCAGCGTGGTGCTGTGCGGCGCCGAGCTGATCGACCGCGTGGCGCCGCTGCTCGCGCCGGGCAAGCTGAGCCGGGCCATCGTCGCCGCCTATGGCGACTACTTCAAGCGCTCGGCCACCAAGCTGCCGGTGCCCGACGTGGTCAGCGCCAAGGCGCTGGCGCTGAACTACCCCGGCATGGTCGCCTGGCGCGATGCCCTGCACGCGGGCCGCACGCCGGGCCCGCACCTGGCCGAGCCCGATGACCTGGCCGTGATGCCCTACACCTCGGGCACCACCGGCAGGCCCAAGGGCTGCATGCACACCCATCACACCTTGATGGCGGTGATCGGTGTCGCCGGCGCGCTGCACGGTGTGTTCTCGGCCGACACCCTGCTGGCGGTGGCGCCGTTCTTCCACATCACCGGCATGCAGATGACCATGAACACGGCCATCTACCAGGGCGCGACCCTGGTGGTGATGACGCGCTGGGACCGCGAGGCGGCGCTGGAACTGATCGAGCGGCTCGGCATCAGCGTCTGGATCGCCATCCCCACCATGGTGATCGACCTGCTGGGCAGCCCCAACGTCAGCCGCGAAAAGCTGGCCAGCCTGCGCCACATGAGCGGCGGCGGCATCGCCATGCCCGAGGCCGTGGCGAAGAAGCTGCACGCGCTGACCGGGCTCGAATTCATCGAAGCCTACGGCATGACCGAAACCGCCGCGCCCACCCACACCAACCCGCTGGACAAGCCCAAGCGCCAATGCCTGGGCGTGCCGATCTTCAACACCCACGCGCTGGTGATCGACCAGTCCAGCGGCGCCGTGCTGGGCCCCGACGAAGTCGGCGAGATCGTCTCCAGCGGGCCGCAGGTGTTCAAGGGTTACTGGAACAACCCGGAGGCCACGCGCAGCAGCTTCATCGACATCGACGGGCGCCGCTACTTCCGCACCGGCGACCTGGCCAAGGTCGATGGCGAGGGTTACTTCTTCATGGTCGACCGCTTGAAACGCATGATCAATGCCTCGGGCTACAAGGTCTGGCCGGCCGAGGTGGAGGCCATGCTCTACAACCATCCGCAGATCCAGGAAGCCTGCGTGATCGCATCCAAGGACGACAAGCGCGGCGAGACGGTCAAGGCCCTGGTGGTGCTCAAGCGCGGCAGCGACGACGCCCGGGCCGCGGTGGACGACATCCTGTCCTGGGCCAAGGAACACATGGCCACCTACAAGGCGCCGCGCATCGTCGAAATCCTCGACGTCCTGCCCAAGTCGGGTACCGGCAAGATCCTGTGGCGCGAGCTGCAGGAACGAGAAAACAAAACCCAAACGTAATCAAAGAAGGAAATACATGAAAAACCCACAAGCCGGACCTGAAGCCACAACGCTGCGCATCCATCACCTGCAAGTCCTGGGGCAGAAGTTCCGCGTCGCAGTGCGGCCCGGCAGCGGCGTGCCGCTGCTGCTGTTCAACGGTGTCGGCGCCGGCCTGGAGCATCTGCTGCCCTTCGTGCAGCGGCTCGAGGGCCGCGAGGCCATCGTCTTCGATGCACCAGGCACCGGCGAATCGCCACTGCCCAGCATGCCCTACCGGCCCGCCTTTTTGGCGCAGCAGGTGGTCGGCCTGCTCGACCAGTTGGGTTATACCGAGGTGGACGTGCTCGGCATTTCCTGGGGCGGTCTCATCGCGCAGCAGTTCGCGTTTCAGTTCGCCAAGCGCTGCCGCCGGCTGGTGCTGGTGTCGACCGGTTCCAGCCTGATGCCGCAGGGCGCAGGCAGGGACATGTCGGCAGCCCGCGCCGAGCTGATGGAGATCCGCGGCGACCGGCCAGTCGGCTGGAGCGAACCCATCGGCATCGGCTCCCAGATGATGGCCGTGATGGGCTGGAGCAGCCGGCTCTGGTTGCCCAGGCTGAGCCAGCCGACGCTGATCCTGGCCGGCGAGAAAGACGCGGTCATGCCGGTGGCCAACGGCAAACGCCTGCATGCGCTGATCCCCCACTCGACCCTGCATGTGCTCGACGGCAAACACGCGCTGCTGAGCATGAACGGACCGCGTTGTGCGGAGCTGGTGTCGGCCTTCCTGCAGGCGGACGATGCGGAGGTGCGCACGGAACACAAGGAACACAAGGCCCGCGCACCACGCGGATGGCCATTCAACATATCGGCGCTGCACGCCGCGTGAGGGACAGACCGACGATGAGCCAACCCGGTCTTTCGCCGAGCGAGCGCAGCGCCATCAACACCGGGCGCTGGTTCTCGTCGCTGTCGCCCTCGGTGCGGCACGACCTGTTGCGCCACGCCAGGCTGCGGCGCTACGCGCCGGGCGAACTCATCAGCGCGCGCGGCAGCATCAGCAGCGAATGGTTCGCCTGCGCCAGCGGCGCGGTCCGCGTCGGCTCCAGCGGCATCACCGGCAAGCAGATCGCGCTGACCTACATCCAGCCCGGGGTGTGGTTCGGCGACCCCGGGCTGTTCGATGGTGGCTGCTGCGCACACGACGTCCATGCCCACGAGCAGTCCACGCTGCTGGTGGTCACGCGTGCCGAACTCGAAACCTTGCTGGTGCGCCACACCGAGCTGTGCGCCGCGGTGATGCGCCTGCAGGCGCGGCACATCCGGGAACTCTACGAGGCCATCGAGGAGGCGAACACCCTGCCCCTGGGGGCCCGGCTGGCCAAGCAACTGGTGTCGCTGACCAGGCGGCACGGCGTGCCGGTGGGCCACAAGGGCGGCGCAATACGCATCGGGCTGAACCTGTGCCAGAAAGATCTGGCCGAATTGATCGGCGCGTCGCGCCAGCGCGTCAATTCCGTGCTGAAGGAAATGGAACGCTCCGGCATCATCCAGCTCGAACGCCTGAGCGTCGTGGTCTACAACACGGATGCGCTCAAGGCCATGTCGGCCCGCTGAACCTCACAGACCCAGGCTGCGCTGCGAGAACAGGTCGGCCATGGTTCGCCGCAGCCAGATGTTGCCCACATCGGCGTTGAAGCGCTCATGCCAATGCTGCTTGACCTTGTACGACGGCAGCGGCACCGGAGGCTCGAGCACCTGAACACGTTCCTGCAGAGCCAGGGTGTTGCCAAGCAGCCTGGGCACGATGACCAGCAGCTCGGTCTGGGCCACGATACGCGCCACGCCCAGGAAGCTGGGCACCCGCAGCGCAACGCGGCGCTCGACCTTGTGCCGGGCCAGCACCTTGTCGACGATGGAGTGGCCGGTGCCGGACGCGGTGACCACGATATGGCCTTCCGCGGCAAACGCGCGCCGGCCCAGCTTGGCTTGAATCCGCGGATGCCCGGCCGAGGCCAGGCAGACGAAATTCTGCGCAAACAGCGCCTGCTGGTAAAAGCCGGCCTCCAGGTCGGGCGTGAAGCCGACCGCGATATCGAACTCACCTGACTCCAGGCGGCGCTTGCTCTCGGGCGAGATCTTGTCCACTTCCACGGCCAGGCCCGGCGCCGTCTGCTGCAGGTGGTTGAGCAGCCGCGGCAGCAGCACGATCTCGCTGATGTCGGTCATGCAGATGCGGAACTCGCGCACGGCATCGCGTGGCGAGAACACTTCGCTTGCACCGCGCGCCTTTTCGACACGCAGCAAGGCCTCCTGCAATTCGGGGTAGATGCGCTGCGCCTTCGGCGTCGGCTCCATGCCCTGCGAGGTGCGGCAGAACAGGCGGTCGTCGAAATGATGGCGCAGCTTGTTGAGTGCAATGCTGGCGCTGGCCTGCTCCATGCCCAGCCGCTGCGCCGCACGCGAAACACTTTGTGTCTTGTAGATCTCGACGAAGACGCCGAGCCAGTCGAGATCGAGTTTGGCCATGTCAGATTATATAAAAACGATATTCGATGTATTCATTAATGTGCTTTGACGAAATAGTCCAGGACACCGACATTGGAATGCAGCTCAACAACACATGGAGACAGTCATGGAAGGAATACACATGAACACATCACCCGTGCTCGTGGCCGGCGGCGGCATTGGCGGACTGGCCGCGGCGCTGGCCCTGGTGCGCCAGGGTTTCGCGGTCAAGGTGCTGGAGCAGGCGCCGCAGCTGGGCGAGATCGGCGCCGGCATCCAGCTCGGCCCCAATGCCTTCGCCGCCTTCGATGCCCTGGGCATCGGCGAGATCGCCCGCGGCCGGGCCGTCTACACCGACGAGATGGTGATGCACGATGCGCTGGACGAATACCTGGTCGGCCGCATTCCGACCGGCGAGGCCTTCCGCCAGCGCTTCGGTAATCCTTATGCGGTGATCCACCGCGCCGACGTGCACGGCTCGCTGCTCGAAGGTGCGCAGGCCACGGGCCGGATCGAGATCATGACCGCGACGGCGGTGCAGCGCGTGGAGCAGGACGACGACGGCGTCACGGTGTTCGATGCGGCGGGCCGGCAGCACCGGGGCATCGCACTGATCGGAGCGGATGGTGTCAAGTCGGCCGTGCGCCGGCAATACGTGGGCGACGAGGCACGCGTGTCAGGCCATGTGGTCTACCGCGCGGTGGTCGACAAAAAAGACTTTCCGGCCGACCTGCGGTGGAACGCCGCCAGCATCTGGGTCGGCCCGAACTGCCACCTCGTGCACTACCCGCTGCGCGGCGGCGAGCAGTACAACGTGGTCGTCACCTTCCACAGCCGCGAGAAGGAAGAGTGGAGCGTGCGCGAAGGCAGCCGCGCAGAAGTGCAGAGCTACTTCGAAGGCATCTGCCCACGCGCACGGCAATTGATCGACCTGCCCAAGGACTGGAAGCGCTGGGCCACCGCCGACCGCGAGCCGATCGCGCAGTGGAACTACGGTCGTGTCACGCTGCTGGGCGACGCCGCCCACGCCACGCTGCAGTACCTGGCCCAAGGCGCCTGCATGGCCATGGAGGATGCCGTCACGCTCGGCGAGGCGCTGCGTGTGTGCCACAACGATTTCGGCAAGGCCTTTGCCCTGTACCAGCGCTCGCGCGTGGCGCGTACCGCGCGCATCGTGCTGTCGGCGCGCGAGATGGGCCGCATCTTCCACGCCCGCGGCGTCGAGCGGCTGGTGCGCAACGACCTGTGGAAGAACCGCAGCCCCGAGCGCTTCTACGACGCGATGGAATGGCTGTATGGCTGGAAGGTCGAGAACTGCCTGGCGGCCGCCTGAAAAATCCCCGAAGGAAAAAACATGATGAATGAACTCGGACGCATCGAAGACCTGCCCGCGGACTATGTGGCCGCACTGAAGGCGCACAACCTGGTGCCGCTGTGGCCCAGCCTGCGCGCCGTGCTGCCGCCCGGCAAGCCGCGCCCCCACACCCGCGCCACCCACTGGTCCTACGAGGCGCTCAAGCCGCTGCTGCTCAAGGCCGGTGAACTCACGCCCATCGAAAAGGCCGAGCGCCGCGTGCTGGTGTTGGCCAACCCCGGCCATGGTCTCGAAAAAATGCAGGCCAGTGCCGCGATCTACCTCGGCATGCAGTTGCTGCTGCCGGGCGAGTGGGCGCCATCACATCGCCACACGCCCAACGCGGTGCGCATGGTCGTCGAAGGCAGCGGCGCCTGGACCACGGTCGACGGCGAAAAATGTCCGATGCAGCGCGGCGACCTGATCCTCACGCCCACCGGGCTGTGGCACGAACATGGCCACGACGGCGACGAGCCTGTGGTCTGGCTCGACGTGCTCGACCTGCCGCTGGTCTACTACATGGAGACCAGCTACCACGTCGACGGCGAACGCCAGGCGGTGAAGCCCGGCCGTGGCGACTGTGCCTATAGCCGCGGCGGCGTGGTGCCGACACCGGTGTTCGAACGCTCGCGCAAGGCCTATCCGATGCTGCGCTACCCCTGGGCCGATGCACGCGCCGCACTCGAGTCGCTGGCCGTCGACCAGCCGCAGCTGGAGGCGGTGCAGGTCAGCTACGTCAACCCGGAGACCGGTAGCGACGCGCAGAACATCCTCGGCTTCCAGGCGCTGATGCTGCGCCCTGGGCAGACGCTCAGGCTGCCGGCCAGGTCGCCGGCCATGGTGTTCCACGTCATCGAAGGCGGCGTGAAGCTGCAGGTCGAAGACCAGGGCTTCACGCTGGCCCAGGCCGACACCTGCTGCGCACCGGGTTATACCGCCGTGACGCTGACCAACGCCGCGTCCAACACGCCGGCCTTCCTCTTCATCGCCGACGAGACACCGCTGCACCGCAAGCTCGGTGTTTTCGAGAACCGCGGCTAAGAACGCGTTCCAAGAATTTCAAGAAACGAACCATGACCACCACCTACCTCTGGAACCCTCCTCCCGTGTATTCGCTGCCGGTGCGCGGCCAGTCCGCGCGGCTGCCCATCAACCGGCTCTTCTTCGTGGGCCGCAACTACCACGCCCACGCGCTGGAAATGGGCAAACCCGTGGACAAAAGCGCCGAGCGGCCGTTCTATTTCACCAAGTCGCCGCAGACGCTGGTCGAGTCCGGCGCCACCGTGGCCTACCCTTCCGAGACCGGCAACTTCCACCATGAGATGGAGCTGGTGCTGGCCATCGGCGCACCGGGCTTTCGGGTCAGCCAGGCCGAGGCGCACAAGCTCATCTACGGCTACGCCTGCGGCCTGGACATGACGCGCCGCGATCTGCAGCTGGTGGCGCGCGACAAGGGCCGACCCTGGGATCTGGGCAAGGATGTCGAGCAGTCGTCGGTGGTGTCCGAGATCGTGCCGCGGCCCGGCGTGGTGCTGGAACATGGCGCGCTGGAGTTGACGGTGAACGGCCAGCCGCGCCAGAAATCAGATGTGGACCGCTTGATCTGGAACCTGCGGGAGATCATCGCCGACCTGTCCCTGTTCTATCACCTGCAGCCCGGCGACCTGATCTTCACCGGCACACCCGAAGGCGTGGGGCCGGTCCTGCCCGGCGACCGCATCGATGGCCACATCGAAGGTATTGGCGAGATCACGCTCAAGATTGGCGCTGCCGGTTAACGAGGTCAGCCCGCCTCAGGCTCAGGTCGCGCGGGCAATGTTCAAACCACCGGCCACCCAGAACGGCTGCCCGGTGCTGTAAGGCATGCGCCCGCAGGCCAGGGTGCTGATCGCCATGCCCACATCTTCGGCCTGGCCCCAGCGCGGCACCGGCACGCGGCCTTCGGCGATCCATTGGTCGATGACGGCGCTGCCGGCGGAGGCGGTCATGTCGGTCTGGATGAAACCCGGCCGCACCTCATGCACGGCAATGCCGTGCCGCGCGAGCCGGGCGGCGAAGAGGCGGGTCACCATCGACAAGGCGGCCTTGCTCACGCAGTACTGCGCGCGGTCGGTGGACACCAGTTCGGCGGCAATCGAGGTGACGATGACGATGCAGCGGTAGATACCCGTATCGACCGCATTGCCCGCATCGGCCGGCGGCGCATCGAGCAGCAGCTTCGCGAAGGCCTGGGTCAGAAAGAAGGTGCCGCGCAGGTTCACGTCCATCGAACGGTCGAAGGCCGAAGCTTCGAGCGCCAGGATGTCGGTGAGCGGGCGCGCGGCGATGCCGGCGTTGTTCACCAGGCAGGCCAGCGGGCCGAAGTCGCGCTGGACCTGCGCCAGCGTGTCGGCATGGCGCGCGATGTCGGCGATGTCCAGGCTGTAGTACTGGCAGCGCGCACCGTGTGCGGCCAGCCGTGCCAGCGTGGCATCACTTTCCGGGCCGGGTGGGGCCAGGTCGATCACCGCGATGTCGAAGCCGTCCTGGGCCATCTGCCTGGCGGTGGCGAAGCCGAGGCCGCGCAGGCCGCCGGTCACGATGGCGACGGGGCGGGTGGTGTTGATCTTTTCGGTATGTTGCATAAAGCTCTCTGGTTAAAGGCAAAGGTCAATCGATGAAGGCCGACATGTCGCGCGCGGTCTTCAGCAGCCGGGGCGCGAGCTCCTTCACACGTTCGGTGTGGAGCCGGTCTTCGACGGCCGAGATGGACACCGTCATGTAGGGCAAACGCGTGGCCGACGGGATGGGTGCGGCCATGCCGGCAATGCCCGGCATGACGATGTTCTTGCCGGCGCAGTAGCCCAGGGTTTCGACCTCGGCGATCTTGTCGCGGATCTGCCGCTCGAGCTGGCGGCGGTGCTTCTCCACCCAGTCGCGCGGCGCGTCCAGCGCCAGCCTGTTGATGGCGCTGCGGCGTTCACTCTCGCCCAATGAGGCCAGCAAGGCCAGGCCCGAGTAACTGGCGGTGAAGGGCTTGCTGTCGTTGACCGCCACCAGGTGTGTGCGGATCGGGTAGTTGCCCTCCACCCGCAGCAGGTAGTGCACGCCGTCGAACTTGCGCAGCGCGACATACACCACGTCGCCGCAGTGGTCGGCCAGCGCCTGGGCCAGCTGCCGGATGCGGGCCAGGTCGCGTATCGGATTCGGCGCCGACAGGCCCAGCGAAAACAGGGCTGGTCCGAGTGCGTAACGTTTGTCGGCCAGCTGGGTGACGAAGCCCACGGCGCTCAGATCGCCGAGCATGCGGTGCACGCTGGGGCGTGCAATGCCGGTGTCGAGTGCGATGTCCTTCAGGCGCGCACCGCCCGCGCCTTGCCGCGAGATCGCCATCAGCACATTTGCGACGCGGCCAATCACCTGTGTCTTGTTCGGGTCGTCGGCCATTTGCTGGTTTACCGGCATCGCATGCTCCTTGAGGTACGTCCACTAAGCGTCCACTAAGCGGACTCTATTTCTACACATTCTCTTTTTTGAATTCTAAGATTCTGCCCATCAACCACTCAATTTGAAACCAAGTTGATCCACGGTGGATTTTTAAGTTAGTCCATTTAACGGACTTAAATGAAGGAGACAAATATGACCCCAACATTGGACGGGCAGGTCGCCGTCGTCACCGGTGCGGGCGGCGGCATTGGCCAGGCCGTGTGCCTGAAGCTGGCCAGCCTGGGGGCGGCCGTGCTGGCGGTGGACCAGGACGCTGCGGGTGCGCAGCGGGTTGTTGCTGCCATCCAGGAGCGCGAAGGCAAGGCCGTGGCGCTGGTCGGCGACGTGTGTGACCCGGCGCTGGGCCCGCGTGCCCTCGCCCTGGCCAGGGAACACTTCGGCCGCCTCGACATCCTGGTCAACAACGCGGGCATGGGCAGCGCCATGCTGCCGCTGTGGGAGGTGGAGCTGGCGGCGTGGCGGCGCGACCTCGACGTGAACCTCACCAGCCAGTTCCTGATGTGCCGCGCCGTGGTGCCGCACATGGTGCAGGCGGGTTATGGCCGCATCCTCAACGTGGCCTCGGCCGCGGGCATGGAAGGCCATCCGCTCAGCGGTGCCTATGCGGCGGCCAAGGCCGGTGTGATCGCGATGACCAAGACGCTGGGCAAGGAACTGGCCAAGAAGGGTGTCGTGGTGAATGCCATCGCACCGGCGCTGATCGAGTCGCGCATGTTGTCGAGCGACTGGTTCGACCCCCAGGTCAAGGCCGATCTGCTGAACCGCATTCCCATGGGACGCGCGGGGCGGCCTGACGAGGTGGCCGAGATGGTCGCCTTTCTCGTGAGTCCGTCGGTGAGTTTTTCCACCGGCGCTGTGTTTGACCTTTCCGGTGGCCGCGCCACCTACTGACATGAACCCCAACGATCACAACCGAAGCACCGACAGCGTCTTCGTGGACGGCACCGAAGTGCCTTATTACGCCGCTGGCGCAAGCCAGGGCGACCGCCCGGTGCTGGTGATGGTGCACGGCAGCACCGGCAGCACCGACAGCCACTACGGCTACCTCTTCCCCATGCTGGCCTTTCGCCAGCGCGTGGTGTCGATCGACCTCCGGCAACCCGCACAAGATGGCGCGCTGACACTGACGCAACTGGTCCGCCAGGTCGGCGCGGTGATCGACCGTGTCAGCGGCGGCAAGCCGGTCAGCCTGATGGGTTATTCACTGGGCGCGGTGGTGGCTGCGGCCGTGGCGGCCGAGCGACCCGACGGCGTGCGCAACCTGATGCTGGTCGCAGGCTGGATGAAGACCGATGCGCACCAGCAACTGCGCAACGGCATCTGGCGCGAACTGCGCAGCACCAGCTCGCAGGCCATCCGCAACACCATGCTGTTCTGCGCCTTCAGCGCGGGCTTCATCGCCGCGCGCACGCCGCAAGAGCTGGCCGGCATGGCCGAGAAGATCACGCTGGACGGCTTCGTCGACCAGCAGATGGACCTGAACGGCCGCATCGACATCGTCGATCAGGTGTCGAAGATCCGCGCCACCACGCTGGTGGTGGGCTGCACGCAGGACCAGATGGTGCCCAAGGCCCACAGCCTGCAACTCTTCGGCGCCATCGAGGACGCGCGCTACACCGAAATCGATTCGGGCCACGCCGTGGTGTTCGAGCGCCCGGCCGAGCTGCTGCGCCTGGTCGACAGCTTCCTCCGCGAACCCTCGGCCAGCGCTGCCGGTTCGATCCTCCCCGCCTCCCGGCCCTGAACGCAGCGCGCTGCAGCAAGACACCTATGAACTCCATCGACACCGGGTCGGGCACGACCTTTACAGACATCCTCATCGTCGGCGCAGGCTTTGGCGGCCTGGGCATGGGCATCCAGCTCAAGCGGCGCGGCAAACACGCCTTCCTCATCCTGGAGCGGGCCGACGACGTGGGCGGCACCTGGCGCGACAACCACTACCCCGGCGTGGCCTGCGACGTGCCTTCGCACCTCTACTCGTTCTCGTTCCGGCCCAACGCCCATTGGTCGCATGTGTTCTCGCCCGGCGGCGAGATCCAGCAGTACCTGCGCGACAGCGCGCGCGACGAAGGCCTGCTGCCGCACATCCGCTTCGGCACCACCATGCGCGACGCGCGCTGGAGCGAAGCCGACCGGCAGTGGTCGGTCCAGACCTCGCAGGGCCTGTTCACCTGCCGGGTGCTGATCGCCTGCCCGGGGCATCTGGCCGACGAACATCTGCCGGAGATCGAAGGCCTGTCCAGCTTCGCGGGCGACATCTTCCATTCGGCGCGCTGGAAACACGACGTGGCGCTGAAGGGCAAGCGCATCGGCGTGGTCGGCTCGGGCGCATCGGCCATCCAGGTCGTGCCCGAGATGGCCGCCATCGCCAGTGAACTGGTGGTGTTCCAGCGCAGCGCGCCGTATGTGATCCCGCGCGCCAACCGCCGCTACACCGAGGCCGAAAAGCGCCTGTTCGCCCGCGACCCGTCGCAGATGGACAAGCTGCGCGCCGAGCTGTTCTGGGCGGGCGAAACCAACTTTGCCCAGCGCCGCAACCTGCCGCGCTTCGTGCGCGAGGCCAAGGAGATGGCGCTGGCGCATCTGCACAGCCAGGTCGAAGACCCGCAGCTGCGCGCCGCGCTCACGCCCGACTACGAGATCGGCTGCAAGCGCGTGCTGATCTCCAACGACTACTACCCGGCGCTGGCGCGCAGCAAGGTCCGGCTCGAAGCCTCGGCGCTGCAGCGGGTCGAGGGCCATACCGCGATCAGCGCGCGCGGCGAACGTTTCGAGCTCGACGTGCTGGTCTGCGCCACCGGCTTCGAGGCCACGCGCCCGCCGTTTGCCAAGCTGATCCATGGGCGCGACGGCCAAAGCCTGGACGCGCACTGGGACCAGGGCATGCAGGCCTTCGACTCCATCGCCGTGCATGGCTACCCCAACCTCTTCATCATCAACGGCCCGAACACCGGCCTGGGCCACAACTCGGTGGTCTACATCATCGAGGCGCAGGTGGACTACATCCTCGGCGCGCTGGCCCATGCCGAGCAGCAGCAGGTGGCGGTACTCGAAGCCGATGCCGCCGCCGAGGCCCGCTACATGGACATGCTCGACACCCGCGCCCAGGGCACGGTGTGGCTGGCCGGTGGCTGCAAGAGCTGGTACGTGGACACACGCAGCCGCCGCCTCACGCTGGTGTGGCCCGACTACGCCTACGCCTTCCGCGAGGCCAATGCGACCTTCCACCCAGAGGGCTACCTGCAGACGCAGGCGGTCGAAGCCACACCCTGAATGCGCGACCAGACGCAGCCACTCACGCCACCCACTTCAACTGGAGACAACCCATGCCAAAAAACAAAATCATCGTCGTCACCGGTGCCGCCTCGGGCATCGGCGCGGCCACCGCGCAACTGCTGGCCACGCAGGGGGCCGAGCTCATCTCGGTGGACCTGAACCAGCCCGCCGAACCGGTGGGCCGCTTCATCCGGGCCGACCTGTCCGACCCGGCCTCCATCCAAGCACTGGTGAGCACACTGCCCACCGGCATCCACGGGCTGGCCAACATCGCCGGTGTGCCGCCCACGCGGCCAGCGCCGCAGGTGCTGAAGGTGAATCTGCTGGGCCTCAAGCAGCTCACGCTCCAACTGGTGCCCAAGCTGGCCGATGGCGCGGCCATCGTCAACCTGGCCTCGCTGGCGGGCATCGGCTGGCCGCAGGCCGTGGCCGCGATCCGTGCCAGCGAGGGCCTGGGCTTCGACGAGGTGGATGCCTTCTGCCAGGCCCACGCCATCGAAGGCGCACGCAGCTATTTCTTCGCCAAGGAGGCGCTGATCGCCTGGACCTTGCAGAACCGCTGGACCTGGCGCGAGCGCGGCATCCGCATGAACGCGGTGAGCCCGGGGCCGGTGGACACGCCGATCCTCGGCGACTTCATCGAAACCCTGGGTGCGCGTGCCGAGGAAGACATGCGGGTGATGGACCGGCCAGGCCGTCCCGCCGACATCGCCCCGGTCGTGGCCTTTCTGCTGTCGGACGCGGCGGGCTGGATCCGCGGCGCCAACATCCCGGCCGACGGCGGCATGCACGCCAAGGTCCTGTGCGACATGAACGGGCTCTGAAGGCCGCGAGAAAGACACCCCCATGAACATCCAGATGCTGATCGGCGGCCAGGAAGCCGCTGCCCAATCCGGTGCCCGCTTCGTGCGCCGCAACCCGATCTCTGGCGAGGTCGTCACGCAGGCCCCCGCCGCGTCCACCGCCGATGCGCGCCGCGCTGCCGATGCCGCCGCTGCCGCCCTGCCCGCCTGGGCGGCGCTCGGCCCGACCGAACGCCGCCTGCTGCTGCTGCGCGCCGCCGACGCGCTGGAGCGGCGCATGGCCGACTTCACCGATGCCATGGCGGGCGAGACCGGTGCCACCGCGGGCTGGGCCGGCTTCAACGTGCGCCTGGCCGGGGGCATCCTGCGCGAGGCCGCGTCCATGACCACCCAGGTTGGCGGCGAGGTGATCCCGTCCGACAAGCCGGGCTGCCTGGCCATGGCGGTGCGCAAGCCCGCGGGCGTGTGCCTGGGCATCGCGCCGTGGAACGCGCCGGTGATCCTCGGCGTGCGCGCCGTGGCCATGCCGCTGGCCTGCGGCAACACCGTGGTGCTCAAGGCCTCGGAACTCTGCCCGCGCACGCACCAGTTGATTGGCGCGGCCCTGCAGGACGCTGGCCTTCCCGCCGGTGTCATCAACGTGGTGACCAACGCACCGGCCGACGCGGCCGAAGTGGTCTCGGCCCTGATCGCGCACCCGGCCGTGCGCCGCATCAACTTCACCGGCTCCACCCGCGTGGGCCGCATCATTGCGCAACAGTGCGCGGGCCTGTTCAAACCCGCGCTGCTGGAGCTGGGCGGCAAGGCGCCGTTCCTGGTGCTGGCCGATGCCGACCTGAACGAGGCGGTGAACGCCGCCGCCTTCGGGGCCTTCATGAACCAGGGCCAGATCTGCATGTCCACCGAACGCATCGTGGTGGACGAAGCGGTGGCCGACGAGTTCGTGCGCCGGCTGGCCGAGAAGGCCGCTTCGCTGCCCGCGGGCGACCCGCGCGAAGCGGTGGTGCTGGGTTCGGTCATCAGCGCCGAGGCCGCCGACCACGTGATGGCCTTGATCGACGACGCGGTGACGCAAGGCGCCACGCTGCGCAGCCAGCCCGAACGCCAGGGCTGCATCCTCAAGGCGACGGTACTCGACCACGTGAAGCCCGGCATGCGCATCTACGCCGAGGAGAGCTTCGGCCCGGTGGTGACGGTGGTGCGCGTGCGCGGCGACGAGGAAGCCATCCGCGTGGCCAACGACACCGAATACGGCCTGGCCGCGGCAGTGTTCAGCCGCGACATCGCCCGTGCACTCAAGGTGGCGGAGCGGATCCAGTCCGGCATCTGCCACATCAACGGTGCCACGGTGCACGACGAGGCGCAAATGCCGTTTGGCGGTGTGAAGGACTCGGGCTGGGGGCGCTTCGGCGGCCGCTCCGCGATGGCCGAGTTCACCGACCTGCGCTGGATCACCGTCGAGACACAGCCGGGGCACTACCCGTTCTGACGGCAGCCTGGCCACGGGCTGTTGGCCCGTGTCGGGCATCGCCATTTCAAAAAAACAAGGAGACATGACCATGACAACGAATGCTGAACTGAAACTGCCCGTGACCGTACCCGTGCCCGGCAGAGCACCGGCGGCGGCACCCGCCCACGCACTGAAGGACATCCTGCGCGCGCGCTCGATGATCGCCACCGGCGTAGGCAATACGCTGGAGTGGTTCGACTGGACGATCTATGCGGTGTTCGCGCCCTACATCGCCAAGGCCTTGTTCAACCCCGCCGACGCGGCCTCGGCGCTGCTCAGCACGCTGGCCATCTTCGCGGTCGGCTTCGTCTTCCGGCCCTTGGGCGGCCTGGTGTTCGGCAGCCTGGCCGACCGGATCGGGCGCAAGGGCGTGCTCCTGTCCACCATGCTCTTGATGAGTGCTGCCAGCCTGTTGATCGGCCTGGCACCCACCTATGCATCGCTCGGCGGCTGGGCCTCGCTGGTGCTGGTCATCGCGCGCCTGGTCCAGGGCTTTGCGCATGGCGGCGAATCCACCGCGTCTTATGCCTACCTCGCCGAAATCGCACCACCCGCGCGGCGCGCCGTCTGGTCGAGCAGCATGTTCTTCTGCGTCGGCATCGGCGTGCTGATGGCCACCTTGTTCGGCTCGCTGCTGACCCGCAACCTGGACAGCGCAGCCATGAACAGCTGGGGCTGGCGTCTGCCCTTCCTGGTCGGCGCGGTGCTGTCGCTGGTGGTGCTGTACCTGCGCCGCCACATGATGGAGAGTGACGTGTACCAGGACGAACACGCGCATCAGCAACCAACATCACCGGGCTCTGCAACTGATGCATGGAGCCGGGGCAAGATCTTCCGGCGCGGCCTGGGCATCTTCGCCTACCAGGCCGGCACCACCTTGCCCTACTACATCTGGACGTCCTTCGTGGCGGTGTTCGCCATCACCCAGCGCGGCATGGAACCCAGCGGCGCCTTCACGGCCAGCGTCGGCGCGCAGCTGATCAACATCGTGCTGGTGCCGGTGGCGGGCTGGCTGTCGGACAGGCTCGGGCGCAAGCCGCTCACGCTGTTCTACTACCTGGCCACGGCGGCCTTGACCGTGCCGCTGATGGGCTCGATCACGAGCGACCCGTGGTCCCTGTTCATGGCGCAGGCCACCATGCTGGCCATCAGCGCCTGCATCGGCGGCACGCAGCCGGCCATCATCGCCGAGCGCGTGCCCACGCGTTACCGCGCCCGCGTGATGGGCACCGCCATGCCGCTGGCCGTGGCCCTGTTCGGCGGCACCGCGCCCTACCTCACCAGCTGGTTCTACAGCCACCAGCTCGGCTGGGTCTTCAACGCCTATGTGATCGTCGTCTGCCTGGTCAGCGCGGTGGTCGTGTTCAGCTGGAAAGAAACCAAGGGGATCGTGTTGAGCAGGGTGGAGTGAGGGGAGCTGGGCTGGACGGAGGAAGGCTGCATTCCATCAGCCCCAAAACATTCCCTTGACGGAATATTCCATGGAAGCCATAATTCATCCAGAGCTGGGAAGTTGAATTTACCGATGAATTTGAAGATTGGTGGAACGCTCCTCACCACTGAAGAGCAAGAATCCATCGCCGCATCTGTCGGTCTACTTGAGGCTGCGGGTCCGAATTTGAAGCATCCGCACAGCAGTGGAATCAATGATTCAAAACATGGCCATATGCGAGAGCTGCGTACCCAGCATGAAGGACGGCCCTACAGAACGCTGTACGCCTTTGACCCACGCCGTGCGGCGATCCTCCTGATTGGCGGCGACAAGACAGGCAACGACAGGTGGTATGAAATCCATGTCCCGATAGCCGACAAGTTGTATGACGTGCATTTGGAAGAGCTGAAGAAGGAAGGAAATCAAAATGGCTAAGAATTTTTCTGTGCTGCGCGCAAAAATGCCCCCGGCAGCACAAGCCCGTGCCAGCGAAATGACGAAGGTCATGCTGGCAGAAATGCCGCTGAACGAGCTTCGTCAAGCGCGCGGCCTGACGCAATCCACGCTGGCCAGCTTGCTGCACGTTGAGCAGCCATCCATCGCAAAGATGGAGAAGCGCACCGATATGTACCTATCGACCTTGCGCAACCTCGTGCAAGCCATGGGCGGCGACTTGGTGGTGACGGCAAAATTTCCTGATGGCGAGGTCAGGATCAAGAATTTTTCCGACCTTGGGCCTGCTTAGATTCGCTGCGCCGCCGACTCTCGCTGGTGCACGTGACGTACTGGCTTGAGATGCCGTCATCCACAACGTTGACGTGCAACAAGAAACAAGCTTTAGCCTTCGCGATAGAAAATACGCCCGTGCTCCCGCAAGATCATGCCTGCCATGGGTTGATGACAGCCGCGCCCGCGGCCTCGAAGGGGCTGGTGTCTCGGGTCGCAACAGCGAACCCATTGGCTGCTGCGATAGCCGCGATGTAGCCATCCGCCGTGGCAATGGCCAAACCAGCAGTACGGGCCTTTGCCATCAACGCCGCATAGGCCTGCGTGCAGGCCAGGTCAAAGGGCAGCACACGGCCGGCGAACAGGGGCAGGACGCGCTTTTCCAGATTCTCCTGCAGCCCTGAGCGCCGCTTGCCAGCGGGGAGCAGCGCCACCCCGGCGCGCAACGCCGCAACCGTGATGGCTGACAAAAACAGCGTCTCCATCGGCTGGGCGTCGATCCACTCGATCACACGGACTTCGGGCGCGTGGCGAAGCGGCTCCGACACCACATCACCCTCAAATGCATTCGGTGCATGCCTTCTACCGCCACGCATTCACTCGGTGAGAAAGGGCGATCAAGGGAAACAAAAAAGCCTGCTACCGAGTAGATAGCAGGCTTTCATTATTCACTTGGGGTGGCTGATGGGGCTCGAACCCACGACAACAGGAATCACAATCCTGGACTCTACCAACTGAGCTACAGCCACCGCAGATTTAGATTATAGCGCGAATCCTCACTGCTTCACGGTGTCCGATGCGGTGAGGCCGGTTTTAAAGTTCGGCTGGGCCACATTGATCTTGACCTTGAAACGCTCCTTCAGCAGGTTGTAGTAGGCCGCGTTCTCCGCCGTGGCCCAGGCTTGGGCCAGTTGCTCGCGGCCTTGTTTCAGCACGTCTTCCTTGCCGGGCTCGCGTGGCACCAGTTTGTTGACCTTGACCACCGCATAACCTTGGCCACCGAGGTCGACGCCGACCCAGGCCGGCAAGGCTGCCGGGTCGGCACGCAGCGCGGCGTCGACGACCTGGGTTGGCTGTTGCTGGGCGTTTTCGCGCGACAGCACCACGGCTGCGGGCAGCGTGGTGGCGGAAGCCGGGCTGGCCTTCCAGGCGGCCAGGCGGGCTTCGCCTTCCGTCCGAGCGAGTTCGGCGCTGCGGGTGGCCATCAACTGCAGGCGCACGCGGTCTTTCACTTCGGCGAACGGCAGCGTGCGAGCAGGCGTGTGTTGCGTGACGCGGCCGGCGACCATCTGGCTCGGTGCGGTTTCCACGGCTTCGGTGTTGCGCTTTTTCTCGATCGCGTCGGCGGAGAACAAGGCATCGAGGAACTTGGCATTGGCCAGCACGCCCTTGGTGCCGGGTGCCGGCTGGCGCTGGACCACGGCGGTCTGGACCGTGAGCTTCAAGCGATCGGCCACGGGCTTCAGGCTGTCGGACTGTTCATACACACCGTTGGTGAAGCTGTCGGCCACCTCGGCGAACTTGCCCGCGGCCTGTTGGTTCTTGAGCGCGGTTTCGAGTTCGGGGCGCATCTCCGCGAAGCTGCGTTGCTTGGGCGTGCGGATGTCGGTGAGCTTGATGATGTGGTAGCCGAAGTCGCTCTCCACCACGTCGCTGATGTCGCCGACCTTCATGCCGAAGGCCGCGTCTTCGAAAGGCTTGACCATGGCACCACGCGCGAAGTAGTCGAGGTCGCCGCCGTTGGGCGCGGAGCCTGGGTCTTGCGAATTTTTCTTGGCAACATCGGCGAACGAGGCCGGTGCCTTGCGCAACTGGGCCAGCAGTTCCACGGCCTTGGCGCGGGCCTTCTGGCGCTCGTCGGCCGAGGCGGTCTTGGGCGAGGCGATCAGGATGTGGCTGGCGCGGCGCTCTTCCTGGCCGGCGAGCTTGGCGGCATTCTGCTCGTAGTAGGTCTTCAGGTCCTGCTCATTAGGCACGATGCTTTTCTTCACGCTGTCCGCATCGAGCACGACGTATTCGATGCTGGCCTGCTCGGGGGCCTGGAACTGCGCGGCATGGTCTTTGTACCAGGCTTCGAGTTCGGCGTCGGTGAGGCTGAGCTTGGAGGTGAAGTCGCCGGCCTTGAACGTCGCGACCTGCACTTCGCGCCTTTCAAGAAAGGCGTTCAGCGTTACATCGGCTTCGGCCGCGGGCACGAAGGAGGTGCCGATCACGCCGCTGACCACCTGGCGCGCGGACAGATCGGAGCGCACCCGCGCCTCGAACATTTCCGGCGTCATGCCCTGCGTGCCCACCAGTTGGCGGTAACGCTCCACATCGAGTGTGCCATCGGGCTTGCGCAGTTGGGCGATCGCCGGGTCGGCCTCGAGGCTGCGTGCCAGCCGGGTGTCGCTGGTGACGAGGTGCGACTTCTCGGCGGCGGCGGCCAGCACGCGGTCACGCACCATCTTCTCCAGCGTGGCATAACGGGCCTCGGCCGAATCGAGCATCTTGGGGTCGAGGCCCGGCGACTGGGCCAGCACACGCTGCACTTCATTGCGGTGCGTGTTGTCCCATTCCGCCTGCTTGATTTCCTGTCCGGCCACCTTGGCGACCACGGCGCCGCCTTCGTTCATGCGGTTGTAGCCCTGAATGCCGAACATCACGAAGGACGGGATGATCAGCAGGAACATCAAGCCCATCATGATCTTGGTGTGCTTGCGAACGAAATCGAACATGGAAAAACTCTCTGTAAAACAAAAAGGCGAACAAGTTGTTCGCCTTTGCCTGGAGGTGGTGGGTGCTGACGGGCTCGAACCGCCGACCTACGCCGTGTAAGGGCGCTGCTCTACCAACTGAGCTAAGCACCCCACCTGAAACAGGAACTCAGTTCAACGCATCCTTCAATGCCTTGCCTGGACGAAACTTTGGCACTTTGGCCGCCTTGATTTTAATCGCGGCGCCGGTACGCGGATTGCGGCCCGCGCGGGCTGCGCGCTTGCCGACTGCAAAGGTGCCGAATCCTACCAGCGAAACCGTGCCGCCTTTTTTCAGTGTGGTCTTCACCGCACCGATGGTGGACTCCAGCGCGCGCGTTGCCGCGGCCTTGGAGATGTCAGCATGCTTTGCAATGTGTTCGATCAATTCGGTTTTGTTCACAAGGAGCCCCTCACTCAAATTTGTTCAATACGACAGACATTCAAAATGAACTCCGGCCTGAGGTTCTACAGCGCGTAGAACCATCAGGCCAGAAGATCACGTAACTTTGCAGCGCCGCTGCCCGTGCAATTAAAACCACGGACCTCGCGGGTGTCAATCGAACAAACAGCTTAACAACGGCGCGGAGGCGGATTCTAGACGGTTTTGCGCGACCGCTGGCCAGCCTGTGACCAATTTTGCGCAGCCTTACATCGACCTTTCAAAAGCCAGACCCGCTAGGTCCGGCTGCGCACCACCAGGCTCACGCCGAGCGCCGTCAAGGCGGTGCCGGCCAGCGTCAGCACCGTGATGGGCTCGGCAAACAAGGCCCAGGCCATCAACGCGGTGCAAGGCGGCACCAGGTACAGCAGGCTGGTGACCGCGGTGGCCGCGCCGCGCTGGATCAACAGGTACAGCAGCGAGCTGCCGCCCAGGGTCAGCACCAGCACCGACCAGGCCATGGCGGCGATCAGCGGTGCGTTGAAGTGGATGGGCTCGCTCTCCAGCCACAGTGCCATCGGCAAGGTGGCTGCGCAGGCGGCAAGGCTCTGGATGAAGTTGGCGGTGGGCACGGCGCAGGGCTTGAGAAACCGCTTCTGGTAGAGCGTGCCGATGGTGATGCTGAGCATCGCGCCCAGTGCCAATGCGAAGTTGAGGGGATGGATTTCGCCCAGGCCGAGCTTCTGCCAGACCACCAGCGCCAGCCCCGCCAGGCCCAGCGCCAGGCCGAGCCATTGCGTCGCCGCAACCCGGCCTCCGCGGGCCGACACCCACACCGCGGTGAGCACCGGCTGCAGGCCGACCAGCAAGGCGATCAGGCCCGCGCCCATGCCCAGCTTGACCGCGCTCCAGACACCGGCAAGGTACATCGCATGGACCAGCAGGCCGGTGATGGCCAGGTGTTTCCATTGGTCGCGCTCCCGAGGCCAGGCCGCGCGCGACAGCCCGGCCCACACGCCGAGGCACAACACCGACAGGCCGAAGCGCAAGGCCAGGAACTTGAGCGGCGGCGCATGCGGCATGCCGTAGCGCGCGACGATGAAACCGGTGCTCCAGATCAGCACGAACACCGCCGGCATCAGCCGCAGCAGGGTGCCGGCCCCACCCTGGCGGGCCGCAGCGTTCATTTGGTGCGGGCCCGTATCTCCGGCAGCGCCTTGCGCAGGTAATACACCATGGACCACACCGTCAGCACCGCCGACACCCAGATCAGCCAGGTGCCCCATTGCTGGGTGTCGATGCGCCCGAACAACACGCCGTGAAACAGCAGGAACGGGATGGCCACCATCTGCGCCACGGTCTTGAGCTTGCCGACCATGTGCACCGCCACGCTGCGCGAGGCACCGATCTGCGCCATCCACTCGCGCAGGGCCGAGATGGCGATCTCGCGGCCGATGATGATCAGCGCCACGAACACATCGGCGCGCTGCAGGTGCACCAGCACCAGCACACTGGCACAGACCAGGAACTTGTCGGCCACGGGATCGAGGAAGGCGCCGAAGGAAGAGGTCTGGTTGAGCCGGCGCGCGAGGAAGCCGTCGAGCCAGTCGGTCGCGGCGAAGACCACGAACATCACCGTGGCGATCAGGTTGCGGTGGGCTTCGTCCAGGGGCAGGTAGAACACCCCGACGATCAAAGGGATCGCGACGATGCGCGTCCAGGTCATGATGGTAGGGATGGTCCAGAACATGGGACGGGATTGTGGCACGAGCTTGCTCAAAGACCTGCGGCAGCCGCCGGGCCGCCCCAAGGCAGGCCGCGCCTCCCCCTCGGGGGGTAGCGAACTACACGAAGCGCAGCGCAGTGAGAAGTTGGGGGGCTCATCGTAACGCGCGGTAAATTTCTTCTGCGAGTTCGCGGGAGATACCCTCGGTCCTGGCGATGTCGTCCACACTCGCCGCGGCCACGCCGCGGATGCCACCAAAGCGCTGCAGCAGGCTGGCACGCTTCTTCGGCCCGATGCCGGGAATCTCTTCGAGCTTGCTGCCGCCCACCCGCACCTTGGCCCGCGCCGCACGCATGCCGGTGATGGCGAAGCGGTGGGCCTCGTCGCGGATCTGCGCCACCAGCATCAGCGCCGCCGAGTCACGCGCCAGCGTGGCCTTGTGGCGGCCGTCGGCGAACACCAGTTCCTCCAGGCCGACCTTGCGGCCCTCGCCCTTTTCCACGCCGACGATCAGGCCGATGTCGAGCCCCAGGGTTTCGAACACCGCCTTGGCCATCGACACCTGGCCTTTGCCGCCGTCGACCAGCACCAGGTCGGGCATGCGGCCGGTTGGTGCCGGGGACTTGGCGGCCAAGGCATCGGCCACAGCCTCGACGCCGGGCTCGGCGATTTCGGCGATCGCAGCCACATCCTGGTCGGCCGGCGTGGAGGTCAGCACCTCGGGCTCGGCCTGGGCGAACTTGATGTAGCGCCGTGTGAGCACCTGGCGCATGGCCGCGTAGTCGTCGCCCGGCGTGATGCCTTCGATCTTGTAGCGGCGGTATTCCGAGTTCTGCATCTTGTGGTGATGGAACACCACACAAGAGGCCTGCGTCGATTCACCGGCGGTGTGCGAAATATCGAAACACTCGATGCGAAAGGTTTCGAGTTCGTCCGGCGCCAGGTCGAGTGCATCCACCAGCGCACGTGTACGGGCCTGCTGCGAGCCTTCTTCGGCAAGCAGCCGGGCCAATTGCAGGCCGGCATTCTTCTGCGCCATCTCCAGCCACTGGCGGCGCTGCTCGCGCGGGTTGTGCACCGCCGTGAGCCGCGTGCCGCTCTGCGACGACAACGCATCGAGCAAGGCCTTGCCCACCGGCTCGCTGGTGATCAGGGTCGGCGGGATCGGCACATCGATGTAGTGCTGGGCGATGAAGGCCTCGAGCACCTGTACCTCCACCGGCTGCAGCGCCGCGGCGCCCTCGCCTTCCAGGTCGGCGGCCTGCAGCGCAGCGGCATCTTCCACATGGGTGGGAAAGTAGGCCCGGTCGCCCAGGTGCCGGCCACCGCGCACCATGGCCAGGTTCACACAGGCCCGGCCGCCCTGCACCTTCACGGCCAGCACGTCCACGTCCTTGTCGGACACGTTGTCGACCGACTGCTGGTGCAGCACGGTGGACAAGGCCGACATCTGGTTGCGCAGCTCGGCGGCCTGCTCGAACTCGAGCCGCTCGGCGTGCGCCATCATGCGCGCCTGCAGGGTCTGCAGCACCTCGCTGGTTTCGCCGTCGAGAAACTTCTCGGCATTGAGCACGTCCTGCGCGTAGTCCTGCGGCGTCACGTAGTTCACGCAAGGCCCGGAGCAGCGCTTGATCTGGTACAGCAGGCAGGGCCGGGTGCGGTTGCTGAACACCGTGTCTTCGCAGGTGCGCAGGCGAAACACCTTCTGCAGCAGCAGGATCGATTCCTTCACCGCCCAGGCGCTCGGGAACGGGCCGAAATAGCGATGCTTCTTCTCCACCGCGCCGCGGTAGTAGGCCACGCGCGGGAAGGTGGCGGCGCCTGGCGTGCCGGGGAAAGCCGCGGGCAAGGCGGTGATCTTCAGGTAGGGATAACTCTTGTCATCCCGAAACAGGATGTTGTAGCGCGGGCTCAGTGCCTTGATCAGGTTGTTTTCGAGCAGCAGGGCTTCGGCCTCGGAGCGCACCACCGTGGTCTCCATGCGCACGATCTTGCCCACCATGTGGCCGATGCGCGAGCCGCCATGGTCACGCTGGAAATAGGTGCTGACCCGCTTCTTGAGGTTCTTCGCCTTGCCGACATAAAGCACGGCGCCATCGGCGTCGAAATAACGGTAGACGCCCGGCAGGGCCGGCAGCGCCGCAACCTCGCTCAGCAATTGTTCGGAAAACGCTTCAGACATGGAGCGTATTGTCGCGGCTGCCGGTTGGCCATTGCAGTGCTGGGGCATTGAGCATGCTTTTTCATCCCCGTTCGGCCTGAACAGGGATGGGGTGGTGTCAAGCCCCGGACACCTCAACCCGACTCAGTCCGCCTCGATCTTCGACGACTTGACCACCGCCGCCCAACGCACCAGGTCGGCCTTCACACGCTCACCCAGTTGCTGCGGGTTCTGGTAGTCGGCCGTGGCGCCCTGCTCCTCGGCCTTCTGCTTGAAGGCCGGCATGTTCACCGCCTTGCCGATTTCCGCACTGAGCTTGTCGACCACCGGCTTGGGCGTGGCCGCCGGCACGAAGACGGCGAACCACGAGGTGGCATCGACCTGCGGGTAGCCGGCCTCGGCCGTGGTCGGCACATCGGGCAGGCTGGGCAGCCGGGTCTTGCCCGTCACCGCCAGCACGCGCAGCTTGCCGGCCTGGATGTGCGGCATGAATGGCGGCGCGGTGCCGAAGCTCAGGTCCACCTGGCCGCCGAGCAGGTCTTGCAGCGCCGGGCCGGTACCCTTGTACGGCACGTGCACCATCTGGATGCCGCCCTGCTGCTCCAGCATCGCGCCGGTGACGTGCTGCAGCGATCCATTGCCCGAAGACGCGTAGTTGAGCTTGCCCGGATGCGACTTGGCATAGGCCACGAGCTCGGTCAAGGTCTTCACCGGCAGGCCGGCACGCACCACGATGATCTGCGGCGCGGAGAGCACATTCGCCACCGGCTGCAGGTCTTTCTGCTCCCACTGCTGCGCGGTCTTGCTGACCAGCGGCGTGATCACGTGGTAGCCCGAATACTGCATGAGGATGGTGTAGCCGTCGGCCTCGGCACGTTTCACGGCCGACGCCGCGATGTTGCCGTTGCCGCCACCGCGGTTGTCGACGATCACCGACTGGCCGAGCGCCGGGCCAAGCGACAGGGCCAGCATGCGGGCCGAGAGGTCGGTGGTGCCGCCGGCGGCGGTCGGCACGATCATGGTCACGGTCTTGCTCGGGTAGCTGCCCTGGGCCTGTGCCGTGCCGAAGCCGGCGCCGACCAATGCCGCGAGCAGCAGTGTGTTGAATTGTTTGCGTTGCATGTTGTCTCCTTTTGATGAAATGAAATGGGTCAGCTTGGGCTGCGCGCCAGCGCGCGTTCGCGGATGGCGTTGAAGTCGGCCGGCACCGGGTGCAGGTCGAGCCGGCGCCCGGCCTTGACGATCTGGCTCGGCACGTCATGGCCCACCAGCGACGGCAGCCAGCGGGCCGCGGCGATCAGCCGCTCCTGGTCCACGCCGGTGGCGTAGCCCATGAGTTCGAGCGCATGCACGATCTCTTCGGTGCAGACGTTGCCGGTGGCGCCCGGTGCATAGGGGCAACCGCCCAGGCCGCCGAGCGAGGCGTCGAAACGATCGGCACCGGCATCGACGGCAGCCAGCACGTTGGCCAGGCCCATGCCGCGGGTGTTGTGGAAGTGCAGGGTCAGCTCGGTGGCCGGCCAGCGCGTGCGGAAGGCCGTGGTCAACGCCGCGACCTGTGTCGGATAAGCCATGCCGGTGGTGTCGCACAGGGTCACGCCCCGCACGCCCAGGTCGATGAAACGCGCAGCCCAGTCGAACACCACTTCGCTCGGCACGTCGCCCTCCATGGGGCAGCCAAAGCTGCAGGACAGCGAAACGTTCAACGCCGGACGATGCACCGCGGAAGGTGTGGCCTTGGCCAGTGCGATCACGTCGCCGAGCGCGGCAAAAGACTGGGCCCGCGTCATGCGCAGGTTGGCCAGATTGTGCGTCTCGCTGCACGACATCACCAGATTGAATTCGTCCGTACGCGCGTCGATGGCGCGCTCGGCACCGCGCACATTGGGCACCAGCGCGCTGTAGACCACGCCGGGCCGGCGATTGATCTCGCGCAACACGGTCTCTGCGTCGCGCAACGCGGGGATGGCCTGCGGCGAAACAAAGGCCGTGACTTCGATCTTCGACAGGCCGGCTTCCGACAATGCGTTGACCAGCGCGATCTTGTCCTCGGTCGGCACGAAGACTTGTTCGACCTGCAGCCCATCGCGTGTGCCCACTTCCTGGATGTGGATGCGGCGCTGGGCACCCTGCCAAATTTTCGCTCCGTTGTTCATGCGACCACTCCTTTTTCGCGCAACAGCGTTATCTGCGCCGGCGTCAGGCCGGCCTCCTTCAGTACCGCATCGGTGTCGTCACCAAGATGCGGCGCACTCGACCGGATCGACCCCGGCGTGGCCGACAGCTTGGGCACGATGCCCGGCACTTCCACGGTGTAGCCGTCCCGTGTCTCCTGCTGCAGCAGCATGTCGCGTGCGCGGAAGTGCGGGTCTTCATGGATATCTTTGGCGGTGTAGACCTTGCCAGCCGGCACGCGCGCGGCGTTCAGCAAGTCCAGCACCTGCTGCACCGAAAGCGGCGCGCTCCAGGCGCCGATGGCCGAATCGATCTCCGCCACCCGCGCCACGCGGCCGGCGTTGTCGGCCAGGTCAGGCGCAGCGGCCAGGTCGGGGCGGCCGATGGCTTCCATCAGCCGCTTGAAGATGCTGTCGCCATTGCCGGCGATCAGCACCCAGCCGTCGCTGCAGGGGTAGGCGTTGCTTGGTGCGATGCCCGGCAACGCACTGCCCGCCGGTTCGCGCACCGCACCGAAGGCGCTGTATTCGGGCACCAGGCTTTCCATCACGTTGAACACCGCCTCGTGCAGCGCCACGTCGATCACCTGGCCCTGGCCACCGTTGACCTTGCGGTGGTAGAGCGCGGTCAACACGCCGATGGTGCCATGCAGTGCGGCCAGCGTGTCGCCGATGGAGACGCCCACGCGCACCGGTACCCGGCCCGGCTCGCCGGTGAGATGGCGCAGGCCGCCCATGGCTTCGCCAATGGCACCGAAGCCCGGCAGGTCGCGGTAGGGGCCGGTCTGGCCGTAGCCCGAGATGCGCAGCATCACCAGGCCGGGGTTGAGCGCATGCAACGCCTCGGGCGACATGCCCCAGGCTTCGAGTGTGCCGGGGCGGAAGTTCTCGATGAGCACATCGGCCTCGGCGATCAGGCGGCGTGCGATGTCCTGGCCCGCCGATTGCCGCAGGTCGAGCGCGATGGAGCGCTTGTTGCGCGACTGCACCTGCCACCACACCGAGGTACCTTCCTTGATGAGCCGCCAGTTGCGCAGCGGGTCGCCGCCGCCAGGGGCTTCGATCTTGACCACGTCGGCGCCGAATTCGCCGAGTGTCTTGCCGCAGAACGGGCCGGCGATGAGCTGGCCCATCTCCACCACCTTCACGCCTTGCAGCGCGGCCGGCGTGAGTGGACTGGTTTGGTTTTGCATGCGTTTGTCTCCAGCATGTTGTTTGAAGGCGCCGATGATTCCAGCAAGCGGCCCGTGCGTAAAACGCTGATGTGCGAAGCTGCCATCGCCATCCGGCATGGTGAAGACGACAGTGCGGCTACCATCCGCGCATGAAACTCGACCCCGTGTCCCTGCGCCTGTTCGTGGCGGTGATGGAAGACGGCACCATCGCCGGCGCCAGTACGCGCGAACACATCGCGCCCTCGGCCGCAAGCCGGCGCCTGGCCGAGCTCGAATCCGCGCTGCGGGTGAACCTGTTCACCCGCAGCAACAAGGGCGTGGCGCCCACGGCGGCCGCCTTCGCGCTGTTGAACCTGGCGCGCGGCGTGCTCAACGACATGGACGGCATCGCCAGCCAGATGCGCGACTACGGCTCGGGCACACGCGGCCATGTGCGGGTGGTGGCCAACATCTCGGCCATCACGCAGTTTCTGCCGGCCGAGCTGCAGAGCTTCATGGCCGCCCACCCGCAGGTGGACGTGCGGCTGCAGGAACAGATCAGCACCACCGTCGCCCATTCGGTGGCCGAGAACGCGGCCGACGTAGGCATCCTCAACGCTGGCAGTTATGGCGAAAACCTGGTGCTGCTGCCCTACCGCAACGATGAGCTGGTGCTTGTCGTGCCGGCTGGCCATGCGCTGGCGCGCGCCAAGTCGGCACGGCTGGCCGAGGCGCTGGTATACGACTTCGTGGGCATGCACCCGGGCAGCGCCATCAACAACCAACTCATCCGCGCCGCCAACGAGGCCGGCCTGCCGCTGAAGCTGCGCATCCAGGTGACCGGTTACGACGCCCTGTGCCTGATGGTCGCCTCCGGCCTGGGCATCGGGGTGATGCCCAGGGCCAGCGCCGCGCTGTACCGCGGCACGCTGAAGATCCGCACCGTGACACTGGCCGAGCCTTGGGCGCGGCGCGAACTGGCGCTGTGTGTGCGTTCGATGGAGTCGCTCTCGAGCGTGGCACGGCTGCTGGTGGAGCATCTGCGGACCGGCGTCGGCAAAGGAGGCTGAAGTCATGCGTTGGGACATTTTTTGCACGGTCATCGACAACTTCGGCGACATCGCCATCACCTGGCGCCTGAGCGCCGACCTGGCCAGCCGCGGCGAGCAGGTGCGGCTATGGATCGACGACCCGGCCGCCCTGGCGTGGCTGGCGCCTGGCGGCTGCCCCGGCGTGGAAGTACGCCCGTGGACACAGGCGCTCGATACGACCCTGTTGTCCGCCCTGCCCGCAAGCGAGGTGTGGATCGAGGCCTTCGGTTGCGACATCCCGCCCGAATTCATCGCGGCCTGCGCGCCAGGCATCGAAGCCAGCGGAATCAATGGAGTCATTGGAATCAGGCCGGTCTGGCTTAACCTCGAATACCTGTCGGCCGAAGCCTATGTGGAGCGCAGCCACACCCTGCCCTCGCCGGTGCGGCAGGCGCCGGTCTCCGGCGGTATGAAGTGGTTTTTCTATCCCGGCTTCACGCGGCGCACCGGTGGCCTGCTGCGCGAGGCCGACCTGCTGCTGCGCCAGGCCGGGTTCGACGCAACAAGCTGGCTGGCTGCGCTGCAAGCGCGGCTAAGGCCCGAACCATTGGCGGCACCAACGCCTGCCGGCGCTGTCCAGCGGATATCCCTGTTTTGTTATGAGCCCGCCGCCCTGCCCGAACTGCTGCGCCAGCTCGACCAGGCCGCGCATCCCACACATCTGCTGGTGACCAGCGGGCGGGCGACGGCGGCCGTCCAATCCGTGCTGCAAGGCGGCGTCAGCCTGCACGGCCGCTTGTCGATTTCTTATGTGCCAACGCTGACGCAGCGCGACTACGACCATTTGCTCTGGGCCTGCGACCTCAACTTCGTGCGCGGCGAGGACTCGATCGTGCGCGCCCTGTGGGCCGGCAAGCCCTTCGTCTGGCAGATCTACCCGCAGCAAGACGGCGCGCACCATGCCAAGCTCGACGCCTTCTTATCCCTGCTGCAAGTGCCGGCCTCGCTGCGCGAAGCGCACCTGGCCTGGAACGAAAGCACACCCGCAGCCAGGCTGCCGAGCCTGGCTGAAAACATCGCGGAATGGCGGCTGGCGGCCGAGCACGTTCGCTCGGAACTGCTGGCGCAAGACGACCTCGTGACCCAGCTGCTTCAATTCGTGCTGGAAAAACGATAAAATTCAAGGCTTTGCGAAAACTCGCCGCCCCGCTGGGCCATGGTCGCGTGCCTTCACGTCGACATGCCAGCGCCGCACCGAACCCTTTCCAGCCCCCTTTCATCACCGCCACGACCATGCCTCGACCTTGAAGCGTTGAAGCACTGCAAACGGCCCCAACCTCTAGAAACTGCTATGAAAATCGCTCAAGAAATCCGCGCTGGCAACGTGATCATGCACGGCAAGGACCCGATGGTCGTGCTCAAGACCGAATACAGCCGCGGCGGCCGCAACTCCGCCACCGTACGCATGAAGCTCAAGAGCCTGATCGCCAACTTCAACACCGAAGTGGTGTTCAAGGCCGACGACAAGATCGACCAGATCGTGCTCGACAAGAAGGACTGCACCTATTCCTACTTCGCCGACCCGATGTACATCTGCATGGACGCCGAGTACAACCAGTACGAAGTCGAAGCCGAAAACATGGGCGACGCGCTGAACTACCTCGAAGACGGCATGGAACTCGAAGTGGTGTTCTACGACGGCAAGGCGATCTCGGTCGAACTGCCCACCAGCGTGCAGCGCGAAATCACCTGGACCGAACCCGCCGTCAAGGGCGACACGTCCGGCAAGGTGCTCAAGCCCGCCAAGATCGCCACCGGCTTCGAATTCGGCGTGCCGATCTTCGTGGCCCAGGGCGACAAGGTCGAAATCGACACCCGCACCGGTGAATACCGCAAACGTGTTTAACTTGAGAAATCAAGTTGACACGCAGAAAGGCTCCCTCGGGAGCCTTTTTTATGGCTGAATGAAACACCCCATGCCCGAACCCCAAGCCAAGACCGTCGCCCACTTCAGCCCCAAGGCCATCACGCCGACGGCCGAGCAACTGGCCATCCAGATCAGCCCGGCGCGCATGGCCATCGTCGAGGCCAACGCGGGTGCGTCCAAGACCACGGTGCTGGCCCTGCGCATGGCCGAGGCCTGGACGCGCCACACGCATCCCGAAAACATCCTGGCGCTGACCTACACCGAAGCGGCCTCGGCCGCGCTGAAGGCTGCGCTGCGAAAGATCGGCGTGCCGGCGGCCGTGGTCGCGCTGTTCCGCATCGCCACCTTCGAGGCCTTCTGCACCGAGGTGCTTGAGGAAATGGAAGGCGGTGCGGTGCCGGTGTTCACCGAGGCCGAGCAGCTCAGCCCCTGCATCTGGCAGGCGGTGGACTGGGTGGCCGAGCACCCCGATGCGCGCTGGCGCTCGGAGTTGCTGATGCCCACACTCGGCGACCATGGCATGACCGACGCCTTCCTGCAGCAGAGCGAGGTGCTCAAGGGCACGATGGCCGATGTGCTCGAACGCCAGGAGCAGTCGGTCACGCCCGACTACGCGGTCGCCATCGGGGTCGAATACACCCAGCTGATGATCTTCCTGGCGTTCGAGCGCATCCGCCACGCCAACCCCGAGAAGCCGGCTTTCCGCGGCGCCCAGGACGCCACCTACGACCTGGCCTGCCTGCTGCACGAGGGCGAGGCGGTGCAGCACTACACGCGCTGGCCGAAGCGCCTGAAGGTCGTCGTGGTCGACGAAATGCATGACATGAACCAGGCCATGTTCACTGTGCTGCGCGCCCTGCTGGCCACCAACCACTGCTTCTTCTGCGGCGTGGGCGACATCGACCAGGTCATCCACAAGGCGGCCGGCGCCGACGCGCGCTTCATGCGCACGGAGCTTGCCGCGCACAGCAGCCACAAGCTCGTGTATTACCCGCTGACCCACAGCTTCCGCTTCAGCGCCGCCGTGGCGGGCATCGCCGGCCGCATCGCCGACAAACCCTATGCCTCGATGGCGCCGCACGACACCCAGGTCGACATCGTCGCCTATCAAAACAACGCCGACTGCGCACAGCAGGTGGTGCTGGCTGCCCAGGCGTGGAAGGCCCAGCCCAGGGCCAAGATGGCCGAGTTCGCGGTGCTGCTGCGCCATGCGTTCCAGTCGGTCGAGATCGAGAACGCGCTGATCGAAGCCGGCATTCCCTACGCCACCCAGGGCTTCGACAGTTATGTGATGCGGCCCGAAGTGCTGTTCGTGCGCGGCCTGCTGGCCGTGGCCACCGACGACCTCAGCAGCGTCACCGTCGAGGCCACACGCAGAGAGGTGATGCGCGCGCTGATGTTCTTTTCGGCCTCGCGCATCCAGGTGGAGGGCCGGGAGCACGAGTCGCAACAAGACCTGCTCAACGACGCCATCCGCAGCGTGGCCGACAACCCCTTGTTCCTCACCTCGTTCTTCGACAACCAGATCCTGCGCAACGCCGAGCCGCTGATGCGCAAACGCCTTGCCGCGGCGGTGCGCGTCGCACGGGAACACCAGGGCGCAGGCCTGCTGGAAGCGCTGCTGTCGGCACTGCAGATCAAGGCCGTGATCAACAACGTGCTGGTCTCGCAGCAGCGCCGGTTGGAAGCCGAAACCAACCTCGCCTGGCTGGCCCACGCCGCCGATCGCTTCGCCAGCCCCGTGGCGTTTTTCCAGCACCTGAACGCCGCCGAGCAAAGGCAGCGTGAAACCAAAAACGCCAAGGCCGCCAGCCTGCTGATCGCCAGCATCGCCAGCGTAAAAGGCCTGGAATTCGACAGCGTGCTGCTGCCCTACCTGGCCCAGGGCGAGTTCCCTGCGCCGCATGCGGACAGCCAAGAAGAATTGAACACGCTGTACGTGGGCATCACCCGGGCACGGCGTTTTCTCACGGTCCATGCAAGCGCGGAACGGCCGAGTGAATTTCTCGGCCGCATTCAAAAGCAGAAGCGCACTGCTTCGGGATAAGACTCAGCCGCTGGCCAGCACACGCGAGGATCTGGCGGCGGCAGGCCGCTGCTTCACAGGCGCTTTCGTCTTGCCAACTCTGACCGTGGGGGACATACCCGCGGCAGCGGCCATATCAACCAGCGTGTCCAGCGAAAACAGACTCAGCTTCCCGCGCACCAGATCCGAAATGCGTGGCTGGGTCACGCCGAACAAGGCCGCGGCCTCCGCCTGCGTCATCCCCTGTTCCTGGATCGCCACACTGAGCGCCATCATCAGCGCTGACCGAGCCCGCATGCTGGCTGCCTCTTGTGGCGTGTCCTCGATGGCATCCCAGACATTGGAAAATCTTTGACGATCGATCACGGTGCAATCTCCTTGCGCAATTCCTTGAATCGTTTGCTGGCCAGCACAATATCCTTTTGAGACGTTTGCTGGGTCTTCTTCTGGAAACAATGCAGCACATAAACAGCGTCCGCAAACTTGGCGACGTAGACCGCGCGAAAAGTACCGGCCTGATCCCAGACGCGCAACTCCATGACACCAGGGCCAATCGTACCCATCGGCTTTGCATCATCAGGCGACAAGCCATGCTGCACCCTGTCCAGCTGATAGCCCACTTCCCTGAGCGCACTGCGCGGAAACGAACGCAAGTCGTCCAATGCGCTACCGCGAAACTCGATCGCCTTCATGGTCAAATTATATAAAATTTTGTATTAATCCGCACGAAAAAAAGCTCCTGCAGGAGCCTTTTCTTTCGGTCGAGACATGCTCGATGCTCAGCGCTTGAGCAACACCTTCAGCACGTTCTGCATGCGGCGTGCATTGCCCGCATCGAAGCCGCTGGCCCAGACCTTGGCGGCGTCTTGCGCCCAGGTTTGCGCCGGTGCGGGGTCGTTGCGGCGCGTCAGCAACTGCAGCTGCAGCATGCGGCGCGCGCTGACGTGTTCGGCCGGGGTCGGCGCTTCTGCGGCGATTTCCAGGCGCAGCAGGGCTTCGGCCGTGGCTTTCTCGTCGGCCTTGGGCGCGGCGCCCAGGCTTTGCGACCAGACGGTGCGGGTGGCCGGCGTGACGCCATGGCCCAAGGCCTGGGCGCTCGGCAACTGGGCCGCATCGCGTTTTTCCCAGGCGGTCAGCAGCTCGGTCAGCACTTCGCCGTGGGCTTGTGCGGCCAGCTTCTTCAGCGCCAGTTGGGCGTGTTCGAGCGCTTCGCGCTGGGCACGGAAAGCCACGTCGCCCAGGCGCGGGCCGCGGTCTTCGAACGCGGGGCGGTCACCATAACGTCCTGCGTCTCGGCCGCCATCGCGAGATGGGCGATCGCCGCGTTCACTGCGGATCGGCTCGAACTTGTTGTCGCCAGGCCGCGGTGCGCCACGCGGGCCGTCCTTGCGGTCACCGAACTTGCCCCCACGGCCAGCGGCCGCAGGTTCCGCCTTCTTCATGCCGGGGCGATCATCGCCGCGCATGGCCACCACCGGCTTGCGCGCGGGCTTCGGGGCCTCGACAGGTGCGGCGGGCTCGGCAGCGGCTTCTTCACCAGCGGCCGCGGCCGATGCCTCATGTGCATCCTCCGTGGAAGACTCAACTTGCGCGGTTTGATCGGCGGCAGGTGCTGCAGCCTTCGACTCGGCTTGCGCGGCGGACTGGGCCGCGGCATCAGCCTTGTCGGCGTTGACCACGGCCTGGGCCTGGGCCTGGCCGCGCAGGGCCGCGTCCAGCGCGCTCATGGCCGTGTGTATCTTTGCCGCGTCGCCGGTGGCATTGGCGGCTTCGAGCGCCTTGGCCGCGTCGAGCACGATGCGGTCGCGGTCACTCAGGGCGCTGGCGGCCTTTTCACGTTCTTCGGTCTTGCGGTTGAAGGCGTCGTCGATCGGCTTGCGGAAGGCGTCCCACAGCTTCTGCTCGAACTTGCGGTCCATCGGCACACCTTGCGCCTCGCCCTGCCAGCGTTGCTGCAGCGCCTTCACGGCGTCGATGCGCAGCACCGGCGCGGCACCCAGCAGCTTGGCTTCTTCGATCATGGCCTGACGGCGTTCCACGCTTTGCTTTTGCAGGTTTTCCAGTGGCGCGGCGGCCAGGCCGATGGCCTCTTTCCACAGCGGCTGCATTTCGGCAAACGCCTTTTCGCCGAGGTGGCCGGCTTCGCGCCAACGGTCGCCGAACTGGTGCAGCACGCGGTTGAAGCCCTTCCAGTCGCCGTCCTTGGCGGTGGTGTTGTCGGCCGCCCAGGCCTTGACTTCTTCGATCAGCGCCAGGCGCTGGGCCTTGTGTTCGGCCGATTCGGCCTTGACCTTTTCAAGCCAGGCTTCGACCACCTTGTGGGCTTCGTTGCAGGCGTCGTCGAAGCGCTTCCACAGCGCATGGTTGGGCACGCCGCCCTGGTCGGTCTGCTTCCACTGTTCGCGCATCTGGCGCAGGGTTTCCTGCATCTTGCGCCCGCCCAGGGCATGGCCTTCGGGGCGCTTGAGCAGGCCTTCGGCCTTGATCAGCAGTTCCTCGCGCAGCTGGTCGGCGCGCCAGCGTTGCCAGCCTTCGAGTTCACCCGCGGCGGCCAATGCGGCCTGCGCGGCGTTGCCGAGTTTTTCATCGACGAGCTTGTTGTGTTCCTTCAGCGCATTGCGCAGCGCGGCGGCGGCACCGGCGCTGGCCTTGCCATGGCCCTCGGCGACTTCCTGCTCGACCTTGGTCAGCGCGTCCTGCACGGCCTTGTTGGCGGCTTCGCGCAGCGCCGGATCAACCGGCGTCTTGGGTGCGCGCTGGTTTTGCGCCGGCTTGGCCTCTGCTTCGGCCGGCACGCCGCGCACCGCGCGCAATTCGTCGGCCCACATGGTGACGGGCGGCAGCGGCGCATTGTGGTCTTCAGCGGCGGCAACGGTCAGCGCCAGCGCGCCCTGGAAGGCTTCCCACACCACCAGCAGTTGGCCCCTGGAGGCGTCGAGCATGGTCGGGAACTTGGCATCGACACTGGCCCAGTTCGGGTCGACGGCCAATGCACCGGCCTGTTCCTGCCAATGGCTCACGTCGTTGCGCAGCACCTCGAGCGCAACCTGCGCGTCACGCCATGGCTTGGTCGACAGCACTTCGATGCGCTGGGCCAGCAGCACGGCGGCCTCGCGCTGCACCTGCACACGGTGCTGCAGGTCTTCGATGCCCTTGACCCGGTCGGCCAATTGCAGCTTGAGAGATGCCAGCGGCTCCTTGCTCAGCGGCGCGCCGGCCTTGGCGGCATCGCGCTGCCAGGCCATGGCATCGGCCATGTTGAGCTTGGGCAATTCGAGCAGGGCGGATGCCTTGCGCGCCCACTCGGCGGCCAGCACTTCCTGGCCCTTGGCACGCTTCAATTCGTCGAGCTTTTCCCGCAGCGGCTTGGCCGCACCGCGGTCGCGCACGCTGATCTCGGTGAACACCTGCTGGATCTGCTCGGCCGACGGATTGCCGGCCAGCCAGTCGCGGATGCGCTGCGCGCGTTCGCCAGCGGTCTGTGCGGAAAAGGCACCGCCGGTCATGCCGTCCAGCGGATGCGGTTCCTGGGATTTGGTGGGCGTGGTCACGGTTTTTTCGGGGGAAGTTGCGGGCGTGGATTTGGGTACGGAAAAGCCGAACATGCAATCAATCTTTGGGTGAGCCGAAAGGCAAAGCGGCAACGGCCGCCATTGAAAAATACATCAAAAAAACAAGTGGCCATCATGGCCACCATGCCCGCACGGCACATGCGTCCGGATGGGGCTAAACCGCTATTTTCGCTGCTTTTTGCGCGGCGCTCCAGAATGCCCCCCGGAACCGGGCCACGGCGCCGGTTCAACCACGCGGTTTGGCTAGGGTGTGGCCAGCGTCAAGTCGGCGCGCGGCGTCCATTTGGTGTCGGAGCCGACATCTTTCGGCGCACCGAGAAACAGCCGTTCGAGCGGCAACTTTTGCGCGGCGAGATAGTCACGCACGACCACGCCACGCTGCACCGCCAGTTGGTGCATCTGCTGCTCGGACACCTGCTGGTTGGCCAGCAGCAGGTCTTCCATTTCCTTCACCGGCAGGTCTTTGGCCAGGCCGATCAGGTTGCGCGGCTTGGGAAAGTCGGCGCGCTTGTACACGGCTTTCAGCAGCTCGGGATATTCGGCTGCGCTGACGGTGATGTCGGCCGTACCGTCCGCTGCGGCGGACGACGCCTGGGCGGATGCATTGCCGCCCGTATTGCCAGCAACAACGCTGTTGCGGCGCTTCTCGGCGCGCACCATGCGCTGCAGGCGTTCGCGCTTGTAGGCCTCGCGTTCGGCTTCCAGGCTGGAGGTGCCGATCACGGTCATCTTCAGAGAAGGCCGGTCGGCCAAGGCCTTGGCCACCTTGTCGAGCCCCTGCTGCGCCTCGGCGGACAACTGCGCGCTGCCGGGGGCGAACGCAACTTCGCTGAGTTCCTGCCCGCCGCCGCCGAAGGCGCTGGCCAGCAGGCTGAACGGCGCGGTGACGGCCTTGACGATCAGGTTGCCGATGATCTTGAAGATCACCGGCCCGATGCGGAACTGCGGGTCGTTGAGCGAGCCGCTGAGCGGCAGGTTCAGGTCGATCACACCATTGCGGTCGGCCAACAGGGCCACGGCCAGCTTCACCGGCAGGCTGGTCGGCGCGCCGGCCACGGGTTCGCCGAAGGTGAGCTGGTTGAGGATGATGCTGTTGGTGGCGGTAAGCTGGCCGTCGGGCTGGATCACATAGTGCACGTCCACACTCATCTTGCCGCGCTCGATGCCGTGGCCTACATATTTGACGGTGTAGGGCGACAGCGGCGGCAGCTCCAGGTCACGCACCTTGCCGGTGACGTCGAGCGCCAGCGGCTTGGCCAGCGGATTGAGCTTGCCAAGGATCTCCAGCGAAGCCGTGCCCTCGGCGCGGCCGCGCAGTTCCAGGTCGGCCAGTTGCGGCGCGCCGGTCGGCTGCACGCTGGAGAACGCGCTGAGCTTGCCGGTGAGTTCGCTGAGGTTGGCGGTGTAGTTGGGCTTGACGAAGCGGTCGGAGAACAACACCCGGCCGTTGACCAGGCTGATGGGGCCGAAACGCACCACCGCTGCCGGGCCCGCCGCGGCGTCAGCGGAGGCGCTACGCACCGGTGCCGCGGCACTGGCGCTGGTGGACGGCGCGGGCGCGACGCGGGCAACCGGAGCACTCGCTGGCGGCGCTGTTCCGGCGGCGGCAGCCGGCGTGCTGGCCGGATCGGCCGACTTCACCAGATCCTGCAGGTTGATGCGGCCGTTTTCATTGACGATCACCCGGGCATAGAAGTCGGTGAGCGCGGTTTCCTTCACCTCCACCGCCGTCGGCTTGCCCGGCGCCATGGCCACATCGAGGCCACGCAGGTTCAGCATCTTCCAGCTCAGCAATTCGCGGCCGCGTGCGGCCACCGCTGCGGCGGCGGGCTCGGCTGGGGTGGCCGGGGTGGCCGCAGCCGAAGCAGCCGAAGCGACAGTGGCCGGCACCGAGGCCGAAGCGACCACCGCTGCGCTGTTGGCGCGGAACTCTTCCAGCGTGGTGTCGCCTGTGAGCTTGAGCGTGGGGCCCGCGGGGCTGGCGGCAAAGCGCAGCTGCCCCTTGAAGCTGGTGTCGGCCCGTATCAGGTCGATGTTCAGTGCGGCCCCGAAATACGGCTCGAACGCATGCAGCGGGAGCTGCTTCACGTCCACCTGGCCCTGTGCCGCCAGCGGCTGCAGCGCCACGGTGCCGCGGTAAGACAGCCGGCCGGGCTCGGTCTGGCCGGCGCGGATGCGGGCTTCCACTGTGAGCGGCGAAGGTGTGGCGCTGTCGGGCGCGATGTTTTTCATCTGCACCTGCAGGCCGGTAACTTCGAACGCCACCGGCACCGCGGCAGCGCGGTCGAGCACGGCGACGTTGCCGCCGTCCACCGCCAGATCCGCAATGGCCACGCGCCACGGAGCTGCCGCGGCGGACTTGCCGGGCGCTGCGGGCTTCGGAGCGTTCGGAGCGTTCGGAGACTTGGACGTGGCGCCGGCCGCTGCCGGTTGCGTTTTCAGCCAGGTCTCGAACATCCAGCGCTGGTCGCTGCCCCGCTCCACCTTGGCCATCGGCTGGGTGACGGAGATCTGCCCCACACGCACGCTGCGCTGCGCCAGGTCCACGCTGGCCTGGGTGAGCTGGAGCTTGCGGATGCTGGCCAGCGTCGCCGTGGGTGCCGCCGCCTTGCCGGACGCCGCCGTGGTGCCGGTCAGCGCCAGGCCGTCCAGTGCGAATTGCCGCGCATCGATCTTCAGCGCGTCGGGCGCTTTCCAGTCGACATCGACCTCGGCACTGAGCTGGCCAGCGAGCCGCGGCTCGATGAACGCGGCCAGGTAGGGCGCGACGATGGACAAGGGTACACCGCCGACGCTGGCATGCAGCGCGGCCGCCTTGTCGGTGGCGGAGCCCTTGAAGGTGATGGGGCCAACCGGCAACGGCGCGGCTACCTGCGCGGCAGCCTTTTCGGCTCCGGCCTTGGTGGCAGGCTGCGTGCCGGCCTTGCTCGGGCTGGCGGCCACGGGCACGGCCGCATCCAGCGCTGCCGAGCCTTCGAATTGCATCGGCGGTGTGTCGTTGGCAAATGGCCAGCTGATCGCCGAAGCCTCCAGCCCCATGTCGCGCAACACCACGCTGGCCGGCTTGCCCTGCAGCATGGCCGCCTCGTCGGTCCAGCGCAGCGCGCCGCTCTTCAGGCTGAGCTTGGCCAGCTCCAGCCGCCACACCGGTGCGGCGACATTGGTGGCGGGGCCTTTGTTGCCCGCGGCGCTGGCCGCGCTGGCGGGAGTCGCTGCTTTTTCGGCAGCTACCGACGTGGGCGCGGCCTGGACCGGCCCCAGCAGATTCAAACGCCCGGCGGCGTCGCGCCGCACTGCGATCTGGGGTGCGGTCAGTTCCAGCGCGGACAACTTGACGAGCTGCTCGAGCGGCCGCACGTCTTCAAGCACCACCTTGAGCGTGTCGAAGGCCACGGCATCGCCGCCGGCGGCATCGGCCAGCTTGATGTGGTCGGCCTGCACCACACCGCTGAGCTTGACCGACAACTTCGGCTGCTGCTCGAACTGCAAGCGCAGGTCGGCCTGCAGCGCACCGGCCTGCAGCTTCAGCGGCAGGCTGTCGGGCAGATAGCCGAGATAAGGCGTCAGGTCGAAATCGACGAGCTTGAAGCTGGCGTCGGTCTTGCGCGAAGCGGCAAACGGCGTGGTCTGCGCCGCCGAATCGAAGCGGCTGCCGTTGAACTGGAAGGCCAGGTGCGGCTCGACCTTGATCTCGCGCTGCGAATCCAGATTGCTCAGGAAAGGCACGGCCAGGCGCAGGTCGCGCACGGCATGGGTCTTCTTGCCTATGGCCTCGTCATTGAAGTCGATCGAACCGCCCTTGAGCTCGAGGTTGTACAGCGCGAAGTGCATCGGCTCGCCCGCCGGCTTGTCGCTCGGTGCGCTCAAGCGGGTGAGGATGTCGTCGATGTCATAACGCCCGGCGCCCAGCCGCGTGAGGCGCACCTTGGGCTCTTCGATGGAGATGGCGTCCACCACGGGCGCCAGCCGCACCAGGGAAAGCAGCGCTGCATCTATATAGATACGCTTGATCTGCAACTGGGGGGGAGTGGCCGCCGTGTCGGCCGCAGCAGATGCGCCGGCAGCACCGGCAATAGCCACGTCATCGACCACCAGCTCCAGGCTCCAGGGCTTGAGGCCTACGTGGCCGATAGTCACCTGGCGCCCGAGCTGCGCGCTGCCAATGCGTTCGCCCTGGCTCCTGAGCAGCGGCGGCAATGCCAGCCACCCCAGCGCCCACAGCACCAGCACACCCACCACGCACCAGAGCACACGCCGCAGCCATTTATGCCGCGCAATCAGATCGAATTTCATGGGCTCGATTTTGAACGCAGATGAGCCGCTTACCGCTCGCGCAATGTAAGCGCACGTTCAAAAAATGAGCCGGCACCCAAACAAGTAAAAGCCCGGACGGCAGGACGAGCCTTACCGCCGGGCTGGGCGACTGAACTAGCGTCCGTGTCGCCTGGGTTCGCAACAGGGAGAGTGATGTCCCGGTTGCGGCGGAGGCAAGAGATTGCCTCCATGGTGGACCGGGGCTGCTTCGCTCCATCATCGCTTGGTGTCAGATGGCTGCTGGCTCCTACCGGTTAACGTCTGCGGCTGCAGACGACTTCACTCTAGTCGACACCCCGATGAAATTCAAAACAGACTTTTCAATCAGGGCTGAGGCCGTCATTAGTCTGTTTGTATTGACAAATTCCACGGGAACGCGCGGACAAACGGGCGAAAGATGCAAGCCGTAAGACGAATCCTACGCAGCGACCGCTGGTCGGCTGATACGAAAAAAGCGGGCCGTAAAGGCGTTGGTTACAAATACCCTTGGCGCCGGCCTGGAAGCCCGCCTAGGAAGCAGAATCCACTGCGACACACAAAAACTGTTCATTTTTATGTATACAGCCCTACACATTGAAATGCTGACGTCTTTCGCTGTCATTTTCATAGCACATCGAGCAACAGAACCTGTCCGACGCCGCACCGGCCTCGCAACGCCGTAGGGTCCTGAAAAGTGTAAATCTGTGTTTAAAAACATGCTTTTAAACATTTAAAATGCATATCAAATAGAATTGATATTCTTGACTCGATATTTAAAGTCCCCATAGAATCCGCCCGGTTCCCCCCAAACCCCGGGAACCCCCGACCCGCTGCCGACCCCGGCTAAGTCAAATCGCTGCCCAAGTCTCGAAGACACCGCAGGATTTTGATGGCGTACCAATCCATTCGAAGTTCCAAGCCGACGATGCAGCCAAGCTGCCTCTGCCGCGGGGACTGCGCGAGATGAGGAAGTGCTATGACAGCGTTAAAGAAGATGGGCCAGGGCATACGTACCGTTGCATCGGACATTGCCCAAGGCTTTTTTGAAATCACCCACAACGGATTCGCCTTGCTAGGACTGCTGGTGGCGTTTGCCGTGATCACCATGACCGCCCGCCCCGACCTGCGCGAAGCCGGCGAAGTCAAGCTGATGACCTGGCTGCAGGAACGCCGCGTGGAAATGCTCGGCCCGCAACCCGAAGTGGAAGTCGAAGTCGTCGACCGCCCAACGGCCAGCGATCCGAAGGATTTGCCGAAGCAGCAGGCCGCCGTCGCCTACTGGCTCAGCAAGAAATACCGCGTGGCGCCCGAACCACTGAGCGCGCTGGTGTCCGAGGCTTATGACGTCGGCCGCCGCGCCAAGCTCGATCCGACGCTGATCCTGGCCGTGATGGCCATCGAATCGGGCTTCAACCCGTTCGCACAAAGCTCGGTGGGCGCACAAGGCCTGATGCAGGTCATGACCAAGGTCCATACCGACAAGTACGAAAACGTCGGCGGCCACCTGGCGGCCTTCGACCCTCTGACCAATCTGCGCGTGGGCGTGAAGGTGCTGCAGGAATGCATCGCCCGCGCCGGCTCCATCGAAGGTGGACTGCGCTACTACGTCGGTGCCGCCAACATCGAAGACGACGGTGGTTACGCCGGCAAGGTCATCGCCGAACACATCCGCCTGCAGCAGGTGGCCAACGGTCGTGCCACGCCGACCAACACGCCGCGGCCAACGATCGCGCAGCCGGCAGGCCCGATCCCGGTGGTGTCCCCGGCCAAGCCAGCCGCGCAGGACGAAAAGGTCGCCGGACTGTTCTGATTCCCCAAGCCGTGGCGGCAGGCCTCGGTTACACTAGCGGGGTACGCAACTGGCGATAGGCCTGACCCTGGTTTTTAGCGATACCGGGCGCTCGGGTTGACGTGGACCACCGCAGCAGCCTTCTGTACCCACAGCAAGGCCCGTTCTCCGGGCAACCACTGGGAAGCGTACCGCCCGGGCCGCATGGACTCCATTGGCCAGGGTGTTCAGCCGTTCGCCTGGGCAGCACTCTTCGTTTCGTGGCATCCACGACGAGGATTCACCATATGCACAAACTGCAAGGACTGCCATGTACGACCGCAACATTCTGATCGAGCAAGCCGACCCCGAAATCTTCCAGGCGATCCAGAAGGAAAACGCTCGCCAGGAACACCACATCGAGCTGATCGCGAGCGAAAACTACGCCTCGCCCGCCGTCATGGCCGCCCAGGGCTCGCAGCTCACCAACAAATACGCCGAAGGCTACCCTGGCCGCCGCTACTACGGCGGCTGCGAATACGTGGACGTGGCCGAACAGCTCGCCATCGACCGCGTGAAGCAGATCTTCGGCGCCGAAGCCGCCAACGTGCAGCCGCATTGCGGCGCTTCCGCCAACGAGGCCGTGTTCCTGGCCTTCCTCAAGCCGGGCGACACCATCATGGGCATGAGCCTGGCCGAAGGCGGCCACCTGACCCACGGCATGGCACTGAACATGAGCGGCAAGTGGTTCAACGTGGTGAGCTACGGCCTGAACGCGCAGGAAGAGATCGACTACGACGCGATGGAACGCAAGGCCCATGAAACCAAGCCCAAGCTGATCATCGCCGGCGCCTCGGCCTACAGCCTGCGCATTGATTTCGAGCGCTTCGCCAAGGTGGCCAAGGCCGTCGGCGCGATCTTCATGGTCGACATCGCCCACTATGCTGGCTTGGTCGCCGCAGGCGTCTACCCCAACCCGGTGCCGCATGCCGACATCGTCACCTCGACCACGCACAAGAGCCTGCGCGGCCCGCGCGGCGGCATCATCCTGATGAAGGCCGAGCACGAGAAGGCCATCAACAGCGCCATCTTCCCCGGTCTGCAAGGCGGCCCGCTGATGCACGTGATCGCCGCCAAGGCCGTCGCCTTCAAGGAAGCCCTGGCCCCCGAGTTCAAGGCCTACCAGCAACAGGTGGTGAAGAACGCCCAGATCGTGGCCGAAACCCTGACCCAGCGCGGCCTGCGCATCGTCAGCGGCCGCACCGAGTCGCATGTCATGCTGGTCGACCTGCGCGCCAAGGGCATCACCGGCAAGGAAGCCGAAGCCGTGCTGGGCAACGCCCACATGACGATCAACAAGAACGCCATCCCCAACGACCCGGAAAAGCCGATGGTCACCAGCGGTATCCGCGTCGGCACGCCGGCCATGACCACCCGCGGCTTCAAGGACGAAGAAGCCCGCATCACGGCCAACCTGATCGCCGACGTGCTGGACAACCCGCGCGACGAAGCGAACATCGCCGCCGTGCGCGCCAAGGTCAACGCGCTGACCGCGCGTTTCCCCGTCTATCGTTGATCCGACCGCCCTCCACGGCCTGCTGCCATGAAATGCCCTTTTTGCGGTCACGGCGAAACACAGGTCGTGGAAACCCGCGAGTCCGAGGACGGCGACCTGATTCGCCGCCGCCGGCGCTGCGGCGGTTGTGAACAACGCTTCACCACCTATGAGCGCGCCGAGGTGGCCATGCCCAGCGTCGTCAAGAAGGACGGCAGCCGGGCCGACTTCGATCTCTCCAAGGTGCAGGCCTCGATGCGCCTGGCACTGCGCAAGCGCCCCGTCGCCGTGGAACAGGTCGACGCGGCACTCGAACGCATCGAACGCAAGCTGCTGACCAGCGGCACCAAGGAAATCACCACCGCCAAACTCGGCGAACTGGTCATGCGCGAGCTGAAAAAGCTGGACAAGGTCGCCTACGTGCGCTTCGCCTCGGTCTACCGTAGTTTCGAAGATGTGGACGAATTCAGCCGCTTGATTCAGGACATTTGAACTACTCCCGATAAGCGACCCGGCAAGCGGTCGGTTTCGAAGGATTAACGGAGTGTCAGTAAATTGTGACCAATCAGACAATTGGTCACATGTACTTTCATGCCCCCCATGCAGACCTCGTGACGCGCCCGCGCGGCTTCACGCTGGTCGAGCTGATGGCGGCCACGGCCATCCTGGCCATTCTCGGCACCCTGGCCGTACCTTCGCTGCGGTCCTTCATGGTGCGCAACACCCTGTCCGGCCTGGGCAATGAATTCAGCGGCAGCATCCTGAGGGCACGCTCCGAAGCCGTAAGCAGGAACATTTGCACGACGATGTGCCTGAGCAACACCGTCGATGCCGCCACGCCATTCTGCAAACAGTCGGGCAAGGACTGGCAAGTCGGCTGGATCGTATTCCTGAACCCTTCCTGCGACAGCGACTACGGCAAGAATGCCAAGAGCCAGGCGGTGGCAGCCGCCGACCTGCTGCTGGTGCGCAGACCGGGTGACGCCGACTACCACCTGCTGGCAAACACCAGCACACGAAGAATCCAGTTCAACGCGCGGGGCAACAACGGCATGGGGTCGATCGACAGGTTCGATCTGACATATGCCGACGATGTAATGACCGCG
>Ga0307514_10000822_pt1 | contig 50367 bp, 40 predicted proteins | sample 16_EM_MG_FD_203088 | JGI IMG/M metagenome (GOLD analysis project Ga0307514, IMG submission 203088) | Populus trichocarpa ectomycorrhiza microbial communities from riparian zone in the Pacific Northwest, United States - 16_EM | ecosystem: Host-associated > Plants > Roots > Unclassified | place... | reverse complement strand
GTCTAGACCGGTCCGATGAAATTTCAGACTGGTCCGATTCCAGTCCGAAAAATCCTTGGACCGTACTGGACTAAACCTGGACCGGACCAGTCCAGACTAGTCCACCCCCGGACCGGTGAAAACACTGGCAGATACTGGGAGAATTTAAGTAGATTAAAAGACTAGTTACATGCGAACAGCACCCAATGGCACAACTCTAGAGGAAGTAAGCCAGTCCACCTTTCTACCTCTAGTTCTAGCTGCACTCCTTCTTCCACGCTATTGAAATCGCTGGCACGTTAGGTACGATGTTAGAGTTTAGAGATTCGCACGGTTTGGGCTTTGTCTCAGTACCCTTCCCCGTCCAACCACGTGCTCGGTACAGCAATGGGAGTTTGTAATAAATACGGTGGTGCTAGGATGTAAAGGCATCCTATTCAGAGGATATTCATAATTGAAAATACAAGCGTCGTTTTGAGAGTATGCCAGAACCCTAGACGAGAATCATAGCAACTGACAAAACAAACCGCGGTAGCTAGTGCCTGTATCACCGATGCGGGAGCATCTCGCCACATTTGCACTGACGGGGGTTTATGATGATCAATGAACTATAATCGTCCATACTCAACGTGACAGGGAATCACATTATAATAGCGCCTCCTAATCGCGAACTCGTCTATATTGCGCATGACTTCCAAAGTTTCTGCCCAATATACACTTAGCAGTCTTCTATTTTACATTCTATCAACTCGGCAGCATATACAGTCAAGATGGGGAGATAAATGCTCCTTATGATGATCATCATCGTCAATTACCATCATCTCATAGCGGTCGATTAATAGTTGTTTTGTTGCAGTTCCCAAACTGGAAAGTAATGTAATAGTTTATTTGCGTGGGAGCTGGTCTCGAATGCTGTTCCACTCTCCGAGTCTACGTGCTAAACAGCCGACATCCTCTGAGGGACTCGATTAAAGTTCGGCACGTCTTGCCGTCGCTAATATGACCTACCCCGCTTCTATCCAAAAATAAGTTGCATTTCGCCGACTTTTGCACATGCTGCATGACATGGATTCAGTCACTCGTGTTACTGCATCCTGGTTGCAGCCATATGCCCACAAATTTTTGAGTTCGCGCCGTTGGCCCGCACCGCTAGCCCACACCACAACCTTGCCGACGAATAATAAGAACGGTAGATGAAATAAGTTGATAACATGTGGTCCACATTATAATGTGGGTCTACAATTCACCGAATCGTGATATACTTGAGTATAACATTGTGATATTGAGGGCTTCGGTCGGTGAGAGGGATGCCACTCAATGTGCGCACGTCAGAAAATGTTCAGATCTATTGGGTAAGTGGACTCAACGCAGAGTTAAGTGAAAATATTCAGCTCTATCGCACTGACCCTTCGAGTTCATTGTTCTTAGAGCTGCCGGAGTCGGTGGCCTGTCATGCACACGCTAGTGTAGATTTCCTATTGCGATCCTGACCGGCATAATTAGAACAACGCAGATCTCTTGGTCTGCCCAAAAATATACAACTGGCAATTTCCAATTTGTGAGCAATAGTGTAAATATTTGAAGTGCGGATAGTCGTATAGATTGTCCACAAGTACTTCACAATTGTACATTCGGTGTATAGCAGATGGATCCAATCAATGAAAAATTTCGTTGTAAGTTGTCTTCGTGCCAGTATTTGCACGCCATAATCTAGGTTCTTAGTGTACGTTCTCCATGCAGAGAGCATATTGCAAGCCGGAACAAACTGCTTGCTGCGCTGCGAATGTATATCATTGCCGTGAATATTAACAATTTTGGTGACTGTAGAGTAGCGGCTTCAGGAGTAGAGCCTGTTGTGGCTTCTGTCATCTCGCGAATATACTTACCGGAGTTGAGTATGTTCGGATTTCCGAAGTGAGTACTTAGTAATTGAAACAAGAAGGTGCAATAATATCGGTAAGAAACGTCCTGTGTTGGTTTATAAATAGATAGAATAACGCGGTCATAATTGCATGTTTGGACTGGGAATTTGGTGAGTTTGAGCGGTTAAAAGCCAATGAAATGTTAGGTCTGGCTACACTCCGCTGAAATCCAGATTCAGGGTACCTGGTATGTTTCTACATGGAAAGCGGTGTGTTGTATATCGCGATAACTCGAATCTCACGCATCCAAACACTAACCCTATCCCGGACAATAATATCTAGTTTAAAGGTTCTCAAAACGTGTTAAATTGAAAAACGTTCCTTGATGTTATCTGGCGGTGGTTTCATATCCTTGGACATTGATTGTCACATGCATTTCATACGGAGTTGCGTGGCAACGCACCGCGCACAACCGAACCAGGCCGCCGTACCCACATTGCTTACTGGTTCCTCCTCGGCCCCCACATCAGTGCACGAGAGTAAATAATACTGAACTGCCTATCATGCGCCGTCCTCACACACCACTTCCCGTCCCTGGTCTGTAATGACCAATGACCGGATGGTTTAGCGCATGCATTTTTGCGACTGGACAGTGTCGTATTTCACAGAAAGACGCCTTTACGACGGACTATGTATTGCAACCCTCATCGCGGCACATCAACTCACAACACTGTCCCTCCTTCACCCTTGATGATGAATCCCCACTTACGTCTCTATACCAATTGCTAAATTTATACATTATAGTCACCATTTTGTTCCCCATAGTCTGCCCCCTGCACCAACAATTTGTGCACTTATCAAGTGTACTACAGTCGTACCAACCTCACCATACAGACAAGTCCTGGGACACGCTTACTGAACGTTACACTTAAAACTCTGCCCTCGCTTACGAAGACTGGACGCTGTAGACAGACCGCAATATTGCAACCCAACGCTGTCAGCTCTATTCAACGCAAGCTTCGTTTTCTTCGAGTAGGAACCCAAGATACATAGCACGAAAGGGATGAGGATGGCTTCTACCGAGGGAAAAACAAATCATTCGTTGTGGGCGTTGACTTTGGGACGACGTATAGTTCCAATCATTATTATTGTAGCTTCATTCTCTTCCTCCATACATCTTCTAATACTGCGAGGTTATAGCTTTACGACGGTAGCTTTCGCTCACTCGTTAGCTCCTAATGAGGTCAAACTGGTAGACACCTGGCCAAACCGCAGTACAGGGCATACTTCGGCACAGAAAGTTCCGACGGAGATTCGATACACCAACGTGAGGACTAGAACTTACCAGTGGGGTTATGAGGTTATTGATGCGAATTCGGCGGACACTCTGAGATGGTTCAAACTATTTCTTCAACCGCACCCTAAATCAAACTTATTGCAACCATGGGAGAAATTCTTCGAAGACGCCCCTCGGAAAAAATCAGTAAAACCTCTACACTCTCTTGTCAATGGGCCCTCGGTTATCGGGAACAAGTCTAATTAATTCACAGGTATTTACTTCCCCACACAGTGTTGTCAACCGTCCTGAGCCAGGACGGAACGGCGCCGTTATTTTTGAGGCCGGACGGGGACGGACGGATGGGACGGCCGTTGACGGTAAATTTCCGTCCCCGGCCGTCCCCGGCCGTCATCGGCCGACATCCATTGATGATTTGCAAGTCAGCATACATAATACGTATTCAGTTACAATAAGTACATTTCTCCACTATCTTGACTGTGAAGCGAGATCCTTCAACATTTAGCTGCGTACAAATCAAACTGTATTTATATCTCTAACCGCGCGCTCAAACTAAACCTGAATGTTTACTACTAATTGTGAGTCTAGAAATATAGATAAATCCATTTATATCTTGTATCACACGCTTTACAGTTACAGTATATGTATTAATAGTAAGCGCCCGATGTCGGCCGGTGACGGTGGATGACGGCCGATGTCGGCATTTTTGCCGTCCCCGGCCGTCATCGGCCGACATGCCGTCCTCAACGGGCGAGGACAGGACGGACGGCCTTGGCGCCGTCCCGTCCGTCCTGCAGATATTGCGGACGGACGGGACGGTTGACAACACTGTCCCCACATACATCACCAGCACACCAAACGGCGTGCAAACTCCAGGAGCTTCTGATTTCTCCTGTTACTGTGGCATCAGACTTTCTGAAGTCAGTTTTAGAACTTACAAAAGCAAGCATGGAAATAGCTTATGGCTCTAAACTTGTCCGCGATTCCAAGGTGGAGTATATTCTAACAATTCCCGCAATATGGAGCGATTCAGCGAAGGCACTCATGGTACAAGCTGCAGAAAACGCCGGATTTGGATCGCATCAAGTCGATTTCAATTTAATCAGCGAACCAGAGTGTGCTGCAGCATATACTCTCAAATCAACTGAGCCCAATAACCTGAAAGCAAGAGTTCTTTATTATTTCAATCATATTACCGTGACTGATCTCTATTAGAATGGCGATACAATCATCATATGCGATGCAGGCAAAATGACAGCGTAAGAGATCTTTCCTATGGGATGAGCTATACTTATGCTCCACTAGTGACCTAATTGCTTACAAGATAACGGATATGGAACTTCTTAGATTCGACGAGGCTGTGAGTGGGAGTGGTGAGTGGTCGCAATTACGCTGCCAGGCATTTCTTAACGCTGCATGCAGGTGATCTGTGTGGCTCCGTGAACCTAGACGAGGCGTTTGAGAAGTACGTTCGGGTATTGCTAGGTGATAAGGTCATTGATAATATGAAGGTATGCGAGGCCCTCCACCCCACTCACCTGTCTTGCCATTTCTCATAACTAACCGTAGTAACGCGCTGCGTTTCATTCATGTAGCATCGTTCTAAGCATGTTATGATGCAATCTTGGGAAGAGGTCAGATCCTCATTCGGAAGCACAAGTGATGACGAACATTGTGTGCATATGCCTGGTATATGTGATGATGAGGAACGCAAAGTTGAAGATGGTTATCATGCTATGAAGAAGTATATCCTACCATTGCCGTTTTCTAATAAACTTGCAAACTTGATATCACTAATAATTATATCGTACTGCAGTGGCGACGTCCAAGCAATATTCAATCCTGTTGTGGACAGAATCATCGAGCTGGTGATGGAGCAGGTCTTCAGGATACAAAATAATGTGGATTCTGTGGCCGTAAGAGAAGCTTTTACCCTGTTTAACCGCGCTGTCCTTTTCGGCACTAATTCAATGACACTTAGGCGATTGTGCTCTTGGGCGAATTCGGTTCCTCGGAATATCTTTTGAAACGCTTACGTAGCACACAATATGGACTGACACAAACTACCATACCAGTTCTTCAACCTGTTAATGCGTAAGCTCTCTTAATCTTACATATATAATCTATATTCAGTAACAACTAATACAAACCATACAGTCAAACTGCCGTGGTACATATCGATGCGAGATCTCCGAGATTACAGTTACTAACAGTCCGATCCATCACAGGTTCGTGGCGCAGTTCTCCAGGGTCTAGTAGGTTCAAGGACTCGCTGCAGTCGGCGCAGCATTGGTACGCTATCAACCACAACGCAGCCACAGGATTACTGGGATTCCGAAAAAAACGTGGCGGAGCGGCTACAGCTCTATGGGTCAGCATATGCTTTGGGACCAGCAAACTGAAACATGGCGAGTAAACGGCCATCTGAACTGGCTCATGGTTAAGGTTAGTAGTGGCTGGAGATGCTAGGGAAATCTACAACTAACTATTATAGGGTATGATTATCGGCGAAAAGGAATCGGCTTCGATCGATCTCTCTCACACCCTCCCCGACCCCTCTGTTCCGGGCGACTTCGAATTCCATACCCCTCTGTTCGCCTGCGATCTTGCAGATCCGCCTGACTTTGAGTGGCAAAACCCGGGAGGTATGTACAACGGACCGCCTCCAATGTAGCCGATTATTAAGTATATGGAAGCTTTCTATCAATTTTGCACCATATGTTTAGATCCTTCAACGGTCCCACTGTCGAAGTTGAAGAAAGTGACAAACATTCGCGGAGAGAGCTTTTACGAAGTGAAATATGTCGTGAGAGTGACTCTTGTCGATGAGGTATCTTTGTCTTGCGTGATATTATTTGATACTAACTGTTTCAGGTTCTGAAATATGACTGTCTAATGGATGGAGAGGCTTGTGGGCGGATCACTGTGAAGTAAGAATGAGTCTATGGTGTAAATAGCAGGACATTACAAGAAGGATGTGCCAAGAATTTAGGGAGTGTAGTGTTTTGATCTTACTTTTTGCTAACTATATGGAGCTCGAGGAGGTTGCTCTGAACATCGGCAAAATAGGAAATATGCTGCTGGATATGTAAGAAACTAACAGAAAATGGGGTTCCCGAATTTAAAAGAGATCAATACAGTATTCTCGTGCGACAAGCCTCACTTGCTTTCAAGTTAGATTTAAAGGGTTTCATCGCAACTATTAGGCAGTAGCAGGCTTCTATTATTCGTAATGAGCATTTGGTATAAGTATGGCCATTTATTGGAAGTGGGGAATTTGTTGAATGTGCCAATCTGCCAATTGGATATTCATCAGAAAGTGATAATACCTAGTCACTGCCTCCAGGTTATCAACTGCCCGTCCCATTTGGGCAAAGAAATGCCCATCCCCGAACTACCAATTTTTGGCCTGAAAACAGTGTTTTTTTAGCAATATTGAAGGGAACTGCATTAATAATATCTGCTTATGATTAATTACAAACCCTAGCTAGAATATTATACGTAGTTTGGAGCGACTAAACCAATAGGTCCCCCAACGATAGATGAGTCCCGTGTAATATATCAGTCTCCGAAAATCGTGAAACGGACCTTATCCTGGGGCTTATTACGCCAATCGATCCCGAAATTGTGTCCTTAAACTCCACCGCATGAGAAAGTTTACTAGCTGGACAATCGCTATCGGATAGTTACCGCATGTTCGCTATGTTGAGCGGTGTGGGGGCCGGTTGATACACCCCCGTACGTACATTGGGTAGGCACGGTTGTGGATCACCCATTGGCAAAGGCCACACAAATGTCACCACTCTTTTGTATAAAATATCTAAAGTCCTTCTCATTTTGACTACGCCATAGTTAGTGGTTCTCCCGTAATGGGCTCCTCTATATACCGGGGGCTTTGATGTTTCAGCAAAGATCGTCTCAGGGATCAGCAACGGTTCGGCCCGTCCCGATGACACGGATATTTCTTGTGCATGATAATGTTCACCCAGCTGTCTATATCTAGCTGAATACCGGTAGACCTTAAGTCTGACAAAGATGGACGATTATTTACAGTAAAATATGGTGGTGGTTATATTCCGAGTGATAGGGCCATGATGGGGAATGATGAAGTAAGTGATATGTGCTGTGACTACAATCCACTTCAATAACGCATGCTGTGGATTTCCCTTTCTTTTGTTGAACCACAGATATAATTGCCTAACTGAGTATATCCTGGCCGAATTACTGTAAGTTAATATATTTCTCTGTATGGAAAGAGAGCAAAGATAGAACGACGATGAGCATTGCAGCAGTCTAACGTGCGGGGAATATTAGTGGTCGTATTTGCTTCGCTAATATCAGTAGCACGGCGAAGCGCACATGCAATACGCAAACTTTAGAGAGGCCTAGGAGTTCTAGTGACAACAGTCCCCTCCATCCGGGCAAGACCGAGCTCGCCATTCATCGGCTTGTTATATGAGGATTAGTGCAAGATGGTAGGGGTTACTATTAGGTCTAGAACGAGGTTTAGAGAGGTCTCACGGAGTTACCGGTGCACGCCTACACTATCTCTGATGGTAGCCATCTGCCACTTCTGCTATATTCCGCATCGTACCCTGCTCGCAGCTGTGATTGTTACTCTGCTCGTCACTCCTGGGGACTTCTGGAAACTGACGAGACCTCCGACTCTCATCATATATGCAAGTCATAAGTTCTACCTTTAGATAGATCAAGAACTTTATCAGTATTAGACACTTCAAAGTAGGTCTAGCATATTAAGTGTAGAATGGCGGACGGGAATGTTAGCAAAGATCGGCACCGGCATACTATCCGAAGATGCACTGTATCAATCTCGAGCATCTCTCTCTTCGCTCCTTACCATAGTCTATGAACACGGTACTCCATTCCATATCGCAATACTGGCTCACGGCCGTCTTGCGAGTGATTATGCTATGATACGAGTGACCCTATCATGATGCAGTGACACCTTTTTTGAGTGATGATGATCTCAAGCTGCCTATAGATGTGATTGTTCACAACACACCTTCAGGTCTTATCTTGATCTATGGAGAAGACGAATAGTGAAATGCACACCTACTTTGAAGAAATATTGTATAACACGATCATCAACGAACAGCCAGTGTTACAAAAAAATATTATAAATTATATAACGGCTGGGGGCACATCAAAGAGCCCACGGTGAGGTCTGTAAAAATGTAACATTTATAACTGCTGATATTGAGATATGACTGATTTTTTATGGGAGGGGGAATGTTCTAGTCAGTTCGTGGAATTTGTTGCACCGTGGAGTGACTAGTCAGTTCATGGAGTCCCACCTTCTACAAATGAACCTGTCAGATCAGCGATCCATGAACTGACTAGTGTATAATACACATCACTCATAACAATAGTTATCATTGCATCTCACAACACTGTAGCGCAACTACAATTACACTATGCTAGATATCATCATCAGGTACCTGGGCCGCTGACATGTTCTTGTTCTCTTCCTCCATATTTCCTTATTGTCCTCGCTATGCTCATCCTCGCTGGCAATTTCGCTCTCACTGCTATCTTCTAAGTTCTCCCTCGCTATCATCTCCCTCGCTTGCCTTATTCTGCTCAATCTCTCGGTAGAGACCTTCATCCTCATATCTCATATACAGGATTATCTCAGTATTGGTTGAATCTCTTCTGGTATTGCCCCAACCGCGCTTTGCATTTTTTTGCGATCTCTGTGGAGCTGTCCTTCTGGCTTTTTGTGTAGCAAAATGTTCTTGTTGGAGCAACATGGCCACCAGTATTTGTGCAATCTGCATCGCCATGACGTCCATGGTATTGAAGTGTACAGTCGATCGCAGACTTGAAGCATTTTGTTGAGACCAATCAAAAGAGAGGAGAGACAAAAGATGATTAAATTGTCAATCATACAAAGAGAGAATAAGATAGACATCAATAAGAAGCGAAATCATCTCAGAACGAAGCACTACTCATGCCCGAGAGCGACAGAGAATTAGGCACCATACGAAGCCGGGCTTCACGTAGAAATAGGTAACGTACGAAGCCTAAGGCATACAAAGAATTTGGTGCTGTACCATGGTTGAGGCTAAGCGACGTAGGTGACCTAAATATATGTGCAACAGGTTTTGTTGATGTAACACTCCGAGGAGTATATTCACTCGCCGAACTGACTAGTCAGTCCACGGAGCCCAGTTACTCCATGGGTTGACCGGTCACCAACATCCTCCTCAAACTGACTAGAACAGGGAATATTTTAGGCTAAAAAGGCAGTTTCTATATAAATTTGGCATTTCATTTTGGTGGAGCGTACGACTGAGCCGCAGGAGGCTGGGCACGAGAAAGGCACGAGAAAGGCACATCTTTGCGTGGTCAAAGTTTAAGTCCCGACTTTGCACTCAAAAACTGTGCCTGTTGAATAGGGGTTCGACCCCGTGGCTTACTCAGCCTTTGGAGCTGGTGGACTCGGGCATGAGGCCTATCGTTATAGATACTCGGCTTCGGGCTCCGGATATCATAGTCGGCATGCAGGCTTTTCTTGGCGGACTATGCCTAAACAGAATATTTTGTTCGAAAGATTCTCTGCTGCCTTTACTAAGAAAGTCTCCAAAGTACGAAACATAAACCATATCGAACTCAATCATCGTAGCCTTGCCATTGCCGTATTCCATCCAGCAACCAGACCAAGGCTTATGCACGCCGATGCAGGCTTTTTAAATCAGGTGCAGGCCGGGCCGCTTAGGAACACTGGTGTGCCCTCGAAGGTTGGGAAAGGTTCTTGGAATGAATCATCCTTCCACTCTCGCCACTGTGAATAACATGGCTGAAGTGTTCATGCTACAACGGGATTACATCAAAGCTCTTGATTGGTTGCAGCGTGCCCTCAATGGATGAGAGAAGGTTCTCGGAATGGACCACCCGTCCATTCTCACCACTGTTTACAATATGGCAAAAGTATTCGTCCAACACGGAGAGTATAATAACAAAGCACTGAGTTTGTTCCAACGTGCCCTCGATGGCTGGGCGAAGGCCCTCACTAATGAACACCCGTCCACTCTCATCACCGTCCACGATATAGCATAGGTATTTATCCTACAACGAGAGTACATAAAGGCACTGCATTGGTTGTAGCGTGCGTTCCATGGCTAGGAGAGGGCTCTCGGAAAGGACCATCCGTCAACTCTAGGCACCAACAATATCGCCCGAGTATTCATAAAACAACAGGAGTATCTCAATGTACTCAATAGGTTCCATAAAGCCGTTAATGATGGTGAGAAGACCCTCGGAATGGATTACCTGTGCCCTCTGACACTGGGAACAACATGTCCGGAGTAATGGACAGCCAAGGAGAGTATATCAACGCACTGGATCGTTTTATGCGGGCTTTAGACGGATGTGAGAAGGCCCCGGGCAAGGAAAACCCGTCCACAGTCGCTACTGGCAATAATATGGCCAATGTGTTCTTTCAAGGAGGAGAGTACACCATGGCACTGGAATGGTATCAGTATGCCTTAGATCGCTTTGAAAAGACCCTAGGAAACTTACATCCGTCCACCCTCGCCACTGTCCCCAGCATGGCCACAGTATTCGATGGACAAGGGCAGTGTTCCCAATGGGCCCGGCGGGCCAGTTTCAGGTCAGAACTGGCCTGGCCCGCGAGTGACAGGCCAGGCCGATGAACGGCCTATATCTACAGGCTTCACGCTGGTGGAAACCATGGGGACTGGGCCAACCATGTGTTGAGTGGACTTTGAGTGCGGTCATCACGTGGTGTTAGGGTTGAGCGGCGGAGCCGCATTCACTCTACTTCTTGTGTACGTGTCAAATAGATGAATAGACAAGTCAATATACGCATCACCAATTTGGCAGCTGCATCATAAGTCGACGTACATTTCCCTCTGCGCCAGGATTGGTCCAACACCATGGTTCTTAAGGCCTACAGTTTAACTGTAGGCGCCTGTAGGTAACTATAGTTTCCACTGGCACTGGTATTTTCAATCGGTGCCTAACAGTGTGATTGTACTATAAATACAGAGGTTCAAGCCCAAGATATATGTACATTTAATTCTGCTTCATAATTGCTTCCTGGTAGAGTGCATCCAGCATCTGAAAATCATTCTCCACGTATATAGACAAAGACAAGCTTAGAACCATAAGTTTAACAGATGATGGAAGCCAATGGTATGAGTCATATATTGTGAAGAACTGTACTGGTGAATTGTGGCAACATCTAGAGACTTCTAGAATATACACCGAACCACTACAGATTACCGACCGGAATGGTGACATACTCCATTACCAAAAAGCCTATAGTTGGCCCAGTCACCCACAGTTATTGCCAGGCTTCGAAAGTGTAGGCCTGGCCTGCACAGTTATTAATCGGGGGCCCTGACTGGCCTGGCCTGTGGGCCACAGTCCTGACTGCGGGCCGGCCTGGCCATTGGGAACACTGGACAAGGGGAGTATATCAAGGCACTAGATTGGTTCCAACGCGCACTTAATGGCTATGAACAGACTCTCGGCAAGGATCACCCGTCCACTCTCATCACCGCTAATAACATCGCCTCAGTACATAGACACATCCATAAAACCGATGACTTCTGTTGATGAGCAAAACTTTGCTACAGCGCTTAATCAGAAATGATCTCCTTCTAGCTACCAATGTATTTATGTAGTACGTTAGTTAGCCCAATGTACTGTATTGTCTCGTTTTACTCGCAGAATGAAGCCTTGTTAGTACCGGATGAAAAATTGTTTTACTGTATATTTGTATCCAAGATTCCTTCGTTATGACCATATGTTTATTTGGCTACCGTGGAATAGAATTGCAGTGTTTTATCCCTGGTATTATGGCAGATGCTCTGTTATTGTTGTAGGATTTTGATTATTTTCTAAATAGTCATCCTAATAGTAATTGTTTGTTTGTTCTTGTTTGAATTATATACCAATAGTCCTTTCGTGTGGACCATGTTATACCCGGGACGGGAAGACAAATCTTTGGTCTGCAACGAAGTAGGGAGACGCATTACAAGGCAACAAGAATGCGGAGCGCTATAGTTTATTTTATGTCCCCACATGTATGAAATAAGCTACATCAAACACAAATAAAACCTATGCTTAATATCCACCGAAAGATGAGCTTGGTATAACCTTCCTTCGATTTGTGACTGGTATTAATTGTTACGGTCACCATGTCCAGCACATGAGATGTCTAGGCCGCGTATCTATATAGAAGTCTCACCACTGTTGACTCAGGATTTAGCCCGAAAGACCTACAAGCTGCTGGAAAGGACTGGAGAGCGGTTGCAAATATTATCGAAGATACTAGAATGCACTGGGGAGTGATTTCTAATGTTCTGACTAATCAGACTCATTCAAGAACTATCATTCACCAGTGGCTCCGCCATTCCTGTTGAAATAGTGATGCTAGAGAAGCTTGATTGTATATTATCTAAGAGTGCCACAAGGCCATATATATACGAGTACAAGTGTGAATGCGAGCGTACGCATCTATGTATAGACCCTTCAGACCGACAGCAATCTCCGGCCATACGAGAGTCATCTCCGGCCATAAGATGGCAGAGACCTATCATGCAATAATTCCAGCTCGTGTATATAAAGGCTTAGATTTTCCCGTAGATAGCTTTCTGCTCTTTACATAATTGAACCTCTTCATGTGCAAAGTTATTGTTCTCTTCAACCACATGTCTTAGATCGTGAGCAAATAATCTCAACTTCCACTTAGACGTATACGGTCTACGGATTCAGCTGTGCTGTTAGCAAGTCTAGAACGAGGTATGAAGTCATCGTTCGAAGTCATCGGGACACGCCTCTTCCCACCCGCAAGTCCGCCTCTCTTCGGTCACCACTCCAATCCCCACATCCGGAAACCAATGGGATCTCCGGACTCTCGTTGTATATACAGCGTAGGTTCTACCGATATATTTATCAAGAGATTTTCTCAGTATTGCACACTTTCAACAACCATATCCTCCCAATCATCGTAAATAGCAACCAAATATTGTTTTAACGCCCGGCCTACATAATAGTACCGGCTCATTGCCGCAAGTACCCGTACACTTCAGGCTACTAAATTTGGCCGTTGTCTTGAACATTGGACACCCCAATTTGATTCGCAGAGCGGACTTTAAATTGTCCCCAAAGAGATCTACCGCTTGCTCACTGGAGACTCTGGGATGTGTTTATGCAGTGGGGAGTACTTTCCTGTTTAAGGCATTCCCAACCTGCTTGGTATTAGAATGTGGCTCAGCCGATTGTGGACATCCTATGTGTACTAGTAGTGCACTAGTCTTGATGTATGACCAAGTCGTGTAGCGGTAAGGTTGGGGACGCCTATTTCGGGGGTGCTTTAAGCTTCATTTTCTAGCTCTAATAACTCCACCACAAAAACGTTTTTTTAATTTTTTCTCCATAGATCACTTCATGGCTGTCTTCTCTACAACTCTATAGAGAGCTTTTATTTTTCCAGGCATTGGTGGTGGAGCAATTGGATTTTGAAAAGTTGGGTTTTGTGTGGCAGCCAGACCAAATGTCTGCCCTATTAATTACCTTATATGGTAATAATGTGCCAATAATAGCACTTTATTAGCTAAAATGGAAATACTAAGGTCCCATTGTGGCTTCTTGGCAGTTAAAAACTAATATCTTGGCACCTGATGGCTGAGTTAACCTTATTTTTGGAGTTAATTATTACCATTTTAGGTAATATTTGGGCGCCAAACCAAATGTCCACAATGCCCCCACTCTAGGCGTCCCCAACCATAAACTGTGACGGGAAGTAAACACTTTGATGGTTCTGAGGCTCAAGTATGTTGAACAGGGATTGCCAAATGGATTAATTGAGGCTCGGCGCATTCCGTTCAATTATATCACATGCATTAGCCGAAACTCAATTTGGCAGGTTTGGCAAGGAGTGCGGGGTTTAGCGCATGCAAGTAATATTTCAAGCACCTGAGTGCTAAGCTCGTGTACCAGCCCGCCGCCCCGATCCATGGGGGCTGGACGATTTACGTCCCCGAATAGGTGATCAGTTTTACGGTGCAACTCCGAGGGTTGAACACCCGAACTGAACACCGAAAATCTAAAAAGAAGTTTTCGGTCACAGCCTGTGTAGATTATAACTGCTCTAGTAGTCTGCCTGCACTTGACCGAAATTGTTTGTCTGTGGTGGAGGTACTGCAGCATATCCCCTAATGTCATGCAGGATAGACCCGAGTTCGGCCTACCTCTGAGTGAAGTATTGGCCAGCACTGAGGGCACTTCCGCCACACACAAACAATTTTGGTCAAGTGCAAGCAGACTACCAGAGCAGTTATTATCAACATAGGCTGTAACCGGAAACTTTTTTTTTGATTTTCGGTGTTGAGTTCGGGAGCTCCGAACCTCGGAGTAACACCGACGACTAAGTCGTCCAGCCCCTCCCTGGAGTGGGTATTCATTCTCGCACCAGGAACGGGCTGGCATGTGAGCTTACCTGAGTGCTTGATTGGAATCGCTGTGTATTTAGATGAGATCTAAGTCGGAAACAGCATATTTGAAGTGTGTAATGCTATATCGTTTTTCCGTGGCACTGTCGTTGTTGAGATAGATCGTCTGTTGTCAAATAAATTTGCCAGGTAATCTTTATTTAATGACACTGAGTCATGTAGAATACATGAGTCCATTGTTACTCCCAAGAACCCACAGCGCACCTTGCATATTATTACTTGTCAGCGTTCATCCCTTCCAGTTACATAACGCTTCTTCACTCTCCAAAGCCTCTATTCTGTGCTCGCCCTAACTCGGCAACACTTTCTCCGCAGGAAAACTCTGGACTACAAAGTCCCATAAAATGCAGATTCTGCCACAAGCCTATTGCATGCAACATTATCCTACGAAAACTCTCTCTCCCTCCTCATTCCTACGCCTAGTTACATGTACAATGAATAAAATCAACATTGTATGTAAATAGTGGCACCAAAGTCTTCCTGATACTGCCTCTCCCTCAAATACCCCTGAAAAATCATGGATTTAATTGCGGCCGGAAGTCCAGGTAAATCTCGCCACTTGCCGAATACGTATCTGCTCTGTTCAAGTATAGAAATTCGGAGCATGCCGGACATTCCGAAGCCGTATTTTTGTGATTCCCGGAAATGTATACTGGTTGAGGGACGTTGGGGGTTTGTATTATCCACATCCACAGAGGTCTGAAAGAGACGAATTTCGATCCGTTCGTTGAGGACCGTATCCCGACGGCAATTAAAATTTGGTGACAACGTGAGACAGTGTGCGGTTGCAGAAGCAAAAACAGCACTGCTTTGTGAATCTCGTAACACCTTGGACCACTCTCCGCCAATCCTAAATCCCCTGGTATCCCTCCGAGGCCACCATACACGTAAACTGCCACTTAAATCGACACCGGTCTGACAAAGGGTGTGAAAAGTGGCATTCAAAACACGCCAAATTGTTTCACGGTCGTCCAAACTCAATGTGTTGATATGCGCTGAGTATTCCTCAATAGTTGGCCGGTCGAAAAGATTTCGCACGAGTGTATTGATTTCTTTCTGCTCCTGCCCCAGTGGCCGTAAAGCAATATCAAGCAGCGTATCATCGAACAGGTATTTGAGAGGAACTCTACGAGCAGCACCTGTGCAAAGACTTACTTGTAATCCCCAAGGGAAAGTTAGTACATTTAACTTCCCGTATTCGTCGCCCTGCCATTTATCCAGAATAGCATCTTTCAGAGTTATCGCTCGCCCTCTTTTCCAAATTCCCATCGCTTGGCCTCCGAGATACTGACCAGCTGTTAAGCCCGCCTGAAATTCGGACAACTTCCAACAGGCTGGTGCTACTCCGAGCTCAAGCAGATATGAGATAGACGAGTCAAATGCTTGATCTTCATCCAAGGGGCATTGTTTGTTGGTCATAAGAGCGCCGATAGCTAACAAATCAGTCGTTTTAAATGGAAATCGGCGGGTTTGTTCCACTCCCTGGGGTACTATGTGCTTTTCCCAATGACACAAACGTGCTGCGATCATCGACGAGCAAAAATCGACAGAAGCTATCACGGCGCCTCCTCCGGCAATAATAGAGGTGATTTCCATATCTTCCTCACTTTCCGATGATACAAAATAGCTTCTTCCGAAGGTGTCCACAAAATCTTCAGCGGTAGTAATCAAATAGTGTCTTGTTTCATCGCTGACCAATGATTCGATTCCAAAAACCCACGCTGGTCCTCCGAGCATATCACCGATGCAAGCCAATTGTAGTCTAGTGAGAGAGACATTATGAGTATTTTCAAATCCAAAACCGCATAACAGGAATGACTCGAAATTCCGGGATAATGATGGATGTTCGATCACATCACAGTGAGATACCATATAGCTTGACAATCCCAACGCTAACATCTGTGATGCAGTGGCACAAATATTCCAATATACAATGCTATCATCTCTGAGGTTCGTCATCTCCGGCTTTTGAAGCCCTAATGGGCTTAAGACACTCCAGAATAAATTGTAGAGTTTTATGGGCACAGCAGTTGACATAATCAGCTCTTTTGAACCTTCTAGCATCTCCCATAATAAGTTTGCTGACACTGAAAATACTGTGACGTTCGTAGGGTGGTGAAATGACTTCACAAGAATCGTGAATACGTCACAACAGAACTTCGCATCATGACATTCTATGAAAGCTGCATACACCCTTTGGATGGTTTCGTAGATCCGAACACCCATAGGATTACTGTAATTTGGGTTCGTCGTCGGTCTTAAGTTTGACGAGCTAGCAGAGTACTAAAAAGTCAGCATACCGCTGTTTCTTGGCAGGTCCCTCACATACCGCAGTGCCATACGGATTTAGTATAGTATTACTGTCATAAACAATTGCAGCCTGGTCACTGGGGGTGTTGTTCCACAAGCAGAACGATTTTTCGTCTACCAACCCGCCAATCCCACAGTACATCACGAGCTTCCTCTGCAGTTGACATTGTTGATTATAGAATGAATCAGGATGTAGAAAAAATTGATTATCATTATCACGTATAAGGTTTTCGTCCTGGAATTTGCTCGCGAATGAATGAGCACAGAATTCCTGATGTGGGAAATCCGCTTTTGAATGGAGAAGTTGGATGGTCGAATCATTTCCCCCATCGAGTTGGGTTTGCTGAGAGACAAGTTCAGCGAGCTCCGAGGGAGAAAATCCTTCCTCCGCCAATGGCTTCAACCAAGCCAGATTTCCCACTGCGAGTTCATTTAGCCAATGTTGAATGAGAAACGTAGCTGCAGCTATTGAGAGGAAGTGAAGCGAGGCATGGGCCCCATTCCGAAGAAGGAGTTCGATCACCTGCCTGCCATGTAGGTCATGTCTCATAGATGTGGCCACAACAGCCTCAGTAATTTCAATATTGGCGTCCTTCGCCAGCACCCGAACAGTGGATTCATGGCCGTTCCAAGCCGCATAGTGCAATGCAGTGCATCCGTTATTATCCATGGCCTCCTTGTTAGCTCCAAGGTAGTCAACAAGCAGCCGAACTGTAGAGTCGTAGCCCTTCGCAGCAGCATGGTTCAGGGCGGTTCCTCCGCTACTGTCCATAGAATTCGTTTCCGCACCGAGGTAATCAACAAGCAGCACAATGGAAGAGTCGCGGCCATTCCAAGCTGCATGGTGCAAGGAAGTACATCCACTACTGTCACTGGCCTCCTTGTTGGCACCTAGGGTATCAACGAGTAGCCAAACCATCGAGTTGTGGCCATTCGAAGCCGCATGATGCAGCGCTGTGGCTCCACTAGAGTCCCTGGCCTCCATATCAGCACCTAGGCCAATGAGCAGCCGAACCGTAGAGAGGTGGTCCTTCGAGGCTGCAAAGTGCAGGGCTGTTCCTCCATTCGCGTCTTTGGCGTCCGTATACGCACCAAGTTTCTCAACCAGTAGCAGAATGGTAGAATCGTGGCCGTTCAAAGCTGCATCGTGCAGAGCATTCCGTTCACTAGTGTCCTTCGCATTCTTGTCGGCACCCAGTTTCTCAACGAGCAGCAAAACCGTGGAGTCGTGACCCTTTGAAGCAGCATGGTGCAGCGCGGTGCCTCCATTTGTGTCCTTAGTGTCCTGGTCGGCACCCAGGGTATTTACGAGTATCCAAACTGTCCGGTTGTGGCCGTTGGAAGCCGCATGATGCAGTACCGTGGCTCCACTAGAGTCCTTGGCCTCCATATCAGCACCTAAGTCAATGAGCAGCCGAACTGTGGAGTCATGGCCCATTGAGGCCGCATTGTGGAGGGCTGTTCCTCCATTGGTGTCTTTGGCGTCCATGTCGGCCCCCAGGTTTTGAACCAGCTGCAGAATGGTGGAGTCGTGGCCGTTCGAAGCCGCATCGTGTAAGGCTGTCCTTCCGCTATAGTCCTTCATATCCTTGTCAGTACCCATAGTCTCAACCAGAAGCAAAACCGTGGAGTTGTGGCCGTTAGAAGCAGCATGGTGAAGTGCTGTGGCTCCACTAGTGTCCTTGACCTCCTTGTCCACACCCAAGTCGTCAACGAGCAGTCGAACTGTAGTGTCGTGACCGTTCAAAGCTGCATCATGCAAGGCAGTTCGTCCGGTAATGTCTTTTATATCCTTATCGGCACCAAGGTTATAAACAAGTAGCCAAACCGTGGAAAAGTGGCCATTCGAAGCAGCATGGTGCAGGGCCGTGGCTCCGTTAGTGTCCTTCATATCCTTGTCGACACCACGGTTCTTAATAAGCACCCAAACCTCTGAGTCGTGGCCGTTCAAAGCCGCATGGTGTAGCGTCGCCCTTCGGTTAGCGCCCTGTACCTTTTCGGCACTCCGGGTCACAACCCGCCGTCTAGCCATGGAGTCGTGATCAGTGGATAGGTGGTCTTCCCAGATGTTTTTCTCCCCTCCTTCGCAGATACGCTGGTACCACTCCTCAGCTTTGCCATGTTCGCCTCGGTTCTGGAATAGCATGGCCGTATTGCTGAGGATGCTCAGATACGCAGCTCGATCGGGGTGGTCTAGGGGAGTAGCAGCCATCGTCTCACAAATTCGCAAGGTTGACTGGTGTAGGTTATCCACGTCTCCTGTCCGCTCAAATCTCCTGCTCAAGTGTACGCCCAAGTTCATTAATCCTGCTGCGCGGTGAGGGTGATCTGAAGGGAATGTGTCCACGGCCTCTTGAATTCGTAAGATCGCACGCTGCAAATCGCGTAGGTCTCCTGTTTGCTCATATCGCTTTCCGAAAAGGATACTCAAATTATTGGAAGCACTTGCTAGAATGTATGAGTCTGCTTGGGAATCCGCGATAGCTTTTTCGGCAATACTGATTGCATGGTTAAGTGAATTGATATCACCATAGGGTTGATGAACCAGGTCGGTAAGTTTGGTTGATTTATAGTCATAAAATATATCGCCAGATGCTGCCGAACCTTTTTGGTTCGCCGGGAATGCCATTTGAACATTCTTGTACATAGTCAGTATATCATCTTCAATTACTCGCAACATTCAGGCTTTACCGTCGCAAAAATCAAGAGCGTATAGCGATAGAATGCCTCGATCCAATATATTGATTGGCGGCTGGGGGTTGTGTTCACCAGGAGCGGGTGATTGTTGAAGCCGATTTATTTTGAACTGTGCCCGGATGTGTTCGTAATCTTGTACTTCAATTAGTGAGACATATTTCTGCGCCTCGCAGGGGTTGTGAAGTAACCCTCCAGCTGCGCAGCCAATCGTACACAATAGGAACCGCCATCGATTTAATGATCCGACTCTGCATATCCGCCATGTAACGTGTGGAAAACCACCCCTCCAATCACAATGTGCACCTTCAATAGTTGCAAAACGGGAACAGTGATGAACAAGGTATGTGTAACACTAGAGTCATAGCCTTGCAGTTAGGCAGACAGGTGTGAGATTACGCGCTAAGGACACTGCCTTGTATAATTGCATGTTACATAGCTATTCATCTGCCGAAGCAAATATGTACCAGCACTGTAAAACTCTTGGTATGAAGTAACCGGCGCTGACACACCAACCTCATGTACGGAGTCCACCCACGAATAACATTTCGAGCAATCAAGTCCACCATGTTTATCCCGATCTCAATATGAGTTATGGCTAAGTCATCTTGTACCACCAGAAATTTTAGTACCAAAAACAATTACAAAGCGATGCTCATTACCACCGCACATGATCGGTGGCCTAACAGATGTTAAAAAATTGTCTTTTATTAGACCTTTTCGGGGGGATGAAACGGCTACTAGGGAACCCCTAGCATTAAATTTCTATTGATAGCATATAATCTTTTCCTAATCTAAAGGGCTTATTTCTGCAACTATAGGATGTGTGGTAATTGAACAATTACCGTTCTCTCAAGTTGATGGAATGGTCACTTGCAGGGATGGCGATAGCCTATCCCGTTTGTCCAAACGCCTGCACTGGCCGACTACGAATTTCTAGCCTTCAACTTGGACTAAGCGTTACACTTTTCTAACAAGTAAGACTATCAACATATAGGCCCATGTAAGCTGTTGAGTAATTTGACGGTGATACGAGTGATAGAATGGTGATTACGAGTGCTGAATTGTAAATCGTGTGACGACCATGATATGGCTGCAGATTGTGCACAATCTCTCTGAGACACAGAAAAATAGAACGGAACACCCTACCGCGTGATTAGAGTTACCAACGCCTCATGCGGAAGCTGATCACCACAAGCTGTCATCTGGCAGGCAACTGGAGTCCATTACAATATGTGAAGAACCAAGTGAATAGACCTAAGGTACAAAGAAGATAGAAGAAGAAAGACTTGAGCTATATACGAAAGCGAAGTGTTCCTTGTACGTTACCATCAGCTCCGCTCACGGTCAGTTTGTGACAGGTCTATTTATATATACAATACTTCCCTCACTTGCTGCGCTCCATAAACTAAAACAAAGAAGAAAGGTCTTCAGAAATAAGAAAGCCGGGCAAATGAGAAGCCTGCAGACGAAGGACCCATATGCCCTGCTGGTAAAAGCCATGATGCAGGAAACTCTCCAGAAAACTACACCATCTCCGGAAACATAATAATAGTAAGAGTAAAAGTGGGCAGTGTCCAGCAGAGAAGATAAACACAGGGTAGTACCCGATAAAGATAAAACTGTCGCTAATATCGGAAAATAACGGTAATAAAACTGAACGTGTCCCGAAACCCAGCCTAGACAGGCGAAAATCGGTAAAGCCCCGCAACATAACACAGTCAAGCAAAGACAGCAGTAAGGCCCCACAATACAGTGCCAACAAACCTAAGATGGAATGGCTCCGCAATTCAGTGCAGATGAGCATCAGATAACACTTAACATCCCATGGGCCTGCTCTACACAGGCCTTTAGTGACTTGTCTCTGTTGAAATACTGATTTCTTGATAAGATTGTCTATTCTAAACTACAGGAGAGTTCGTGTGATCTTATATACGGCATTCAGAGTATGCCTCGCATGCGCACTTAGCTAGCTTCTCCAGCTGAGTCTGGAACGACCATCATCATCGTGAAATCATGATTCCCATCAGCCCAGCTGAAGCCCATAAGCCGTACGTAAGGGAGGCAGCCCAATGTCCCCGGCCATCCGAGGGGACGGTTGGCATCACTGCTCCTCCTTGAACCACGATTTCAGATACTCAATAGCCTGAATACTATCACCCCCCAAGCGAGCTCGCTGAACTGAGACTGTGTAGGGTCCACTATTTCCCAGGGTATTAGCGTTGATATCACAAGTAAGTACAGGCACGCTCAGTGTTCGAAACCGGCCGGGCTTTCGACAAAGCCGGGCCGGCCCGCCACAGCGCGGGCTATTTGGTGAAAAAGCCGGGCCGGCCTGCGGGCTTTCAGGCCGGTTGAGAATCCATGACGGTACGAATTCACTTACTGAATACTAATAATAGCGGTTATTTTTTCGTTGGTCCTCCTCGAACTAGTGACAATAGTGGGAGGTAACAGTATCCCATAGGGTGTTTCGCCCCTGATCTTCATGTTTCAGATATGCAGCCCGGCCGGCCCCCCTTAGCGCGGGCTTCCAAATATACCTGCCCGGCCAGGCCTGCCAAAGCCGGCCCGAAAGCCCGCGAGTCGGCCGGGCCCGTTTCGAACACTGGGCACGCTAAATTTTTGGGCAAACATTGATAGAGTCCAGAAGAACTGAAAAGTCCGGTGAAGTACCCCGTGGTCGCTGAAAGGAATTCGGGGTGTGATGTTCAATTGCAGTTTCCGAGGGGAATCAACATATTGGTACTTTTTATTCTCAAGATTACGTTTACTCAGACTCGCTCACTTTGGCTGGCTAGCACTATAGGTAAATATCATCCGGACCGCATAGAGCTTTCTATTTCTATTCGTATTCATTCGCTTGATTTTTCCAAATCATAGCGTTTTTACTACAAATAGCATTCAGGCAGTCAGCTTTTTCGCAGTATATTTTGACATATCTTTTAGCCCGAACGGCCTACAAGTTTTTGAAACAGCCTTAATAATATGGAAGATACTAGAAAGCACTGGAGTGATTTCTAATGTTCGGGTTCATCATTCACTAACTATCACTCACCTTTGGCTTTGCCACCCTTGATACAGATGTACATGAATCGGAGCCCCTAGGGTTCCTGACTGCTCTTTTTGATTTGGCACTCTACTCTTTTCTTCCCTACTATCTTGGATCTTTAGACCTGCATCTTGCCATCGTATCATAGTCTATCCATAAGGTTCTCCCATATCGTAACAACCCTACTGCACAAATGGATCTCAGCTTTCGTATGGCAGAAGATGGGCCTCGTATGGCCAGAGATAGCTATTGGGCTGGTGGCATTCAGCCGGATCTATACATAGATGAGTACGTACGCATTCGTACCTGTCTACCATATGTATATGGCCTTGTGGCCCTCTTACATGATATATGTTCGGACTGAACTGCGAAGAAATCGGGTTCGCGAATATGTCGACTGCTTCATAAATAAGCCGGCTGCTTCGCGAATAAGTTAACATTGTGAACCAGCCAGCTGTAGCTTGAAGCTGCAGTCACCAGCTGACTTTACAGTGTCTTTAGCACCCAGCCAGCTGGACTAAGAAGTTCCGATGGGCAGGATAAAGGATTGAAACATCAGCTATTGAGCCATGAGATGAATTATTGACCGTGGAAACCCGCCTTCTAGCCATTTGACTATGTACTACACTACTAATTACTTTTTATGGGGTCAGCGCCCCCTATCTTCTAGTCCAAGTGCGCTCCAATTCTACGATCCAAGGGATACGTATTATTGTTTCGGTGTAGATTTCCAATATTATAGTAGCCTTACATTCTCTCGCCCTCTGTTCCCATAGTGAGTTTTGTAGGTATGAATAGTGTGAGGCTGCGATACAACCGTGATCAAGGGCAAGGACAGTCGAGTTGAACAACTTTGTTTGTATTGTGCCAGCCTCTAGCTTCTCCACCCAGTTGACTGTATGGTAAATCCCGGGATTTCCGTTCCCGGTCAACTATACTTCATTGCTCAGTCGGCTAACACGGAAACTTAACTAGTGTAAACTTTGCTCAGTCAACTGGTAAAAAAAGCTGACTTATTCGCGAAGCAGTCGACTTAAGTGCGAAGTGGATTACTTCCCAGTTCAGTCAGAACATATACAATCAAACTTCTCTATTATCTTTACTATCTGTATTCCCTTCATATCCTACATATAAAAGCATACTTTTTCCCTTGAATAGCGTTTACTTTTAGAGGGCTATCACTTTTGTACGAGATAATTCAACTGCTTGTGCAAATTTATTCTTCTCATAAGCATAATTGCTCATTCCTTTAGGCATCCAGCCGCAGACTGCATGTGCATTTAGTCCCTCTGTATCTTCAGGCACCCAGCCGCAGCATTCCGGCTCACCCATGATTTGGAGTTCGTACAAAGCCAAAATTCAGTGTTCCCAACGGGCCCGGCCGGCCCGCGCAAGCCAGGCTTTTTAGAAAAGGCCCGCTAGTTTCAAAAGCTGGCGGGCCGGCCTGCGGGCCTGCATATACTTCATGCAGGCCCAACAACGGTAAGCCACCACCATAGTTGCAGATTCTGGCTAGCTATGCTCTTTCGAGTGTATCTAGTGTCTTATAAGTGATTAGTGAGAAACTAATGATCGTAGCTGCGGTAAAAGAGGAAGAGAAGCAAGTGTAAATTTTGCTATATAACACAATCGCTTTCCCACGATCAGACCCTTCTTTTGCTTTTTATTCTTCATCACCTTCGCTCGTTCCTCCAGGGTTGTCGCAGCATAGTTAGTAATAATATCATAGTTCTGTAGTTTTTTCGCTCAATATGTATGTATCACGTAAAATCACCCGGCCCGGTAGCGCCCGCAGGCCGGCCATAAACATGTGAAGCCCGGCCCGCTGGGAACACTACCAAAATTCGTAACCTGGAACGGTATCCTAAAACTCCAGGCATCTATATCGGGCTCTAAGAATTGAGATTGAGTACAGGGATGGATTAGGCTTCCGAAATGCATGCCCCCAGACGGGACGCCGATTCAGGTCCCCGAAAGTCACCAGTCGCCTGAGACCGTTGGGAAGACTGGCGGCGGATCGACAGGAGGGGTGTGTGTACGGCGTTGTTAGACAATCGATCAAGTATCATTATCGGTCATCGTTTTGCAAGCGCCCGTACACTTCAGGTTCCCAAGTTCGGCCATTGTGTTATGAATATCGTCTTGTTGTGAAGAGACAGAACTGAACTGAGTATCTCTAAGATGACACGTAGCCTACAGCCTACACTTGCACGCTAGCGGCCTCAAAGAGCCCTAACCTGAGGCTAGGTGATTGGCGTTCTCAAATCAATTCTACAAGTCTTAGTTGGTACCATGAAGGCACTCTGCCGTTGCTGCTCTACTCTCCGGTATAGACTACATCGGATATGAATAGGCCGCAACGGTTGGAAACTTCTATAAAACTATTCCTAGAGTCCATCGCAATTACACTTAACAGGAGAGAAATGCAAGTGCTAACCTCTGTTATGATGTTTGAGAAAATAGAAAGAAAATGGTCATGCGAACACCGCTGAGGTTAAAACGGATATATATCCCTTAACGTACTGGAGCCCATGGAAAGACTGATAGGCAGTCGCTATTCAACTTGAGTCCTATTCTTGAAACATAGCGAGACATATGCAATTACAACATGCCCGCAGACAACCAGAACTGTATGCATATTCGGAAAACCCAATCCCGACGGACTATGAAACAGAAGGTGTTGTTTTTAAAGGTTTCGCGCAGACCGAGCAGGTGGAGACCTAAGTACCGGTCGGCAAACTTTCCACATTCCGGCATGTTGCAACAGCTAACACATATGGCACCGACGTCAAACAATCGTTTTGGTAATCTCACCTTGTCCTGCTCACTGATGTATTGTGTATTGAGGAAAGTTTACCGATATGAACACATGCGCGCTGAAAGCCCCGGCGTGGAGGTAGTGCAAGCTCTAACTAAAGAGTAGGATCTAAGTGCTTCTTGTGCCAAGTATGCAGCACCCTCCTGTAGGGTACCTACACCAAAGTGACTAGATACATGAAGCGAAGTTGATCAAAACCCTTGAAAGTAGCCTACTGCTAGACTGGTACAACAGAGATGAGAGAGGGAGAAGACTCTAGATATAACAAGAGAGATGGCTGCTTTGTGCTCTACCCGATGCTTTACTATCAGTGCAGTGGAAGCTGAGTTCAGCTACGTCTATATTGCAACACCCTATTTGTCTTCGACATTCTCAGTGCTTCCTCTTTTAGTCATTACCATACCCATTTTATACTAAAGTGTAGCTCAGTTGATTGCGTTTACCCTTTGTGCAGGTATGAACTAGTGCCCGTACTAAGCCCGAGGCTATTGGGAGCGTGTCGGGGGTGGTCGGAGAGCGAAGTACTGTACCAAATGCGACGCTAAGTCTAGTCCAGCAGCTCACGACGGCCTCCGAGCTGAATCCCTAGTCAAACCACAAACGATTGAGAGCTGTGAAGTTCAATCAGGAGTCGAAAAAGGGCCAGCGGGGCGCACAAATTATCAAACCTTATTACTTACAATCCGATCCCGAGTTACACCACTGCCACGGGAATTGGAGCGGTTAAAATGGACTACCTAATCTATACCGAATGGAGGTATACTAGTCGACATGACGCCCCCTATTTGCAAGTCGTTGCTCAGCCGACGACTTATCTCATTTATATGACACACCGGAACGAAAAAGACCTCTTACAACGAGCGATTACTGTACCGGAAGTGCTGCAACGTAGCACATGGAAGCACACTTACCAGAAAAGGCCAGCTGAGATCAGTTCACCTCGAGAATGCTAGACAAACGTACCGGAAGATGAGTCGATAAGCGCACTTGGAGATGAGTTGGCAACCGTACCTGGAGAAGAGTCGGCAAACGTAACTAGCGATCTAAGACGATAAATGTACCAACTATTCAGATGTCAAGCGTACCTACAAGTGCACACTGGCAAACGACAAGTGCAATCGAAGCGTAACCGAGCGACAACGAGATGTCAAAAGTATTTGATTGATGCCGACGGAAATACGAATAACTGCGATATGGCTGCCGAATTGAATACCGAGTGGCCTACCGAGAAGTCGACCGGGAATCTGTCTTCCGGAAGTCATTTACCGAGGACTCTACCACATGATTACCTCGTCAGGAAGCACCGAGCAGTCAAAAAACACCGTGGCCAACTACCGAGATAACTAGCGGCTACGACGGAGCTGCGAACGGAAGTTCCCATCGATGCCGAGAGAAGACGAGCTCCACTGTCACACTAACCAGTCGATATGTGATTAGGCTTCAGTATCAGGAAAATGCTTGTTACGTTATATCTCACTCGACGGCCGATAGACGTGTTCGGGCATGGCCGCAATCACACTGCGGGGTAAAGAGTATGAACGTTTTGCGCAGTATGGTGTGTAACCTGCATGCATACTGGGTACCTTCCTATTAGCGCCGTTGCAGTCTAGAATTTGCGTCCACCGAAATTACGCATTACTTGGCACCTCAAATCTTCACAGATAACCCATCTTGCCGAGACACTTCGCAGTGCCAATGTTCCCATCCCATTCCCACCATCTTGATGTATTAGTCGGTGTTGGGAATGCCCAGTTTTATGAATTCATAACTATAAGTCAAGTGCCATTGAACAGGTTGTTCATGCTTTCCTACAGCGGAGAATTCCGTTGGGAACCCCACGTTGCATTACGCAATTCCTTGACATGTGCTTGACATTTGAAAGAAACAAAAATGATCAATGGCATCGAGCATAATTCTTCGACTGAATTGAATGCAGATGGCAAGTAAGTGCGAATAAAATTACATACAGTCAAGAGTTGTTTCATCTATAATTCACTATCGAGCGATGGCTCGTTTGTTACTCCCTACTTACAGATTAATTGTGAAGGTGTTGATGAAACTAAACCAAGTCCACTGTTAGACAAGTGGCTGGCTAATTCGTAAATGAAGAAACTTTGTATTTAGGGAAACTGATTAGGCAACCAGCCAGCCGGACTCAGCGTTCCCAACCGTCCGTCCGGACTAGCGTCTTTTGGGCCCCAGCACCGCTGTCCAGACCAGGCGTACACTTTGTTTGCCTAGGGGCGCCCCGGGCCGATGATAGAATACATAGGGCCTGTTTAGGGCAACTGTAGGTCCCTAGCGGTGGTTAACGCTACCGGATGTGTCTAATTCCGGTAGATAAATAGGCCGGCAACTAGGCCAAGCTTACCCTGTGTGCTGCCAAACCCCAAATAGAAGGTAGGATGGGAGATTGACCTTATTTGGTAGCTTCTCACGCGGTCAACATATCTTCCACATCGTTGATCCGCTTCACAGAGTTAGTGGGTATGTGTATCTTGTTTTTTTATACTTTTCAGCTTTAAGCATCGCGTGCAAAGACTGTAAGATCTTGCAGCGTTGTAGTTTGGATATTGGAAGTCTTAAGGCAAAACCGGACAGGAATTCTTAGCTTGGGAAATTGTAATCCGATGTATCTGCCTAGAAGAGACGGGCGTTTGGGAAACCTGCCCAGACAACACAACATTCAACTTTACAACAAACTTATCTTATCCGTGCTTGCGGCGCAGTTGGTAGTTGGTATTGCACCAGCGTAGAACTTCACTCTGTCTCTTTGCTAGTGTATTTGAGTTCCTCGTCCTCCTCCGTACATGCTCTGATAACACCATTCCTCTGCGACTATTACCCCCTTGTACAGTGCATATGTTCTGAATGTGAAGCGCATTTTGCGCTGAGGTTTCAGGTACCTTTGTAGCTAGATATAGAGAGATACAATGCATATTCAAATCCAGAACCATATGCTACTGCATGAGCTGTAGCACAGCAGTGCTTTGGAGCATGCATACCAGACTCGGGGGGAAGAGTACTAGGACGCCCCCAGCTGGAATATTTTAGCCCCAACTCGGCTTATTTGTTAGATTTCGGCTTTACAGATAAGTTACCTTATATGATAACGAAGTCAGCTAGATTATAAGTCAACTACTGGATCAATGAACGTATTTACTTACAAACCGCCCGCATGGCGTAGGAGGGAACAGCTACTGAGTGTTCCATATCAGTAGCTCGAGGCACGGATAGACATCGTTAGTCTCTTCCGTCCATAGGCTCTCTCTATCCCGCACTACCATTTATGGAGCAGAGAAATTTAAGACTATATTATAAACCACATTGAACGGTTTCCATCTCTGCCCCTGAGCTTAACGGCTCGCGAGAATGAATGTCATACGGCTGTAGGGCCTACAAAAGAAACAGCAATATGCAAGCAAGCGAGTTCCTACTGGTTCAATTAACGAGCTTCGGGATTGTCCGCGGCTGTTGCCGTAGCAAAGTTCAACTACTTTTCCAAGGGTCTTATAAAAAACTTTGTTACTCCCATGTTTACCCATGCGGCCTGAAAGAATATCTCCAATAAACACATCCGCATAATGAAAAGGCTTGGCATGTTCCTAGTAACTCTCGCCCTTATTTTGGGTTTGTGTTTTGGTGCCCTCGACGACCTTCCACTCCTCTCGCCCGATGAGGTTCCGCAGCATCTCCGAGGTTACTCCATTGTCAACAACTATTGCTGGTTGGTTGCACATACGTCTGGGAAGATCGGATCAACAATCGTTATCGATGGAGGGATGGCCAAATACAGACTCAAGGTGAACGAAACTGATGTGGCAGTACCTGATCTCAATGGTCATACGGTGTCCTTGGACTTGTCGCAAGATTTTGATGTGAATAAACCGAAGTTGACCATCTTGGCGACGAAAGCCGGCAACACGACCGGAAACTGGACGACTAGCGATGCTCCAGTTGTCAATCGAGGTGGTATGTGGGTAATTGGCAACGATACTATTATCCAAGGAGGTCACTTTTACACTGACAATCGGATCAATACATCGAGATGGCATGTAACGAAGGATGCCATCCCTGGGTATTCTATGTGGCGCTTTACGGACGCAACAAATAAAGGGAAATGGCACGAAGAAACGTTTCACAACGGGACAGAAATCATGCGAACTGTTTCAGGTGCTTCAGCTTGTACCAATGAGTCATGTTACTGGCTTGGGTAATATTTCTTCCGAGGATACTTCTCAGTTTCTAATTGCTACTGCGATTCTACAGTGGATATATTAGCACACGGACATCTGCTAAAACACCTATAACCGATTGGAGTACTGCACAGCGCGGCATGCTAGTATATGACATCCAGAGCAAAACGTTGCGAAATGAATCAATGGATGGATACGGTCGAGGGAACGAGGGGTTTGAGTATGGAACTCTTGACTGGATTCCAAATGATGGAAAGGGGCTGCTAGTTTCACTTATGGGTGAAAGGCAAGCAATTAATAGCCCAAATGAAACAAGCGATTATTTGAACGGAGAAAGCGTAAGAATCGTAACCATTCAGTATGCAATTAAATGGACTGATGGAGTATAGGTATCTTTACAACATGTCATGCTGTATGACATCGAACGACGCGTATGGTATAACCAAACTACATATGGGGAGGCTTTCATTAGCCAACCTCCGGTTCGAACTCGCTTCTGCTCGGTGTTGGTTAATGACAAAAAACGCAATGTTTGGGAGTGAGAACATAATCCCTCAGCAGTTGAATGTTAATCGTTGACGCTGACTTAGTGTATGGTTGTATGGTGGTCTGTTGACGTCTAGCCATTCGCAGGGCATACATGATATATTTGTGCTGTCAATGCCATCATTTACGTACGTTCTACAAATGGAGTTGCTGTATCCACAACCGTATTTTCCTTTCTAATCAGTCGCACATAGGTGGGTTCGCATCAAGCCCGAGAGAGAATACATTGGAGAAGAAAATCTCCGTTCCCATTCCTGCCACGCTGTGGGAAACCAATTAATAGTTATTGGGGGAAGTTGGCCGAGAAGTGCAGGGAAAATTGACCAGCGTTGGGAGTGCACCAGGAGACTTGTCAACGTACTTGATATGAATGAAGCGGACGGGGTAAGTTCCAAATTAACGCCTTGGGTGATAGAGTACATAATTCATAACATGTAGGGTTTTCTTACTCACTTCAAGGCAAATCCGGCGGAGTACAAGCAGCCCAGTAAAGTTCAAAAAGAGGTCGCCGGACTAAAGTCACCCCACGCAAGTGGTGGCTGGGTAGACCAACGCATAAAGGATATTTGGCCACCACCACCCCCAAAAATACCTTTCCCCGGACGATTTATTGCTGCAATAGTAGTCTGTGGTATACTTGGCATCTTACTGCTTGGTGGGGTAATATGGTGGAGGCGCAAATGGCAAGCATCGAGGGAACCTACCATTCAACGGACTGGTGTACGTGATGAGTAGCTTAACAGTAGCTAATAATCGAGGCTTCACCTTTTCTGGTTATCTTTTGAACGTGTCTTGTCAAAGCTACCTACTTGCAGTGCCTACCCGTTTCAATCTTGTACCTGATATCCGTTTGAATTTTTCTTGCAGACTCCGGACAGAAAACTCAACCAAAACCATTAACCAACATGAAATGTGACCACTGGCAGCTGACCATTCATTGAAACTCAAAGTTATGTACCTATGGTTGCTTTTTAGATCCAACAGTGCGGCGGGAATAGTTGATGCGGCAAGCTCCGCGGAGATAGCCTTCTTGCGTTAACATATCTATACACGCGGCTGAGCATGCACACACATAAAATATTCAATCAAGATGAGTAGATTTGTGCCAACAGCGTGCAGTGTGGGTGTTCATGTACGTCTACGGCGATCTATACGAGGACACAGGATATATTCATGGAATGAATTGATGACAGACATGGTCGGAGAGAACACTCAGCGGAGAGCTACACTGGGCCTACGGTTATCGGAGAGCAAAGTTCTGTTCCCAGCCCAATGGCCTTCATGCTAAAACTCTCAGTCGACATGACTTGACCGGCGCAGTTCGGTTGGTCGAACCGCTACGCAACTTTCCGTTTCAAACCCAACGGTGAAGAGTATTGACCTCATCACCTTCCTAGTTGCTTAACTAGTAAATATATTTCTCAAAAAAAAACTGTCCGCTAGCAACTCAATTCCGGAGCCTTCAAGCAGTTTCGACGAAGAACTACGCCGTACGGATATTAGGATGGATTGTGGTTTTGTAGCATTGAAGGATACTTGGCATAACGCTTAAGGCTAACAAACTCAAATCTAGCCACTTTAGACTATGATCTAGGAATTATTCTCTCCTGGGCGAAGTTAGTTTGGCCCGTTTTTATCTCACTACTATTTGAGAAACTCGCTGACCGGTGTTCAAAAGTCCATCCGAACCTCCGACGGCTCGATCGCGACGGTCATTATGCGTGTAATACCCTATTCAATAAGGTCCAAAATCGTATTCTCGGATTGTAAATTTGCGTGGCTGGTCTCAACCCGCAACCAATTGGTGTATTTTTTGCGTGCAGGATTCAAGCAGTCGTGTAACGTGGGCACAAAGAAACTGGAAGCAACAAGAACTGAAACTCGGGGCTATATATATTGTAATATGAATCTAGAACTTATGAAAATCAACCTGTGATTATTATTCAATACAAATTAATCCATCTGATACAAATAAATTGCTTTTTAGGTTCGTTTATTTCTTCCTCTCTGCGCAATCAATCTTTACTCTATCATCGTCTTTTTCTTTTTGCTATTTCCATTCTTTCAGTGCCTCATAGATTCTCTTTCCCAAAATCTGCCTATCCTGCCGACCGTCTAGGGGCATGAGTTAACCTAACCTATACTCCATTATCAGCACCAGTCACATCCCCCACTCAGTGCTCGCTGAGCCTCGGAATTCATACCGCCATTAGAACAATTAGCCAGAAACACAGCAGGGTAGTACAACCCATCCGTAGCTTTACCCAATACGTATGCCACAAAATATCAGCGCTCACTCCTCGAAAAGAAATAAAGCTGGCGGCATACAGATCCTCGTTCACTGCGTCACCCTTCGCGAGACAGACAAACGTGTATTGTTGGCGCTGGATGGCTGAGCTAAAGGATTGGCAGCTTTTTCGTGGGCAAGTATGGTTCTAAACTGCCCAGGTACAGTAGCGTTTGAGGAACGAAGACTTTTCCTGCATGATCACTTGAAGGGACTGGGGGTGCAGCATCAGGGGCGGCCTCTCGAATTACAGGGGAAAGGCCGCCGGAGGCAGTCTTAAGCGCAGCGATGGCGTCGGGAGTGGTGAGAGTGGAGCTAAGAGCTAGGAGTGGGAATTGAAGGAGAGTGCAGAGCTGCACGGTAAGTGGATATGGTGTGGTGAGGTTGCGGGTATGTGAAGGTTTGGTTGTTTGAGTGCTGGTTGAAGCTAGTGAAGAACGAATCTCGAGAAGGCGATATCAAGCCCATTTATATCGTAGTTTCAAACAGTTGTACTTAGAATTGCTTAGACACAAGAGCAGATACTTACAATCAGCAAACTGTAGATTTCCACTTCCTGAACAGAGACGCACGGAGGGTTCGTGATGGGGTATACCAGGCGACAGGGGCTAGCAAATTGACGGTACCGTTAACTGTAGATCTTGCATACAATAACGCCAACGGCTGTCAAATTTCATGGGTTGTATCACGCGACGTGGTCCCTACATGTTTGTGGGAATGATGTAGTTACTGGTCTGATCTATGAACTCTGAACAGTGTGTAATGCATTGTAGCAATCCCCGGTAAAAGAAACTGATGACACTGCACGACATACAGGCATCCCATACGTCAGATCAAAGACATATTCCAGATCGCAACATACTGTGATATACTCTAGATGAGTCTGGATAGGCAATTTGGAGTAAGAACTAGATATGTTCGATGTGGTTGCTGGGATGCAAAACACCTCCGGAAACCGAGTATTTCTGTATTAAACAGAGACCCAATTAGCACGAGTGGTAGAGAAATAGTAACTCTTGATGTCAGTCTTGCATGGGTTCAAGGCAGAAATACCATCACATCTCCCGTTCGCTTCCCGGATACAGTTTAGGCATGGGATGCCGTCTCCGAAATCGGAATATAGCCGATCTTCCGTGTTGCCTCAAACGTCACTGATCCCAGCTGTTTGGTACACCCAGCAACTAAACCTATCATCCCTACAGGAGGAGTCTATAACTACCAACCGAGTGATAGGAACTATTAGCTTCTAGGTTGTTGTCATATTGATGATGCACTCAATTACTCCCGCGAATAAATAGAACAAACCGAAGCCGGCCGTACAAGGTATGGCTGAGAAGCTATGTACCCCGACTGCAAGATGATTACAACAAACATTGTGTAGAGTACAGTGTGCGTAGTGGGCAGCTATTTCGGGAGTGTTGGACACCATCCCGTTCAACAACCTTCTGTTTGTTACTTCTAGTAATGTTTTTTTCAGTCCAGATCTGGAAACCGAGCCCCTGACGCGATGTCATCATTGAAGAAACTACGTGTTTGCCTGGGCGGTCATACATGACCTCATGCACGCTAAGCCCCACACGTGTTGTCAAGATAAGGTTTCTGCTTAGCGGTCGATCTCTACCCTGGCTCTTGCAATCAGCCGTTGATAAGATCGGAGATTTCTTATCCCGGTTTCTACACAAGATCACCCTGGCTTTCACACGTTGGCCGCTAGTGGCTGAACAACGACACCGGTTCCGGAAGTACCGGAGTGTCCTATTGGTGCAGAATTTAGCCTTCCAGCAATAACTTAGATCTCGAGTTGACATCCCTCCCCTGTTTCCCGCATCTTGCAGCGGGTGACCGACACTGCATCCTCTGGTACACGCGTCTGGGGGTAAAGGATCGGAGGCTCCAGTTTTGGTATTAAATTTTTGCTGTGAGTCCTTGTGTCAACATGGGTGGAACTCAGTGCACTCTCCCACTTTACTAATTTTGCCATTATTCAGATCGCACTTTACTTAAAACTGCGTGTGCCGCTTTCAGTTTACCGTTTCTGTGTGGTTGTTTGCCAGAACAGAAGCGTCCGATCCTTTGTTCTAGTCCAGTCACGGAGGATGTCCCTCCACGGAGAGACCGGTCCATTCACGGAGTCCCACCCTCCGTGACTGGACTGGTTCTTTCGCGGAGTGTACCCCTGCACCCCACCTCCGTGAATGGACCAGTCCATTCACGGAGTGTACACTCGGTGAATGCTCTGCAGGCATATATGCCCACGGATGTATGCGTACTCAGCTGGCCATATCCAGCTGAATTTAATCAACGCAACTAATTGCGTTCAGCCCAGCGCAACTACGTGCATTCAGCCCAGCGCAACTACATACATTCAGCCCAGCGAAATGATGGAGTTCATGCACAAATAATGGTATTTCTGCAGCGCCATCTGGTACTTTCAATCCTAAACGGAAGACAACACACCTGGACCCAGTCACAATCAAAAGCGACTTCGAGCAAATACACAGGGAGAGGCAACAGCGCAGACATACTCCACTTCTGTTGATGATGTCAACAAGAGCGTAGAGGAAAACGACGAAAGTGATTTGACAGAGCTGGATATTGAGGAAGGAGAGGGTCTCGACGAGAGCAAGGATGTGGACGAGGAGGAGGAGGATGAGGATGAGGACGATGTAGAAGAAGAAGGCAACGAGGAAGAAGAGCTGGTTTCAAGTCAGGATATAGAGCACAGTGTAATTGCAGTTGCACCACGACGTTGAGTGTAATTAGCACTTTGTATGTATGCTCCGCGAATGAACCAGTCCAGTCACGGAGGTGGGGTGCAGGGGTACACTCCGTGAATGGACCGGTCTCTCCGCGGAGGGACATCCTCCGTGACTGGACTAGAACATCCTTTACCCCGAAACACGAGTATACATACTGCTAGGAATCTTCATTCTCCGTGGTAATGCGACTGCGATGTACAGTAGGTAGCGGTGCCTGTAACAGTAGTTACCTCGCATTCCATTGCATCAAATCACTTCGAACAAATTATCCTACTATGAGCTAGACACGAGCCAGAACGCCCATGTGGCAACCGAAGATAGAACCAAGGGTGGCAACGATTACCTAGCGGTGTTTTGCCAGAGGAGTTGGACTCTCAATCATACAGCTTGGAGTGTAGATCCCCACAGCCTCAGCTGTCTGACGCCGAGGCGTGAATGTCGGCGAAGCCTTGTGTTACACATATATTCCTGTAATGAACAACTTACGCCTCCAACCATCGTGATGTCGAGTCCACTACTGAGTCCAAAGTAATTAGTCTATGTCAGATACTTCAGTTGAACTCGGCTGAGGTTCTATGCGTAGTGTCTAACTAAAGCTACATTCCATAGTAGTTAATTGTAGTCTATGTCGATTGTAGTACTGCATTACCCATCCCCTGACCCGCAGGATAACCTAACCCATATCGACTTGTTTGAAGACAGCCAGATTCCGAAAGGATGCAAATGCGATAGACTACGCCACGTGAAATTGCCATCACTTGAGAGCCAATAGAGCAAGGGTATTGCATATTGTTAACCGGGATTATCTTCACAGCCACTTATATCGAAAAGACTTAGACTCGGTGGTGTCCCATGGCAACGCCTCCATCGCCAGCACCCACTTTCCCTTTCACGCCGCAACATGGCGATTCACCTAGCTACGCCGTTGTAAACAAAGGTACCGCAGACTGTCTACAATCCTTCGCCAGCCCGCCATCTCCCAGCCGTGCCAGTGCCCCATGTTAATGTCACACCCTCAAGCAACTCCCGAGCCCAGACAGACCTCCGGAATCTTCCGACCTGAAAATCCACGAAACCAACAAATCCTCGATGGCGTGGTTAGCTCATATGCGTTTGCGGCAGCATCGGCATCGCACAGAACTACGCTCAAAGATCGCCGCTCCTTAAACCTAGTGTTCGACTAGTAATTACTGTTCCGACGAGTTGACCCTGCACCTCGGCGATGTTGCTTGAATTTTAGGAAGAGGCCATTCGAAAATTACGCGCCAAGTCCTTGTCTGTTTGTCCCTTTTTTGGTTTTTGTCATACTACGTTCAGACTATCTAGAATATGGCAATGTCGGCTTCCCTCCCTCCTCCGGATGGCTGGCTAGATGATGGGATCCCCTTCCTCTAACTATCTTCCCCTTCCACAAATGAGAGAAAAAGTGAACTACCAGACACAAAAGAAAAACGAAACAGAAAGACCGATGCTCTCGGCGTCTATATTGGTTCATTTAGATATAGATCCTTGCTTGTGACTGTACCAAAATTCCACGACGGATTATTTATTTAGCTATCTACGCTATTCACACCGGTTTATCAATGCTTCGTTTGTCAAGCACTCTTTGCATCAGCTATTGAGGTTGGTTTTAGCGATTGAAGCCGCGCAGCACTAAAGCTGGTGTGAATCGATGGCTCCATGTAAATACCGAGCCTGAGGCATTAGAATGTTGGCACAAGACCGACCAAGGCTAGATATTTTTGGCAAGCCTGAGACTATATCCTCGAGCCCGGAAAAACGCCTGGGTCCTGTACCAATGAGAACCCTTAAGTGTCTGGAGCTGGGGGGGCTACATAATACTCTAAACACTGGTTGGGCGCAGTAATAGACTTCAGGACAGCTTAAAAACAATGGTCCAGCTTGACTGAGGGCTAGTGGAAGCGAATTGGCGGGTGGGAATCGACCGGCGGCTAGTAGGGGCGAGCCTCTTTGACCGTCGGCTGGCAGGGGCGAGCAATTTGGCCGACGGAAGGGACGGAGGAAGGTGGCCGAAACCTTGAGCTTGAGTCAAAGTGTGAGCTTGAGCCAAAGTGTGAGCTTGAGCCAAAGTGTGAGCTTGAGCTCGAGCGAGAGCCCAAACACGGGCATGAGCTAGAGTTTGAGCTAGAGCTTGAGTCAGAGCTTGAGCCAGAGCTTGAGCTAGAGCTCGAGCTTGAGCCTGGGCTAGAGCCTGAGCACGAGCTCGAGGATTGAGCCAGAGCCTGAGCGTGGAAGAGAATTGAGGAAGCCAGGAGCAAGGGAAAGAGGTATATAAGAGGAACGAAGCGGTAGTGGTTAGGCAAAGCAGCGCCTTCAGCTTCACAAAACCCGCCCACCCGCATCCCTACGTATACCGAGGCTAGCTCTGTATGTTTTCGACTCTACACCCAGTGAAATGGCTTCCGGCCAAGAATGGGAGAGTCCAGGTAGAGCGGCGGCACCTCTCTTTATGCTTCGTTTACTGTTTCGTTTCGGTTTTGCTTTCGTGCCTGTTCTAGCGCTGAAAATGTCTGTATATGATTGAATGAAGCACATGCTGGGGATGAGCGAGTCCACTAGGTAATGCCAAAAAGATACCTTATCGCCGCCTACTATCCATAATACCAATCCTGTGTCAGCTGAATGCCATTTGAGCAGGTTCTGCTGAATTTCCAGGCATTTAAGCCGCGTCATGACCTAGAAATCACCTAAATTTGCCTATTATTATACTTAATCAATTATTAGGTCTGCACCAATCCAGTCAGGTCAAGTTCCACACTGGTTCAAGAGAGCAGTTCTAAAGATAAGAAAAATTCCTGCATTATACATGGCACGTGGTACGCCTGTTGCGACTATGAAGGGAGAACCACATGCATTAGCCATGGTACGATGACTATGTAGGTACAGGCCTAAAGGTTCAAGATGCGTAGGGAAAGGAAAGAGTAAAGTGTGATGTTTAAAAGAGCAGTCACGATCCATATGGCTCTGTCAACAGCCCCTGTCAGGTCATCCAGTATCATCCCTGTCATGCGTACCGAGCAACTGATTCCACCCTACAATGTTCTACCAAAGTGAGCCAGATTAGAATTTGACCATTTTACCTACGAATGCCTCAATATATCGATGAAGTTTGAATGGTGTCCACTTTTTTATTTTCGTACTGCAGGTACAGGGGTTTGCGATTGGTCGAATTACTGCTGTCGTGTAACAACACTTGCCTAGTGCTATCCCACTTTCGGCATTTCCTAAATCGTACTGTATAAGCGCCTGCGACGTGGCAGCGGCGCTTGTGAAGACACTTTGTGGGGAAGTTTGATTAAATCTCAACACTGCCTTCTCTCTACCTCGAAGCATCCCATCACACTACTACAGCGGCACACCAACTCCCCTCCCCACTCACATATACATTCGCACAGCTCAAATGTCAACGTTTGGTTTGGTCTTCGACTCATCCCGAAAGATCACTAACCCGTCCTCGAGTAATGCAGCCGCTACTCCTCCAGCCGGCATTCCTCCAACCACCACTCTTCCAAACACCACTCCTCCATCCACCACTCCTCCACCGTACGGTCCCAACCTTGACATTGTCCACGACGGCGATGTGATACTAGATGTCTCTGCCGGTGATATTTCCAGACGTTATCGTGTTTATTCACAGGTACTTTGTGCCACGTCGGTAGTGTTCAGAAACATGTTAGGTAAACAGTCCAAATTTGCTGAAGCTGTCGCACTTCGAGAGTCCCACAAAAGGGATGACGGCGAACCTGTGGTGGTGACATTGCAGGGCGATGATCCTGCCATGATGGGATTTGTTCTTCACGTGTTGCACGGGCAGTACAAACAGATGCCTCGAAAGATAACCATCGGGAGGATGGTCCGTATATCCATAATTTGCGATAAATATAGCTTGCATGAAGCTATGCAGCTTATTGCCGTGGTCTGGTGCGATATGCTGAAGACAAAGGCGAAGACCCACCTCACAGATTGGCTTCTTATATCGTGGGTATTCGGACCGGAGGATATTTTTACGGAAGTGTCGAGGGATCTGATGTTAGGCAAAATTTGCGACTCCGACGATGGCCTTCTCTTCGGAAACCAAAAGCTTCCACTTGCCGACTGTATCCCTGCTGCTATTTCCGGTAATTTACCCTCTACCAGTCTCTGGCGGGGCCGCCTTCTGTTACGTGGACTACTGCTAATTCTTGGGTCGTAGCTAAACTTATGGAGGGACGTCAGCGTTGGGTCAATTCAATTCGAGCTCGTGTGGAAAGTATCGAAAACACATATATTGGCGAGGACAAAGAATGGAAAGCGGTCTGCTCTCAAGGCCTGAATGCTAGACAGTGTGATGCGATGCAAATAGGCCTTCTGTACCAATCTTTCCTCATCGGCTCTGGTCCATATTCGGAGAGCCTGATCAACATTTCCGATAGAGTTAAGGAAATCCCTGTTTTGAAGATAGGCGTATTTAAAGTTGGCGAGGGTTTCTGTCACTGTGGCATTCATCAACCGCCTGTTCTTCATTCCTGCATCTTTACCAATTCACACAGTGACTGTAGTTGGGTTTCCAAACTCTACAAAGCGATGGATGATTGCATGGAGATGTGTAAAGGCCTGAGATTTTCAGAGTTTCCTTCTAGGACATGGGACAACTAGCCTTCAGGTATGTTAATGACCATATGGCCATATAGCTGTCCACCATCACTCATACGAAATACGAATAGTACAAAATCCCTCCATGGAAGAAGATAGCGTTCGGTCATGGCAAGGTTCTGAGGGGTGGGCGGCTATTTTGAACAATTTGGCGCATCGGTCTTTCTTGCTTTTAAGTTACTCTGGAAAGGCGAGATTTTGTGACTGAGTTTGAATCTAATTTAAATTTTTTGGCCAGAGCTATCCGCTAACATTTTACAACTATTAAGTGGAGAACCGTGTATTGGCTATGGTACAATGTCAGTCGAGGTACAGGTCTAAAGGTCCAAGATGCATAGGGAAAGGGAAGAGTGAAGTGTGAAGTCTAAAAGAACAGTCATGAACCTTATGAATCTGTCAACAAGAAAGCCCGCTCACGTGAAGTACTTGGCTTGGGTTTAGATTCCGATTGTGCACAGAGCGATCAGTGGCGTTTGCAATGATTCCACCTGTCCAGACGATCACGGTCCGGGGTAGGGCTCAGTCTAGTCCGGTCTAATAGGAAGGTTGGACTGGGCCGGACCACAGACCGGCAGTCTTGGACTGGACGGGCTTGGTCTGGACTTACCTATATACGCTTGTTACTTCGACATTGCTTCTTAGCCAAGTACCACCGAAAACATAACTGATCCTGACTTTTTATCACCACTCACCCCCGAATACCCACTCTGGTCGAAATTATACCACTTCCGTCTGTATATTCGACTCCATCGAGATATATTTCCCCATTAAAAGATCAATAACCTGGAGAGTATACCCTAACCCTGGACACCATGCTGGATTGGTCAGGACCAAGCCCAGTCCAGTCTATCAGCATCTAGGATCGGTCCGATCACAGTCCAAAACTTCTCGGACTGGACCTGGACTGGACTGTGTGGTTCCGGTCTGGATTGATCCATTGCCGGACCGGTGGAATCGCGCATGTCACCATTTGAAACAGTCCATTTTTCCTCGTTGCACTCTTCCTCTGCCTTATCCTTCTCCCCAATGACCCCGTCCTCCGCGAGATCCTCTCCTTCCTCTCAAGTTCGATCAAGTCACTTCGGTGTTTTCCGAAGCACTATCCTCCTCGCTATCCTAGTTGCACTGGGCTGAAGGCACTTAGTTGCGCTAATTGAATTCAGCTAGATTTGGCCAGCTGAGTGCACATACATGCGTGCGCATTTATGCGTATTATTCAAATTCAACTTCAAGTGTCGCGTAAAAACTCACCGTAACCAGCTTCGCCAAGATATCATCCATCTCCCGTCTGTGTGCTCCATCTCTGTTGTGGCCCAACCGCCACATATCCCTTCGCCTCGCGACCAGGCATGTATGCCTTATATGTCAATTGAAGCCCACCTACCTTCGGTACTTACATGTAAGCGCTTAGATGAATCGAAGCAGGGGTGGCTATGGGTGATCCTCACCCTTCAGATCCTAGGCATTCTTCACAGATTCTCGTGCGGAATGGCAGGGGTGAGATATCTCGTTGCGGCATGAAAAGTAATGCCTGGGAAGTCCCTTATATGTGTAATCTCATGCTTCGAGTACTTAGGTACAACAGGATGTCCCATCCTTCGTATTCCCCTGCGTCACCATCCTCCTTCATGTTGGCACGGGATTTGGCCCGATGGCTTGTGTGGCGAGAGGGGGCTTACAGCCCCCATTGGCCTAAGGCTGCAGGCAGGAGGCCGGTGGCTTGCGGCCCCCTCGGGCCGCTCCCAGCCCCCATGCCAAGGACGAAGTCGAGTCCCGGGAGTGATGCCCGGAATTGGTCTCCAAATGTGATACTCAGCGTCACCGAGTATGCTCTCTCCTTTCCCATATATCTATGCCTGCCTTTCTCTCTCTCTTTGTTCTTTAGACAATCGCTTTTGTACGATAGTCAATTCAATATCTCTATTCGTACTCGATTGATCTCAACACTTCACACAGTAAAGTAGTAAACACCGAAAAGACGATAATAATAAAAAGGACTTTTCTTTCTACAGTATGGGCTGCGTCCTCCCTTTCACCTCCGCTCCCTCCAGTCGCTATAGTGCTCGTGAGTCCCGCCGCCAACTAGACAATCCGCTCCATAGTAGCATAGGATATTCTCGTGAAGTTTAAGTGAAACTCACTCAGTCTATTCCCCAGTGCCCGAATACGGCCATTTCTCCTTCCTTCTCCTCCCCACAAAGCCGACAATCCACAAATCTCAAATTCTTCATATATTCAACCTCAATCTCCAGCCTCCATTCCTTCCTCGAACTCATGATCTATACATAACTCCTTCTCTTGCTCTCGTTTGACCCGCCTCGCTTCCTCGGTGCAACAATAGCAAAGCGGGATCCTCACCTCCTTAACCTTGACATCATCATCTTCATCATTCCAATGTCGCTTCACCACAATTATCATGGGCGGCCGACACGCCATCACCGTAGTCATCCTCTTCGTCAAAATGCCGACCGTATCACGCGTCGCATGTTCATTGCGACCAGTAACTCGTCCTTTCCTATTCAATATATCCTGCAACTAATTCCATCCCGGCACCCGTCCGTCAAACGGGTCGAAATTCACCGACTCATCTTCCTCATCCTCACAATTCAAATACTCCTCCATCGTCACTACCCTAACCGCTTCAACTTCGCCATCCACTCGTCCCACACTCTCCAATAACTCGCCCTCACGGGACAAGGACTCAACTAACCGGCACCACGCCTCCGTATGGTAAAAGATGTTGTGCCGTATCCGTTGTGCTGAACCTCTCTATTGACCTAGACTCACTGACTCTCTAAGTCTAATTGACATGTACACAAGAACAAAAGTGCATGCGGCTCCGCCGCACTCAACCCTAAACCAGACCACGTGATAACCGTACTCATATCCATCCTACAAAAGAAGCCACGACTTTCGCCATCTATCCAACAATGCCCGCCTCAGCATCCATCAATTCTAAAAATCCACTCGGCGGCAATCCTCTCGCTACATCCGTTCCCATCAGGAAGAGTGCGCTCAAAGTGTGAAGATGGGACTTAAGGGGGGCGGCTGTGTGTGTTGATCCTGTGGCTAAACTCTAGTGCATGCTTCACACAATATGGTGCGGAATACAGGGATAAAATACTAGTATTTACTATGTGTCAAAAGTATCTTTTGCTAGGAACATCAATCCTTCTCATGAGCTCCGCTCTCTTCGGTCGCTATAGTGCTTGTGGGTCCCCCCGCCAATTAGACAATGCATACCATAGTTAACATTAGATATTCTCGTGAATGTTAGGTTTAAAGTTCAACCAGTGGCTACTCACTTTGCCCGTCGCTTCCTCCTTCTCCATATAGTCGAGATTCCTGAACACACAGTACTCCGTCATCGTCCAGTTAATCATGACCGAACGATCCATTATCCTCTGCTATTCCCGGCGGAGAACAAATATCATCCGGCGGGAATAACGCTCTATACTCTGCCCTCTGCACCTCGAACAACCTCCTCAGTGCGTACGCGATAATGTAGAAAACCTTCTCAGTCACATCCGTGACCATCGTAGCCCGTCGCACGTAATATACCGACGTCGCCTCGCTCCTATCTTCCTCCATGAACTCCTCGAGCAAACCGAACAGGTATTCCTTCCACGTGGCCCTCCACCTCTCGAGCCCAAGTTCCTTCCTCTCGTTGCTCAACATGAAGGCGTCAACCTTCACTTTATCTTCGTCGGACAACCTCCTGAACTCTCTAACCTTCGCCGCACCTATCATGGTCGCAAAAACCATGCCTAGTCAAACCTCCCCTGGAAAACGAAGGATGAGGATCCTAGCAAAAGGTACTTTTGACATATTTCTCATTACTAGTAATTACAAGGTACGGTGGCGGCTTCGCCGCCCTTTGGAGGCGCCCAGATTGATCTCCAGCCCAGCCAACCCAGAGTTGCCATTTTTAGCAGCTCCTATGCTTCCAGATGTATATGGCTCTAACATACTCCTAAAATTCAAAATTTGTTAGATCTCTTAGCCAGCTCCCAGTGAGCATATCTCTCTAAGTCTGGGTGAGTCTCTATCGTTTCTGTGGCCAGAGCAAGCATATTGGCAACTGGGAAGATGCCTTCTGCTGGGTAACTCCAATCAATTCAAGTTCATTTAAGTCTGTGAGTTTTGCTCTGATCACAAAGTGTTCTATATATGAACTATGCATAAACAGGTCCTCTTTCACTTCCTGGTCTCCAATTTACTATATCACTAATATTCATAGTGCAGCTGTAAAAAAATGCTCCAAAATACTGTAGATTCACAATTTCTGACTCAATATGAGAGATATCATAAATCTAAGACTTGGAGGTGAGAGGACATAGTTATCCACATATTTTGTATAGGACACTTGGTAATCAGAGCCAAACTCATAGAATTAAAAGGGCAAGTCATTTGGGATCTGAGTTTAAGTGGTAGGTGTTTGCCACAATCAGCCACTCAGCCACAGAATTACGACCAATCAGAATCGAAAAAGACACATGTCATGTCCTTATATGAATACTAGCACTGGTGGCGGCTCTGCCGCCCCCAGATTGACAAAGCCAGATGGTGTGGTTGATGGAATCTTCCCCTGAAACTTCTACCACATACCCATAACAACTTCACAAACATTTGTCCAATAAGGACTGGGAAACCCTGGAAGGTTGTACGTCTCAAAACTCAAGGACCTATGGTTAAAGTGGTTGTGGAATCTCAGTTTGGAAAACTGTAGTTCACAATCCGACATGGCTCCAAATAGACAGGACAGATAGTTGATAACCCTCATGTGCTGGATGGTCTGGCCAGATGCAATCTGTACAGAATAGCAGGTTTCAGGCTGGACACAACCTGCATTGACTGGCAGGACATGATCCAAATGGGTTAGCTGTTGGCTGGTTGGAAATCGTTGGCAAAAGTGCAAATCAACTATAGGCTGCACTACACACACATGCACACATTTACAGCTCATAGCAAGCTTCCTGAGGACCCCTGCGCGATCTGCTGTTTATTGTCGTCTATAGTCGAGTTCTCAAAATGTGGGTGTGGGCCTGTGGAACGATATACAGCTGCCGGCCAGAGCTGGACTTCAATCTGTTGTCACTGCCCGCAGTCATCATTGTGATACGGTTACTATACACACTATTGCTGCAAGTCTGCATCAGAGCCTGCTGGTGATTGAAAGCCTGCTCTAGAGCCTGCTTGAAAGTCTGCATGATAGCCTAGTGGATAGCCTGCTTGACAAAGCTGCACTTTGAGCGGAGTAGAGTTTTCCGCAGGAAGCTTTTTGCCAATGGCGAACTCTGAGTTTGTGGAAGCTTTGGCTAATAGAGCGCTCTAGTAAGTCTGTAGAAGCATTGGGTAATAGAAGGCTCAAAGTCTGTGGAAGCTTTGATGCGAACGTTGATGTAGCCAACCTAGTTGTCTAAGTGCTACTGGTACTGTGATCACCATCACCAACACCATTGCCATCATCACCATTGCCATCATCACCATAGCCATCATCACCATCACCATGACCACCATTGCCATCATCACCATTGCCATCATCACCATCGCCATCATCACCATCGCCATCATCACCATCGCCATCATCACCATCGCAATCATCACCATCGGCATCATCACCATCGCAATCATCACCATCGGCATCATCACCATCGGCATCATCACCATCGGCATCATCACCATCGCCATCATCACCATCGCCATCATCACCATTGCCATCATCACCATCGCCATCATCACCATGACCATCATCACCATCGCCATCATCACCATGCCCATTGTCACCATCGCCATCATCCCCATCAGCCTCGGACCGAATGCGCACATATACGCCCACACTCGGTAGGAAGCAGGCAGCAGGTTCTGCTAGAAAATCTCAGTCAGAGATCTGCTCTCCCCAAGCTGCAATTGTCAACCTTTACTGCAGAATGGAAGGCTGCAATTTTTAACAGGTATCGTGAGATCTCGTTGCAGTGGCTGAGCTAAAAATGTCGTTCAGACTGTGTTATCAACCGACATCATGATTTCAGCTGCCACCATCTGCCACCTGCCTGCCTCCTCAGGCCTCTCGTCATCTGCCACCTGCCTCCTCATGCCTGGCGCCTGCAACTTAGACAGTCTTTGGATCGAGCACCCAGGAGCATACATGGGAGTATACAGTCAAGTGAGATTGGGACTGTCTTGCCTCTGGAGAGTGTAATGGACAGAGTGCTCGGGAGTGTACTTGAGAGCATCTTGAGAGTGTATGTGGGAGCGTACAGTCAACCAGGATGGGAGTGTGGCATCAAGTGCATTTGGGAGTGCATTTGAGAGCGTTCCCAGGAGTGTGCTTGAGAGTGTTTTGAGAGCTTACTTCGAAGTATATAGTCAAGCAGGCTGGGAGTGTCATCAAGTGCAATTGGGAGTGTACTTGAGAGCATGCTTGGGAGTGTGCTTGAGAGTGGCTTGAGAGCTTACTTGGGAGCGTGCAATGAAGTGCATTTGGCATTTTTGTTGAATACAGAATGAGGTATAGTATCGAGCGCACATAATCGAATGTGTATCATAGTAATCTAGTCAACACACAGGTCCATATGACCTCATACTGCCACACGTGAAATATGCTATAGATTACCATCCCAGAAACAGCTTCTCTATAAGTTATGCATCGCGTAAGGTCATTTTTCCCAGTGTAATACTTGCAAGCTGAGTTGATAAATTCGCAACTGTCAGTTTACCTCTGATCATGATGTAATGTATACATGCATTGTACCTACTTTGATCCTGTTCCACCTCCATATCTCAGAATTACCATATGATCAAAATTGATAGAGTGGCTGTACAAAAACACTCGAAAATTGCCACCAGATACCAAAAATCGAGCATTTTCCCTAATCATGCAATCAATTTCAAAGACATGCTCAATTTGAGACTGCAGGGTGCAAGAGCATTGAATTCTGAACATTTCATGTAAACATTACATTCTGATCAGAGTTGAACTCAAATACTTAATTGGGAGTGGATATTTGAGGATATTTGATGGGGTATGCCAAGCCATCGAAATGGTTGAAGCTGTGGGTTGTCAGCCAATAAAAATCCTCCTTAGAGGTACGTACCACAAGTCAACCAATGAGAATGATTCGAGCCGACAAAGCATGTGTATATATATTAGAATATAACATGTTAATCGATTCCCTCTTCTCCATCCTCCCTCAAGCGACTCATGAGGGTTCGTTCCCGGTCCTCTTCGATTCAGCAGAATAAGAATACTACTTACTTGGTTAACACGTTCCTTATTCGCATGTTACGCGAACGTGCCACGCCACTTTAAGTCATTTGAAATAAGTCCATGAGCTGTAGACCGTTTTGCAAGTTTCTTAAAATTGGAGTGTAGCTAACTTTACGCTAAATTCACCTGGCCCCGAATCATTGTATGAAATGGTTGTATTGTGACGTTAAAGATTTAAACGAAAATGAATCTGACCTTGGCATTCGTGTAGCATACACATTTGAATACGATACCTGTCGTTCTCGTGATACTTCAGGGTATGGGCGGAAGAGATTCTCTGGGGTGCTGTTGAATTACCCTTGGAATTACTCATTGGATTTTCCTCACTTCTTTATTTCCATCTCCACATTGCGAGGTGGGCTACTATTTCCACTCGAGTAGAGTTCTTGGTGTAGGTGCGGCTCAATTGCACCAAGATCCGGTTGCCATGTTGGTGCTCTTAGCTTACGACTTGCGCTTGCCGATGCCGACTGACTTCGGCCATCACCGGATACCTTTGCCGCTTGCGGTTCATTGGCTACCACTTATCTCGTACCCAAACTGCGAAATAAATTTTGCGGTCGGCAAGCTTCCGAGCTAAGCTAGAAATCTGGGCACGAGAGAAGGCTACCTTTCCTTAGGGCCAATGGTATGCAACTCCCGACACGCGACAGTACAATACATGAACGGCTGCTGTAACTGTTGTATGCACTGAAGCGGATGATGAACTCTATTCTCCCTAAGCACCGACTATCATCTAGTCTTCTCGGCGCATACCCTCGGTAAGATCCTCTACTATCTAATCTTGCACTGTCTCATTTTATCCATCTGATCATCATCTTTTTCCTCAATAAAATCCTCTCACTCTCTATAGTGTCGTGACAGCAACATCTACTGTCTGGTGTGCCAACGTCTCTGTGCAGTCGCTGAGTTGAGCTTCACGTGGCTCTGACAGGTCTTGAAATTAGCGATTAAGAACAACGAATGGCAGTACCAGTGGTTCTATAGTTTGCATTTTCCACCCATATCACTCAGCTTTTGTTTCTCATATTACAGCACGCTGAGCCGCCTTGAATAAATTAATAACCTGGATAGGTGTGTAACGACAGCAGGGGCCTGCACAGATTTCCCAATCGCAATGGTTTAGTTCCAAATAAGTCCACAAATTTTTCTCCAATCACGATCTATTCTATACATGAAATGTGTATAAATGTCTGTACATTAAAATCTCGGATTTACGAAATCTGCAGTATTCATAGTACGGCTTTACTTTCGTTGCACCGATCGCGAGAATCGGCTACAACAAGCGTATTTCACAACCGCGTAATGAATATTAAAGGTTTTCTACATGGGAGAATGGGTGGTAAAAGGATGCATACTTACATATTTTGTGTATAGAATATGTCACAGCTGGAGTAGAATTGGTGGAATGAATTCCGAATGTAGTGATCGCCGAAAATCGTTGGGTACGGCGTTACGGAAAATCCCAAACGATGGGTGCGCAAAACATGAGTGACCGTTTGCGAAACCATCCACATAGATGCTACTTACCCGCTGCAGCTCTCAGCTTTAATCCGAGAAACTTAACTTCAGGCGTTCCTAGATGCTTTCGAGGTGTTTTCCAGGTTCCAGTATTGCGGTGTTAATCGCATATGATTTGCGATTGTTACTAAGATTCTTGTAATTTAGGATGACTATCAACTGTACAGTACTCGTCGAATTTCATGTCTGTTGCGTATTTTAATTATACAGCATTCACATTTATACTGTCTGGGGTGTGGAAGTGCTAGATTACCCTCCCCTCCCTGTACCCTCCCTCCATGTAAACAACAACAAATGGAATGACCAACCGAGACAAGGGGAAGAGAGAGTATAACGGACCCAACAACCCGTAAATGAAACACTGCGATGAACCCTCAAATTGATCTAACCTTCCCCACTCTCACGTCCTCAAAGAAGTCTATCACTGCCTGATCACACTTCTCCAACGAAAACAGCTCTGATATCTAGAAATACCGACAACTTCTTGCTTTCTGCTGGCGGTGTTTATCGTTGTCGGCCTTTACAATGCCAACCGAAAGTCAACATGCCCTACCACTTCCCAACGTGAATAACCAACTCACCTCCACCAGGTATCGGCACATCGCAAACCACAAGTATGGAAATGCGGTACTCAAAATTTATAGAGAACTGAAAAACGAAATACAAACACGTTGACATTACAATGTAGTTTTGACTACATAGCCATTTTAGCTATCCATCTAATTTTGTGAATTTTATTCTACAGCATTAGACGGAATCATGGGTAGCAATATTCCGTCCGGCCGCCAGCCTTCCAGGTCCCCACGTCATAATCTAGTCAAGAGCAACATATTGCAAGACCAGGGCCCGATCAGGACCTAGAGCTGGGGTTTCTGGTCGGCTTCTAGTTTCGTAGTTATTTTGATTGGCACAGTGATGTAAGTTTCCCAATCTGTGTTTGATCAATGTGATAGGTTGCAGTACGGATTATATATCATAGATGCAGTTGGGAGGCATACTCGATAGATATCATCACTCAGACACGTCTGCATCATTTGCATCCTGGATTCATCACTCGGACCACCACCTGTACCTATAGTCTAGCTATCGAAAGACCCCCAAGACGGCATACTGTAGTCCGGGGAAGGGCAAGGGACTAACTGCACGCGACAGACTTTTACTACTCTTGGATAGATTATCTTTTTGCCATTAATCTAAGCGTAAAAGTGGTCCACTCTCGGTGTCGCTAACAGGAGCTGAAATATGTCGTTGAAGCGCTGCTGTTGATGAAAAATATCATGCCATAACTTTAGAATTTGGCCAACTTAACATGTAACTCAATAGAATCGAATACTACTTACTTTGAGCGATGTGCGGCTCTATTATTTGTAATGGCAGCCTCGTAATAGTCTAAATAACCCTATTCCATCTGCTAGATCCCACTCAATAGCCGCAGTGCTACATTATCTATCTTGTCCACAGGGGCAGAAGGGTTGAGGATAGAGATCTCCCTCCAGTGTTCTCAACCGTCCCGTCCGTCCGAAATTACTCAAGACGGGACGGGACGGCCAAACGCCGTCCGTCCGAGGGTAGGACGGAAACGGCGCCGTCATTTTGAGGCGGGACGGCGACGGACGGAT
>Ga0307514_10000821_pt1 | contig 50401 bp, 36 predicted proteins | sample 16_EM_MG_FD_203088 | JGI IMG/M metagenome (GOLD analysis project Ga0307514, IMG submission 203088) | Populus trichocarpa ectomycorrhiza microbial communities from riparian zone in the Pacific Northwest, United States - 16_EM | ecosystem: Host-associated > Plants > Roots > Unclassified | place... | reverse complement strand
GTGACACAGGCGAGCCCTGCGGGACCCCTGCCTCCACTGGGTGTCTGTCCATGGCGTTGCCCTCGATTATCATCTCCACCGTTCTCTCCGACAGAAAGCTTTCCGTCCATCGTACAAGGTCTCCGTCGGTAAAGGTGGTGGTGGTGGAGGTGGAGTGACGTACGGAACCGGGAAGCGAGACATCCCTGCGGAGCGAGACGGCCGGGTAAGAGTAATGTAAGCCCACTCTCTACCCCGTTATCTCCAGATTTACTTACCAATCGTCCACATATCCTTCCACAGATTAGCATGCCTATCCTCACATCGCTTCTAGATGCCTCGAGTCGAGGATCACTTCCAGTATGCCCACCACTCACTTGAGGAACATTATAACAAGGCTGTTGATGGGCTACAAGATGGTACATTGAAATCTTTGAAAAAAGCTACCACAGTATACAATGTAAGCAAGTCAAGTCATGGAGACTGATAGAATGTAGTCTTTCTTTACAGTTGGCAAAGGAAGAAGCGCAAATTATGACAGTTGCGGCATATGGAACAGCTATGTGGTGGGTAAAGCCACTACACTAGGGCAGTGATCGTTTTGCTGAATCATTATTGCACTAAACCTGGTATTTACGTTGATCTGATTCTCATGACCGAACTGAACGATTTAACTCCAAGATAAAACGTAGTCATAGACAAAATATGGTTTCGCTTAACTGAGGGCTAGTGGAAGCGAATTGGCGGGCGGGACTCGATCGACGGTTAGTGGAGGCGAGCCTTATGGCCAACTAAGCGCGGTCGGAGGAAGGTGGCCGAAACTTTGAGCTGGAGCCAGAGCTTGAGCCAGAGCCTGAGCCAGAGCCAGAGCCAGAGCTTGAGCCAGAGCTTGAGCCAGAGCTGGAGTCAAAAGCTGGAGCTGGAGCTGGAGCTGGAGCTTGAGCATGAGCTTGGGCCAGAGCTCGAGCTTGAGCCTGAGCTTGGGAGGGAGCGGCGGCCGCAGCGGTCGCCTCCGCTCCCCCGAGGCGATGCCTTTGTTCATGCTTCGTTTACCGTTTCGTTTCGATTTCGCTTCATACCATTCCTTGCGCTGCAAATGTTTGTCTATGATCGAATGGAAATCATGTGCTGGGGAAGAGCGAGCCCACTGATTAGACGCTAGCGGTCACAACGGTAACCAAACCGTAATCCAAGGGCACGTCATGATGGTGGGAGTCTACATGATTTCATATTTTCATTTTACACATCAATCTAGCCGTTTTCACGCAAATTGTACCATGGTATTATCAAATTTTACAGATTTAATTCCACCCCGTCTTCTTGTTAATTACTCACCCCAAACATGATACCTCAAGTTTGTACTTTTGGCCTGAAATCTGTAGACGGCCAAGAGCATACCCGCAAATAGAATGAGGATATTTATCGGTTCCTGGAAGTCACATGACGTTAAGGGCTTTTTTTATTTGCTTTCATCATTCTGCATTACCTCTAACTAGTGTATGGCAGTACCCAATATCCCTCCCCCTCCGGATAACCGGCAACATGGGAGAACTCCACCCCTTCTTCCCTTCTTCCCTTTTAACAAATGAAATCAAGTTAACTGTAGCGCACTGAAACAAAAGAAAACAAACTGAACGACGGCTAGTTACACTCTGCTCCGCTCGGCAACGTGGAACTTCCCCACCTCCGTAGATGCGAGGAATTCCATCTCCGTCTGATCGCATACCTCCATCAAAAAGAACTCCGATGGCTGCATGAGCCGACCATTTTCTTGCCTTCCAGCCCAACTACTTTCCAAAGCCCGAGCTGCTTATTCTTCCATCTCGTGCATTGGCGGAAGAGAACTCCCCGAGTCTGAGGCGCCTACCAGCAGCACCAGCATTGACCATAATTCCGCTGCCTAAATCTCTTGTGATACGTCGCTGACTGTGCAGGCCCGCATTTCATCTGGTAGTACCTGGCAGCAAATGACTTCTTGCTGCTCATCGGGATGGGCCTTTGGCTTCCAGCCCTCCCCGATGTTGGGGGCTTCGCCTGGTACCCATTATCGCAACGGTCCTAGTTCTCCCGTGTACGGTCTGGTCAACCCACAGTAAAAACGGTCCGAGTTCCGGTTTGAGTCCACACTGCTACCGATCTGGAAGTAATTTCTGGTTAGGACTCGGTAAATCAACCGTCGACCGGGGGTTAACCGGCTACCTAGCCAGTGTTCCTATGCGGCCAGGCCCGGCCGGCCGGCCTGCATGAAGCCTGGCCTCCAAAATCGCGGCAGCTGAAAAGCCGGCCGGCTGCCAGGCCTTTTGTGCCGCATGATTTTCAAATTGAGGCTGGGTCGGGCCTGCGCTAAGCTAGGCCTCGGATATTGCGGCCGGGCTGCTTAGGAATATTGCCTAGCCAAAACCAACGGTTGAAACATGAATAAGAATAATTCGTCAATTCCGCAGGCTTCTCAATTGTCCGCCCCATGCGGACTATACTTTCTGCAAGGAATATCCCAGACTACAAGGACAGGAGCATAGAACCCTAGCTCCGATTGTATGCAGGGCTTTATAGCCTTACCTACTCACAGTATCCAGCGAGAATATAGCGAGAATACCGGAAGTGAGGCAGAAATAAGCCACTATCAAGAATTCCGGCGGCAAGGACGTGACGTTAGAAGGCATGTAATCGGTATTCCTTAAAATGAGACTCTACCACCGGTTCTGGCATCACAATTTCTGCAGCTAGGATCCCAGTCGTAATCTGGAAAACTCCGCCCGGGCTTGCTGGTCACTCATACCGAGCGCTGGATTCTCAGATCTCGGCCCGAGAAGGACTCCGGTGAGTGAGTCGGGCCCGCCCTAGACGGCTACCTCGCGCCCGGAAAGATGCTAGGACACCCGGACCGTAAAGAACCATGCAATTCCCAGAAGTACTGCGTCACGAGTACCCTTTAGTACGCGGATATTTTACACACCGAGACTAAGCCATGATGGCGAAATTCAGTACGCAGAGAGCATTAATTTCATCGGTATATCAGTTCTCTGATCCAAGTGTAATTGCGAAAGTTAGCGGGAGGTTTGTCACTGATGAAGGGATTTAGTTTTCGGAGGAAGCTGGCTAGTCGGTCCGTGGATATTTGTTTGTTTTTTTAAAATTTTAAATTCTCACTCGTATTGCTCACCCAGGTCCATTTTTGCAATAGGCTGCGGGGCAAGGTAGATCTGGGGCGAAATCGGGTCTCGGGGGGATCTCGGGCGGACTATTTCCTTCCACCTGAGAAACTCCATCCGCATCAAACTCCGACCGGTACCGACGACTTCCGGTGACTTGATTATCCTGTATAGAGACGACGTAGACTTTCTCGTTAGAACGACATCAGATCTTTTCTTCATTGCAACATCCATGTGACCCCACCTAAACCTAACTAATAGAAATAACGTAGTAGGGTGGAATATTACGCTCGCTAGCGATTTAGGGTACCGAATGTAGCCTGCCACGCATGTTAATGGAATACCCCTTCACGAGTTAACTGAATCAGACGAAATGGGAGATCTGATGTACCGTGTTTACTCAAAGTCAGAACAAGGATTATACGATATAGTACCCAAAGAGGTAGATCGACTATGTACTCGCTTATTCTACCCAACACTGAGTCGCACACGAATAACATATAGCCCCCACCACCTCCCTCACTATTTCCCTTATCCACTCCGCCCCGCCCCGCCCTACTCCTTTCATCTGTCGCATCCATAATGGTATCTACTAGAAATAGTAGTCCATCCACAATTCGTTAGTTGAGGGATGGGTCTGCAGACAACTAAAAGTTTCTTATGTAATAAACTTGAAATTTTAGAAGGTGAAACTACTGCCATTATTAGATGTGCAACAAGTGGAGCAAGTTGCCGTACTGACATATTGACAGATTGAGGCGGTCTTAGTGTTTGTTAGTTAATATTTGCCACTTCTATTTCTCGTATTCATCTCGTACAGTGAAGCGTCAAAGTTCATCAAGTAAACGGATTGTGGTTACTAGTAATTGGCATCTTCACTCAACCACCCCGTCCGTTCACTTGTATCCTATAACTCCCAATTCTGAGCTTTCAAGCATTTTCCAAATCAACTAGTAATAATCCCTCCTACTCCCATTCCTTCTGTAACCAAACTCGCGATTAAAGTGATCGAAATCATTCTGGCCATAAATCTCCAACTACTCTGCGTATTAGTTTCAATGCATATTCGCTCCCAGACAGCCCTGCACAAACCTTTATGATGCTCCCATAAGCAGCGACAGAAGTATAACCCAACCCCTTTGTCCACTTCAACTCCTCACAATAATCCACAGCCTTCGTCAACGCCGCCACACACAGATCCTGCGTAAACCACATCCACCGCTTATCATAGTAGTTCTTCTCCTCCGGTTCAATCGCAATTTCAACCGTCAGTTTTCCGTCGCACCAGTATAGCTGCTCCCACCCTGCCCCAGGGCTACATCATCATGAGTTTCATCTTTTATCACTTCTTGCGAACGTTGGAGAACCTACTAAAAGTAACTATTCCCTGACACCGGAAACAACCCGGCACACGCCGCGCCCACGAACGATCTCAGCAACCCCTGTGGAACGTCATACCCAGGGAGAGTTAGACCGCATCTGTCAACCCGCGCCGCAGATTCTAAATGTTGCGTTATCTCGGCATCGGATGCGTTTCGCGGGAAGTCCCCAGGGAAGTAGCGGAAGTAATTCAAATACGTGCGGTTGGGACCTCCGGCTTCGGCGAACGGTTTGCCGGCGATGTCCTCGGCTATGTCTTCCCAGTTAGGCCCGAGGATGGCATCCCAGGGGCAGGTGGAGAAATGCGGTGGTGGTGAGATACTGGGAGTGGATGAAGAGATGGAGAGAATGGTTTGGGTGCGGTAGATGAAGGGGTGGAAGAGGAATGTGGTGGCAGAAAGGACGGCGGTGAGCAGCTTCATTGCGATATGGGGAAATGGGAGTGGGAATGGAGAGTATGGAATATGGGTTGGGTAGAGGGAGCTATGTACCGTTCGTGTGTGCACACCTTGGTTGGAGTGAGACGAAGCATTAAGCGATGTGGGACTGTGACATGATTTCTCTACCGTATAATGGCTACAACTTTGAGTTTAATTTAATCGGAATGGCTGTAAATGTGCCGTTGGCACCACTTGAAATCTCTTTAACCGTCAAATCCAATCGATTTGCCGCCTTGTACGATATTTGTGTTCCATAATCCTGTGTGGCTGAGTACGTGTGTGGCATTGATTCGCTCGTTATCTAAATATTCAGCCCTACGGGCTGTGTACCTCCCAACCACCCGATTTAATCCCAGCCGTAAGTACGCTGTTACACAACATCAGGAACGTAAAAAATGAAATAGTCTGTACTTAGATTGTAATGATTCCCCGTGTCACATCAGTGTATTCCCTGTAAATGTTCCACCCTATCTCTATCAAATACCAATTTAGTCCCATGTGCGCGATTTCCACCCTGATGACAAAATCACGCTCAGAACCAATCTTCTAAATCAACATCATCCAATCCAACACTGACTAATTCGGATTTTGAGGCAGTTATTTCTCATTCTCACCCATTCCATAATGGTAATCAAAAAAAGGTGCGGACTAATATAAACGAATATAAAAGGTGGAAAGAAAATGTATTCGAGCAACGCTTCAGGTCCAACTTGCCTATATTATATCTTGCCGGTAGTCAAATGTGGAAAAGATAATATCGAAGACTTTGTGAATGTCGTGACTAACCAAGTGTTAGATTGCGGGGCTTGATACTCAAAGCGGAGGAGGATGGAACTGCCGATGAACAGTAATGTGGTACCATTATTGCAACAGCTCGCCGTCGGCCCTGCGCCAGGTTCGTAAGGCGATATCCCGTGCTGTCAATCCGTTCTCGTCGGTGGCTGAGACATCCGCTCCCCTTTCAATGAGAAGCCGCATCACCGCCTCGTGCCTCCTTTCCGTGGCAATGTGCAGCGGTGTCGATCCGTCCTCATTGGTGGCCGAGATGTCTGCTCCTCTGTCGATGAGTAGCAACGCTACTGCCACAAGCCCGAGCTCCACGGCGTTGTGCAGCGGTGTCCATCCTCTCTCATTAGCTGCCGAGACTTCAGCTCCCCGGTCGATGAGCAGCGGCACCATGGTCTCGTGCTGAAGATCCAAGGCGAAGTGCAGTGGTGTCGACAGATCCTGGCTAGTGGCTGATACGTCTGCTCCATTGTCAATGAGCAGACATGCCACCGTCTCGTGCCCATTAAACGAGGCAAGGTGCAGTGGTGTCGACCGGTTCTTATCGGTGGCTGAGACGTCGGCTCCCCTGTCGATGAGCAACCGCACCACCGTCTCGTGTCCTATTTCCGAGGCGATATGCAGCGGTGTCCATCCTTCCTGGTTTGCCGCCGAGACTTGTGCTCCCCTATCGATTAACAGCCGCGCCACCGTCTCGTACCCCATTTGCGCGGCAAGGTAGAGTGATGTCACCTTTCTCCTGCTGGTGGCCGAAATGTCCACTCCCCAGTCGATGAGCTGCCGCACCACCGCCTCGTATCCCCTTTCCGAGGCAAAGTGCAGAGGTGTCAAACCGAACTCGTCGGTGGCCGAGATGTCCGCACCCTTGTCAATAAGCAGCCGCGCCATTGTCTCGTACCCCTTGCCTAAAGCGAGGTGCAGCGGTGTCCACTGGTCTGAAGTGGTGGCCGAGATGTCTGCTCCCCTCTCGATGAGCAGCCGCGCCACCGACTCGTACCCTTTGTTCAAGGCGAGGTGCAGCGGTGTCGATTGGTTCTTGTAGGTAGCTGGCATATCCGCTCGGCAGTCGATGAGCATCTCTGCCGCCGACACATCCGCTCCCCTATTGATGAGCAGCCTTGCCAACGTCTCGTGCCGATTATCCAAGGCGAGGTGCAACGGAGTCGATAGGTTCTTGTCGGTGGCAGAGACGTCCGCTCCCTTGCCGATGAGCAGCAGCGCCACCATCTCGTGTCCCATACGCGAAGCGTAGTGCAGTGGTGTCGACTGGCTCTGGTCAGTGGCTGAGATGTCAGCTCCCCTGTCGATGAGCAGCTGTGCTACTATCTCGTGTCCATTGTACGAGGCGAAATGCAGTGATGTCCACCCGTATTGATTAGTGGCCGAGACTTTAGCTCTACTGTCGATGAGCAGCCGCACCACCATCTCGTGCCCCTTTTGGGAGGCGAGGTGTAGCGATGTCCACTGCTTCCGATCAGTTGCCAAGACGTCTGCTCCCCTGTCGATGAGCAACCGGGCAATTTCTAAGTCCCCAAAATCGCACGCTTGGACAAGTAACTGATCTATGCAGGTCTTATCTACATTGGACTTCGACTCGAATACGGTTATGAATGTTCGACTTAGCCCAAACACGCTGGTGGAGACAAGAGGATCGTTGTCATGTCGTTGCAAAGCACATACTCTGCGCCAGTAGAAGTCTGAGGCAAAATGGTAGCTTTTCACTACGGAGCGGTGATATTTGAGCCACTGCTGGTAACTTTCCCCTGACATGAACCGATCCCGGAGGCTTTGGAAGCCATCCCTGTCTTCACAGCGAGAGAGATGAAAGGGCCAGAATATGGCTGAGTATAACAGCAGATGAATTTGACGGTGAATCTTCCAGCTGGCAGTAAGCGCCGTATCATAATTATCCCAGGAGCTCGGGCTGCACAACAGCGAAAGGCAGACTTTTACGATTTCGATATGAGAATCAACCTTGGGCAGTCGTGTTTCCAAGTATTCATCTACAGAAAGATGCGCAAACCGGAAAACGTTCAACTTTTCATCCAAAATGATGAGATTTTGGCAGACTTGTAATAAGTCATTCGCTTTTATTGTGTGCACTCGAGAAAATTCTCCTAAATCGTTAACTTCGGCGCTGATTGCGTCAAGGAGGGTTTCCTTTTGTAATGGTGCGTATGATCTTTGGATCCATTGAAAAGCTTTCAGCGCTAGCCGCGGAGCATTGCGTTTCTGGGTCAGAATTCGGTGATAAATTTCATCGTAGGCTCGCTTGAGGTCATCTGGAAGGTCCTTGAGACTACTTCGTATGTCACTTTCGGTGCGCATCTCACAGAGAAATGTGATGTGAAGCGCGGCTAGTTGAAACCTGCCATCAGTTGTTACCCTTATCGTCAGTGGAGTTATAAAATTCTTAAGCGGCCTGGTCGCTCTGTGGGCATTGCAGTGACCTGCAGATCAAGCCGATTCGGCCGTGATTTCATTGATCAGATAATAGGTGTGCACATTGACTTGGACCGTCCTCTCCCAAGGCAGGACGACCAGGCCGCTTCAGAACGCTGGGTAGTCACGTATAGCTTACATTCCCTTGGATCGCTCGCAGAGGATGTCGCAAATTTCAAATTTGAGCTTGGGTGGGACAACGCCGTGAAGTAGCAATCCATCCTTTATGACGCTCTCGATTTTTGTATTTATGAATTGATTGATGTCATCAACATTGTCATCTGGTTGCAACTCGATTTTGGGGAAAATGTGGAACTGCAAGAGAATTTCCGGGTCCATTCGAGTAGTTGCAAAAATCTTGACCAGATTCTTCGAGTTGTTGATGACATACTTTAGCGACATCAGAAGTTCGACCCGCTTTTTGTTTTCAACTTCGTCCAATGCATCAATGCAAATCGTCGTCCTAGGATATACATCTGTGAGTTGAACCAGCAGATTCTGGCTTTCCACAAGGCTCAGCTGCGAAGACAGTTGTCCGTCCTGTTGTCTATTTCGGTAGATATCGATGACCGGCTTCAGGAGTTGGTCCCCGGCGAACTCGGTCTGAGAGAGCTGCTGAACAAGTGTTTGCAAGATACTCTGGGGCTGTCTGCGATTTTCCTCGGCTCTGTTACAGTAGAAGTATACCAATTTCTCCCCCATCGGATTGGAAAGGAAAGTATCGATGACCTTTGACCTATTAAATATTTGGTCAACATACAACTCTAAGAGTTAAGGAATGCATATCGCTCACGCAGTAAAAGTTTTGCCAGCTCCGGCTAGATCAAAGAACTGGTCAGTTGAGAGCTCCACCTATTTAAACAAAGGTTTGATAACTTACGGATCCCTCGCAACAGTAATAACGTTGAAGCGCTTGATAATCTCCATGCTTGGTATTGCCGGTTCTCAAATATCCACTTACCAGTGTCATCTAACCGCCTCTCACTGACATTCTGATGGTGACTTGTGTACGGAATTTTGGATATCCACTCCAGGATATTGGATCTCTCTTCCCCTGTGCCAGTCAGTAGATTAGTACCTTACTGGGAAGAAATTTAATAACCGATCGTACTTTGTTGCTTCTCTTGTATATCGTCGATTTGAGGTCGGAGACATGAGGTCGTCAAATTGATATCGTCTAACATTTTCCGAAGCTGGTCGAACTTATTCTGTGCCACTATGCAGCGTCAATATTGGGTGTTATTTGGCGGTAACTGCTGAGAAATGATACATTCAGCGTTTGTGACGGTAGCATCCTGTCCCGCAGTTTTCTCCCAGTCTTCAATATCTGCGAGGTATTTTGACATCTCGTCGGTGGTAAATACTGCCTTGATGGCGTTATCTGTAAATCATTAGTCGCGCAAAACCCATGCACATACTATGTGTTATCCAATACCATTCGATCTCGCGATGGCTTCTGCAAGGAACCTCAGGATTGCTGTATAGAGCCGGAGAATCGACTTCTCTAGATTATTCGAAGCTGCTGTACCCCCACTGATGTAAAGTAGCTCATAAATTGTGCACCGATCAATCAGGCAGGCAATCTTCTCAAGCCCGACCAGAATCGTGTCCGCTGTTTCCTGCTTGCTGATGCAAACCTATAAGAATTGTTATTAGTTCAATCTCAATTGCAAGGGTTGGTGACCAAATTTAACCTTCAATAAAAATCGGAACCCTGCCCATGGCAGTGCTGCATGTCCCGGATCATATTGAATAATGATGTCGCCGATTTCCTTGAACTTATCGACCCACTGCAATATCTTCCTCCCCACATCTCTCATCACAATAGTTTCACCCCTAAATGTGAACTGCCAAGGTTTTTCTCGATTCGTCTTTAACATTCCTTCCATTTCATTCCGAATAACCTCTAAGTTCGACGCAATCTCGTCGGTGCCGCTCTCAATGCCAAGACATGCAAGTGTTTGGCGCTCCTGTAGGGTCAGCTGCTCGATGGCCATTGCCCATAGAGGTCGAGCATTGGTATTGCTAGCTGCAGTCAGTGTCGCATCTCTTTTATTAGTCACGTGCATTTGCGCGTGCGCTGAATTATTGACCGTCATTGTAGGCGCCAGCTCACGCCGGATTATTGGGTTCGGTCTGGGCGTCGTATTCAGGATTGCGCCTGCAGACTGTATTTCTTGTACCGGCTTGGGTGGTGATGTGCGTTGTTCCGAAGATAGTGTACGCGCTCCGGTCGTCGAGCTCACGCCACCTCCGATAGGGAGTACTGAGGCGCTGGATATACCCGCCGAAGGTTGTAGACTATCGTGTGGTGACGATTGTCCAGATTTGAAGAAATCGCGGATTATTCCTCGTTTTCTGGGCTTCGCTTGCGACTTCTGCATTTTCGGAGGTGATCGGGGGTTTTGTAACTGGTCGGTTTCGCAAGTAATGTAGATGGCAAGGATCGCCCTTTAGCGGAGTGTTCGAAGGCTGGTTATGTGTTTAAGAGCCGATACAGTTCGAATAGGAGGATCTGGTGCGAGAAGATCGGAAAGGTAGAAGGTGCTAGTATCAGTAAGGAGGCAGCGTAATAAAAAGCGGGGCTGTGCGGCTCAAGAATACGTACTCTTCTGAATAGATGAGCAAATCACAGGGATTTTGTGGGGTCGCCTGCTTCATAAGATGCGAGCCACACTTGGTTATACAGTACTGTACAGCCACCACAGGGCGCAATGATTACTGCACTTATACAATACTATTTTATTTTGCCGCAGCGAAACTTTTAAACATACACGTCAACTGAATGAATCTAACAGTGTTCAAGACGCATTTATTCGTAGTCACATGACGCCAGCAGCTTTTTAGAACGAGTGATTATCTATAAACTTCGGGAATTACTCGTCAATTTATCGAGTCTCCAGACACCCCATTATAACCGCTTTGGCGACACTTCAAAAATTTAATGTCTATCCATCTCCCTGAGTCGGACTCTAATCGATTTAATCAATCTAATCTAACCAGAGCCACGACAGGGTGTCCGGAGACTTGATAAATTGACGGGTTCTCCCCACATTCGCAACAAAATTCAGTCATACTGCCGTTCTCTCTATTACGGTAATTGCGGCAGCTATAACTTATCCACAAACTCCATTCGGAGGGCAACATTCTACTCTTGTACTCTATGCGTCTACCGTGCGTACTGCGACTCGCTAGATGTGAGAACTGCCCTTACATTGCAATATTTCTCTGGACTAACTGCGAGACTATCTATATTTTATCACAATCTATGTCTAAAGCCCAAGAAATCGCCACCCATATTCTGCGATTGTGACCTGTTTCGACATGAGCGAAGGTGGTGGCCGACTATTAGTTCTCGCTGCACTGCGTCAAGATTGTTGCATAAATAAATCTCAGCGCTCGTATGCCATACAGGCTAACTGTGTTCTGCCATCTCTATACATAGTTCAGTATGTACGCATTCGCTCATGGACTACCGTATACATATGGCCTCAATGGCCCTCTTAGATAGTAAAACTCAAGTTTCTCTATCTCAACTTTTAACAAAGATGTCACGGGTACTCACTACACTTCACCGCCAATATGATAAACTATCTTGATGGCACCCCGAAGTTCCCTCGCTTGGGTAAGAATGCCCATTTATTGACTGTAATGGAAGAATGCCAGAAATCTTACTCGTCACCACTCGTCACCCGGCAACCCCAAAACCTAGACCAAGGCTTACCAGCACAGGACAGATCGGACAGATACGGATATGATCCTCGACTAGGCCAGTCTATGCCAAGGGCGGCTTTTGAAATCTGACCTAGCCGGTCTACGGATCCTTATCTGGCTCGGATGATGAGACAATCAGAGGAGGGAGGGAAAGATGATGATGATTGAACTGTCTATCGTACAAAGAGAGAACAAGATAGATATATATAAAGAAAGAAATCATCTCGAGAGCGAAACGAAACACTAAGCGAAAGCATTAAGAATGAAACTCTAAGAGCGAAGCATCATGAGCACAGCACTACTCAAGCCCGAGGCTCTCGGGGAGATAGGCATTGCACCAAGCCCGAGGCTATTGGCGGCGAGATAGGCTCCGTACTAAGCCCGAGGTTCGCGGGGAGATATGCCCGCTAAGTCTAGTGCACGCCTTAGTCCCAATGGCCTGCGGGCTAAAGTTAGTGCCCGCCTTAATTCCCATAGCCTTCGGGCCAAATCCCATGACAACTGATATTATAGATGGAATGAATAGGAAACTATCATATTCAAGCTACGGTTTCAGGTAATACTGTTAAAAGAAGTTACCAGCAAGTGTTGTAGGTATACTAGAATACTGCGGCAGAATTCACTGGCCGTATATATGGCTCATTCTTGCAACCTGAACGTTGCGGAGGTGATGTTGCGCCGTACCGAGAAGGCGATAAAGGGTGGAGTAGCCAAGTGCGCGTGGACCGTCTGTACTGCGACCACAAGTGAAGCCAGAATCCAAGCACGCCTACAAGCACACCTAAGGCAAATAACTTTAAGTGCACGTGGGAAGTAGTCAGGGTAGGCAGGCTAATTGCGCTTGGACTGAGCTTAGTGCGATCACTAGTGCACTTATAACCCCCACCTACAAGCCTACAAGTGTACCTACTCTTACACCTAGTAGCCGAAGGCAAGGATCCAAGCGGGAATGGGCGTACGAAGCAGAGTTAGCTTTTCGAAAACCCAAAATGCCTTTAGAGACGCACCTATTATCCATCCAGCAAAGCCAATTACACCATGGACGGATACCATCGATTTTGCGATCGCGGGCACACATCTCAATAGTGCTTCCTATTCAAGAAACAATGTACCCGAGACTTAGGTGACATAACGTGACAGGATAATTCCAAATGTTGTCGATGCTTTATACACGGATCCTTAGTCGATGGAAGAGGTAATGAATCCTAATGTTTGGACAGAAACTTCTCTCACACAAACCCCAATAATGTTCCCCTTTAATCAATCTCAGAGCATCACTTCAACCGTCTCGAAGTCCCGGCCGACGTCTGCTGTCCTCGGTCGATATCCAGCAAATAGGTGTTCTATTATCTATATGGACGTAGATGAGAGAACTAACGATAACGGATAGAATTTACAGCACATTATGTGGATAGATTTGAGGCTTGGTATGATTCAATTCATTTTACTGCATTTAAATTTCATCAATGAATATCTGCCAGGGACTACCGGGAATGACCGAACGTTGCAATCCCGATCGTCCCTTCCGTCCATCCACATCCTGTCTCAAAATGACGGCGCTGTCCCGTCCCGTCCTGAGCGATCCGGATAGATAGGACAGTTGAGAACACTAGTCACAGTGGAATTCGATACAGTGGTCGGAGATAACGGTTAGCCTTAAGATTGGACACAGTAGAGTCTTAGAGGCTTGCGTTTCAAGGTATGTGCAGCGGGTACACAGGACATGCCATCTGGAAGCTTAGCATGCATACACAATAGAGTTAAATATAGCGCTGACCAGTGGGTCGAGTTTCCGAACATACCCGGCCGCACACAGCCATGGACACATGTATATCCGAGTAAATTGGATCGGGCCGAACAAGAAATTTGAGTTACTGGTTTCCGCCGTGTTAACTCAACGGTACCGCAGGATTAGACGCTACAGGACCCAACCGCAAGAAGTAGATCGACTATATCCTCGCTTATTCCACTACGGCATGAGTGCGCACACGAACGGTACATAGCCCGCACCACACTCACAATTGCACATCTACCTCTACTTTCCCAACCCCCTCCTTTCGCCATATCAGTGATTCTCCTCACCACCTTCCTCCTCCTTCCCTTCCTTCGTACACTACTCCAAATCCGTCCATCTCCCCCAGCAACCCACCCCACTCCACTTTTCCACCTACCTGGGACACCATCCTAAACCCGAACTGGAAAGACATTGCTGCTGAATCACCCGCAAGTTGTTCGCCGAAGCCGTCGGCCCCAATGCTCACCTCTACACCACTTCCGCTACTTATGAGGCGACGAAATCTCACGCAATGCCTCCAACGCCGAGATTCCGCTGCACACGTCACCCATTGCCGCCCAAACCTGCCCGGCCTTGAAGTCCCCGGAAATGTTGCGGAGCTGTGTAGGCCCGGCGTGTGCTAGGGTGTTTCCACTTGCTGGGAGCAGTGTTCCTAAGCGGCCAGGCCGGGCCTGGCCGGCCTTAGCGGCGGCTTTCAAATGAGGGCCGGGCCGGCCTGGCGGCTTTTCTTGGCGGCCTGGCGGCTTTTTCTTGGCGGCCGGGCGGCTTTTCTTGGCGGACTAAGCCTAAACAGAATATTTTGTTTACTAAGAAAGTCTCCAAAGTACGAAACATAAACCATATCCAACTCAATCATCGTAGCCCTGCCATTGCCGTATTCCATCCATCAACCAGACCAAGGTTTATGCAGGCCGATGCAGGCTTTTTAAATCACGTGCAGGCCGGGCGGCTTCTGACCCAGGCCGGGCCGGGCCGCCCTTAGCGCAGGCTTTCAGAATGGAGGCCGGGCCGGGCCGGGCTTGCAGGCCGCTAAAAAGCCGGGCGGCCGGCCGGGCCGCTTAGGAACACTGGCTGGGAGTAGTTATTTTTAGAAAGTTTCTGAGGGTGGGATAAGGATGGTGCTACTGAGGGTGATACAGTCCCAGCGAAGGGTAGGAGCAGCTTTTGGTGCAACAAGAAGCTGATGGTTGAGGTTGCGATCTAGCCGGAGGTGACGAGTTATGGTGATAAGTGGTGGATGTGGTTTACGCAGAACACTGATTCTCCTTGCTCTACACAGATTGTCTGTAGTAAGGGTAGACGATGCTATCATGAGACGGAATATTGAAATGATAATAGTGTAGAAGCAGGTATTCATTATACTTATCTCTGTAGGTCAAGTATCGTATATTATCACTCGCTCTTTGGGGTTGAAGTTGTGTACGTAGATACCCTGAGTCCCTAACTACTCTATGCGTGACTTCTGTATACAAATGGTTATAGTTTCTCACACGGTTATCTATGTTGGCACGGGTTTTGGCCCGATGGCTTGCAGCCCCCATGCCGAAGAGGAGGGCAACAGAAACACCGCAATATGAGGCAGTGATTGCCAACGGCTTTAATCAATTGATTCGAACAGGATATAAGATGTTAAGCTGTATTAGCGATCCCATTAAGAAACATTTTAGCACTCCCAAGTGTTCTCACCCAGTTCCATTCCCACATCCGAGCAGCCGAAGCAAAACCCCAAACCCTAAACCCAAATTGCAGAAATAACCCCAACGGTCAAAAAAATAAACAAATCCAATATACCTCCCACAGTATATTTCCTACTTGTTTATTCTAGATCAACCCCACCCACTACCGTTCTGCGGATGCTCATCATCCCAACCAAAAGAACCTTCTAAATCGAAAAAAAAGATATTATGAAGAGTTGAAATGCAAATTGCGACAGCTTACGCACAGTCAGAGCTTCATACAAGTCTAAGCTTGTTCGGGCGGCCGATATATATTCTCTCTCTGGTAGCATATTGTAGAGGTTCATTGACTGGTCGGATATCAGATCGCGGAAATTAGGCGCATGTACGGAGTGTCGAATTCACGGTGGAGATGAAGAGATGGTACTGCTACTGCAGCAACTTGGCGATCGTCTCGTGCTTATTCTGTAAGGCGAAATATAGAGGTGTTCTCCCTTCTTTGTCGGCGGCTGACACATCGGCTCCCTTGTCGATGAGCAGTCGGATGACCGCCTCGTGCCCGTGAGACGAGGCGATGTGCAGCGGAGCCCGCCCGTCCTCGTCGGCAACTGAGACGTCGGCTCCATTATCGATGAGAAGCCACACCACAGCCTCGTACCCATTCACCGAGGCAAGGAGCAGTGGTGGCCACCCGTCCGGGTCGGCAGCTGAGACGTCGGCTCCACTATCGATGAGCTGCCGCACCACCGCCTCGTAACCATTCATCGATGCGGAGTGCAGCGGTGTCCACCCGTCCTGGTCGGCAACTGAGACGTCGGCTCCATTGTCGATGAGCAGCCGCACCACCGACTCGTGCCCGTTCGCCGAGGCGAAGTGCAGCGGTGCCTGCCCGTATTTGTCAGCAATTGAGAAGTCGGCTCCACTCTCGATGAGAAGCCGCACCACCGCCAGGTGCCCATTCTTTAAGGCGACGCGCAAAGGTGCCTGCCCGTACTTGTCGGCAACTAACACGTCGGCTCCATTATCGATGATCAGCCGCGCCACCGCCTCGTACCCATTCTCCGAAGCGACGTGCAGCGGCGTCCACCCGCGCCAGTCGGCAGCTGAGACGTCGGCTCCACAGTCAATGAGAAGCCGCGCCACCGCCTCGTACCCATACTCTAAGGCGGTGTGCAGCGGTGCCCGCCCGTACTTGTCGGCAACTGAGATGTAGGTTCCACTGTCGATGAGAAGCCGCGCCACCGCCTCGTACCCATACTCTAAGGCGATGTGCAGCGGTGCCCGCCCGTCCTCGTAGACAACGCAGACGTCGGCTCCACTGTCGATGAGCAGCCGTACTAGCGCTTCGTACGCATTCTCTAAGGCGATGTACAGCAGTGCCCGCCCGTCCCCGTCGGCAACTGAGACGTCGGCTCCACTCTCGATAAGAAGCTGTGCCACCGCCTCGTACCCATACTTTAAGGCGATGTGCAGCGGTGCCCACCCGTCCTCGTTGGCAACGGAGACGTTGGCTCCACTGTCGATGAGCAGCCGCACCACCGACACGTGCCCATTCGTCGAGGCGAAGTGCAGCGGTGTCCACCCGTACTTGTCGGCCACTGAGACGTCGGCTCCATTGTCGACGAGCTGCCGGGCAATTTCTAAGTATCCAAATACGCACGCCTGGACTAATAACTGGTCTGTGCAGGCCTTCTCCACATTTGACCTCGAATCAAATACGGCCTTGAATGTTCGACTTAGCCCAAACACTCCAACGGAGAAAAGAGGGTCGTCGCCTTTTTGCTCCTGAAATGCACGTATTCTACGCCAATAGAGATCACCGGTAGAATATCTACTTTCCACTACAGCACGGTGATATTTGAGCCACTCTTGGTAATTGTTCCCTAATATAAATGTATTCCTAAGGCCGAGCAAGATTTGGAAGCCATTAGTGTCTTCGCAACGAGAGAAATGCCATGGCCAAAATACAGCCGAGTATAGCAACAGATGCAGATGGTCATAATTATAGCTCATGGCCTTAAGCGTTCGATCATAACTATCCCATTCACTTGAGCTGCTCAAAAGTGATAGGCAGACTTTCGTGATTTCTATATGAGAATGGAACTTGGGCAATCGAGTCTCCAAGTATTCATGCACCGAGAGATGTGCAAACCGGAAAACATTTAAACTTTCGTCCAGAATAATGAGGTTTTGGCAGGCGTGTAATAGGTCATTCGCTTGTATCTTGTGTTCTCGAGAGAATTGCTCCCCAACTTCGACGCTAATTGCATCAAGTAGGGTTTCCGATTGTAATGGTGTGTATGAACTCTGAATCCAACGAAAAGCGTTCAGTGCTATTCGAGGAGCGTTGCGTTTTTGTTTAAGAATCCGGTTGTATATTTCGTCGTAAGCTTCCTTGAGATCGTCCGGAAGGTCCTTCAGGCTATCTTTTATGTCTTTTTCGGTGCGCATCTCGCAGAGAAATGTTATGTGAAGCGCAGCCAGCTGAAACCTATTATAGATCTATTAGTTGCTGCACTCATCAGCGGTTTGGGTGGTTACGATGAGCCCACATTCCCTTGGACCGCTGGCACAGAGCCTTGCATATTTCATCTTTGAGGTCGCGTCCAACATTGCCGTAAAGTAATATCTGATCATCAATGGCGCTCTCAACCTTCGTGTTCACGAACTGATTTATGTCACTGACATTGTCATCCGGTTGCAACTCGATCTTTGGAAAGTCCTGAAACTGCAGTAGAATATCAGGGTCCATACGAGTCGTTGCAAAAATTTTGACCAGATTCTTCGATTTGTTGATGACGTGCTTTAGCGACTTCAGCAGATCTATTCGCTTTGCGTTTTCGACTTCGTCCAAGGCATCAATACAAATCGTCGTCCTGGGATATATATCCGTGAGTTGAACGATAAGGTCCTGGCTTTCCATCAGGCTCAGCTGCGAAGACGATTGCCCGACATTTTTTCTCGTACGGTAGATATCGATGACTGGCCTCAGGAGTTGGTCCCCTGTCTGAGAGAGCTGTTGAACGATTGTTTGCAAGATGCTCCTGGGTTCTCGGCGATTTTCCTCGGCACGGTTACAGTAGAAGTACGCCATCCTCTCACCAGTTGGATTGGAAAGGAAAAAATCAACGACCCCAGACCTGTGACAGCATTTGGTCAACTACAGACACCACTGACATTGAAGACATGCATATTTCTTACGCAGTAAATGTTTTACCGGCTCCGGCTAGTAGAGGGTAAACTGATCAGACAAGAACTCCGTCGATGAGGTTGGAAGTCGGCGACTTACGAATTCCTCGCAACAGTAATAGAGTCGAAGCACTGGACAATCTCCAATCGCAGTACTCCTGCTTCTTAAAAAGCCACTTACAAGTATCATCTAGGCGCCTCTCACTAACTTCCTGGTGGTGACTCATGTACGGGATCTTGGATATCCACTCCAGGATCTCGGTTCTCTCGACCCCTGCAGCAGTGTGAGTGGACTAAAATGGCTGTTCGGAAGTATTTTGGATAACCGCTCCTACCTTGTAGCTTGTGTTGTATGTTATCTAACTGAGGTCCAAACCGTGAAGTTGTGGTGTTCAAATCGTCTAGCAGCGTTCGGAGCTGATTGAACTTCACCCGTGTAGCTACGTAGAGTCAACATTGCGTACTTCGTCGCTGTGAACAATAGCAGTAATACACTCAGCGGTCATGACGACAGCGTCTTGTCCTACAGTTTTCTCCAAATTTTCGACATCACAAAGGTATTTTGAAATCTCATCGGTGGTAAACGCTGCCTTGATAGCGTTATCTAAGAAAGGGTGAGCGGCGATAAAGCCATGTAAATCACGTAGGTACTGTTCAACAAGTGTATTCACCTTTCGATCTCTTCATTGCTTCTGCAAGGAACTTCAAGATTGCCGTATAAAGCCGGAGAATCGATTTCTCCAGGTTTTCCGAAGCTGCTGTTCCTCGGTTGAGGTAGAGAAGCTCATAAATTGTGCACCGGTCAATCAGGCAGGCAATCGTCTCAAGTCCGACCAGGATCGCGTCCACAGTTTCCTGTTTGCTCATGTAGACCTGCAGAGATGTATTATTAGCTGATTCTACAGTCTCGATTGCAATGTTAGTGGCTCAATTCAACCTTCAGCAGGAACCGAAACCCCGCCCAAGGTAGCGCAGCATGCCCAGGATCAAACTGAATAACGACGTCGCCAATTCCCTTGAACTTATCGACCCACAGCAAGATTTTTCTTCCCACATCTCGCATCACAATCGTTTCGCCTCTGAATGTGAACTGCCAACGTTTGTCCCGATTCCGATCTAAAATCCCTTCAATTTCATTCCGGATACTCTCTAAGTTCGATGCGATCTCCTGTGTGCCGCACTCAATGCCGAGACTAGAAATAGTAATGCGCTCTTGCTGGGGTAACTCCTCGTAGGCCATTTTCCATAAAGATCGAGCCTCGGCATTGCTAGCTGCAGTTAATGTTACATGCTCATTATTATCCGCATGCGTGTACGTGTGCGCTGTATCGTTCTCTGTTGTTCCGAGTATCGGCCCGGGTTCACTTGCACGGTTCGGTCTGGGCGTCGTCGGGTTCGAGATTGTGCCTGCAGGCTCGAGTAATGTTGCGCGTCGTTCTGATGAGGGTGTAGGTGATGCCGTCGTGTTCACGCCACCCCTGCCAGGGGGTATTGAGGTGCTGGATGGACCTGTCGAAAGTGGCAGACTATTATGATGCGACGATTGTCCGTGGGTGAAGAACGCGAGGAGTCTGTCTTGTTTTCCGAGTTTCGCTTGCGACTTCGGCATTCTCGGAGGTAATCGGTAATTTCGCAGGTGATGCAGACGGCAAGGATCGCCTTTTCTAGCGGAGTGTTGCAAGAGTCGGTTCACAGTTTAAGAGCTGATACAGGGAGATCTAGTACGAGGAGGCTGAACGATGGAAGGCGCTGGTAAGGATGTGACAGCGCATTAAAAGGTGGGGTTGTGCGGCTCAAGAGTAAGTACGTACTGTATGATAGCAGCAAATCAAAAGGATTTTTGGTTGTTAGACAGATGCCGAGCCGGTGATTAAGTGAACACATGCAATCTGTGATGAAATCGAGGGTGGATTGTATCACAAGACGTGGAGCTTGGTTACGTGAGCTGGTTACGATCCTTACGTACCACAAGGCGCCCTCGGAAGTCAAGTGGAACTGCCAGCGTTAGTTTCGAAAAGCCGAAACCGCCCCATCCTTGGCCAGATACTACCAGGACTACCATCATGGTGTAGTAACGAGGTGACGAACAAGTGGATATGTGAGACTAGAGTACGCAGTTGCTGCATTCTAAAAAATTAATTTTTTTCTCAACTAAACAACAATCACTACTGCTGATTCCTGAACTTCCATCAAACCGACTTGTTAAATCGTATATGCATTTGTGGATCCACCCATACGCGGAGTAATCCGTGAATAGGGTAAAGAAACTTCAGTGTGGTGCGGCTGGCGTCACAACTAACTACACCACAAACACTAGCACAACCACCACCCATTCCAATTTGTCCTACATCACCATCTGTTCTAGTCAGTTCACGGAGAATGTCAGTCCGCGGAGCAACCGGTCGATTCACGGAGTCCCACCTTCCGTGAATGAACCGGTCAGATCACGGATCCGTGAACTGACCAGTGTTAATTATGCTCATACAAAATTGACACTTACTTTGATCGCAAAGTTATGTATACACGAAATATGCACATTTCATTGCTCTTTTACCTCCTGGTTTCCAATTTATTATATCTTTAATATTGATCGAATGGTTGTGGAAAAACATCGATTTTCGGCGATTTTTGAGTGTATTGTTAAAGCTGCTCTATCAATTTTAAAGATATCGTAAATCAAAGACCGGGAATTGCAAGTTCAATATATTGTACATGTTACATATATACATCTCTTTGTAATTCGACAAATACTCGCAGACTTAATTAGACCAAGCTTTGGTCATTATTCTCAGTGCTGCCATGGCTCCACGAAGTGACTGGTCAGTTCACGGAGTTGTGGTAGACTCCATGAAGTGACCGGTCAGTTCATGGAGCCCAGTTACTCCGCGGGTTGACTAGTCTCTCCGCGGACTGACATCCTCCGTGAACTGACTAGAACACCATCCCAATCACCATCGAATGGGAACCTTTTTTCGTAGTTGGGTCTATAAATTAGACTGCCGTCACCATCACCTCACCATCACCGCGTATATTTTTATTTCTAATTCTTATATAGCATTAAGCCCATTGACAGAATCCATGATAGGGTGAAGAAACTTTTCGGTGTGGTGCGGCCGTCGTCACCATCAACTACTCCTCGATATCAAAAGTACCCCGACACTCCCTTTCAGGAAACACTCCAAGATATTGCCTAGAGTACTATCTATACTTGATTACACTAAGGTCAGAAATGGAAATCTCCCAAGTAATCTAATCTAATCAATCTAGGCACTCTCCGGTAACTTTTGATATCCACTTGTATATCACAACCACTACCTTTTCAAAGCAGTCCTCTGTCACCACAAAATGGTGACCCTTATGGTAGTTAGGCCAATAAATTAAATCACCACTGCCATCATGCTGCCATCACCAATACCATCCCTCATATTATTATTTTATTTTTTATTTTAGCATTTAGTTTAGACTAGTAGTAAGAAGAGTACTAACAATACGGTACCGAACGCAATACTTTCGACGGGTTCCCATATATGACGATTTTTATTTACTGATGGAGTACCTGTGACACCTTCTAATCGAACTTCCGAGGCCCTGTGACACCAAATTTGAGAGTGTTTCCTACCATAGGTCAGAGGCCTATCAAGTATCAAAATTATGAATAGGATCTCAAAGATGTTCCCAATCACTGAATGGATCCCTATCATTATTCCGCTGGAAGCTGAGTAGAGTTTTGTCCCCAAGTAAGATTTGGCCGCAGTTGATTTCTTATATATACATAAGTAAGTTGAAGTTCAGGGTCCAGTGCACTAGTACTTTCCCACATCTTAAGCAACAACAAACCCGTCTTTCCCTTGCATAGTTAACAGCTCACCTGCTCCGTCTTCTGTTAATTCACCTACCAGTCCTAATATAATATAGGCGTGACAGTGTGACCAAGATCGTTCGTACCTGGGGGTCTTTAGACGGGCCTCCTTATGACTGTGATGAAATCATTGTTTTTTTACCTACCTTACGGCTGCCCTGTGACGCGTTATGTCCGAGGCATCGCGCTCGGTACAGTAGTTGTAATAATAGTAGTAAGGGGAAGAGGCCCGTTAGCGGAATTCATGGATGCACATTTCATCACTCGAGTTGTAGTGTCATATTAATTGTTACTTTGGATGCTTTATTGACTTGATTGATTGATCTTCTCGAGGCAAGAAGCCCGTATATATACAGACTTGTCTCCTATATTCACAGCCATATTCGCCTCCATATCTATCTCCGTTTGCACTGATATGAGCCGCACTCCTGAGGCATATCTTCATACACCAACTACATATCAAACGGAAGCAATTCTAGGGGATATTGGGTCCTGTCATACTCTAATTAGAGTGCATACAGTATGAATAAAACAAACAAAACAAAACAAACATATCAAACGGACCTGAGCTGTGAGGCTCACGATGCAGGTACACATGCAACATTAATGTTGCATGAACCTGACCGAGCTGAGCTTCAGCTGAGTTGATGTCAAGGCACACAGCCGGTAGGGCATAAGGCACCCAACTACCTTGTATATATCTCGAGTCTTTCTCCTGCTCTTCAGTCTCTGTACCTTAAGTCTATTCACACAGTTCTCCCCTTCCATATTTCAACATACACTGCTACGATAACTATGGGGAGAACCGTGTGCGTAGAATATAGTACAGAGAAGAGAGAAGGAAAAAGACACAAGATATATACAGGAGGCATCAGCCCCTGCATCAGCAGCCGTGTGTCAGATCTGTAACATCATGTACATCTGTAACATCCACCGTTCTTAAAGCACCCATAAAGTAGTGTGACATAGTACCAATGAAAGGCGCATTACGAAACAGCTCCAAAGAATAGGCGAGAGATTAATCAAGTCATTGTCAAGATCTCGACTTGACGATGGCCAACGTGTCGTAGGTACTGTAGTATCCGTGACCGTCACGATGGCTAATCCAGTTCAGTTAGTTGGTAGGGCGATTGACATTTCCATATTAAATTGCAGGAGAGTAGGCGCAGTACCCCTCCCACCACCTATCTAACTGATCTTAAGTATCCGTCTGTCTAATGATCGCGTTGGAATCCAGATTACATTAACTTAGCAGGAGCGCAACCGGGTGTTCAGAAGCCACACACCCATCACTTCCCTCACCCCACCCTAGAGTGCCGTCGGCTATCAAGAAGAGTTCTACGTTTGGCCAGCACAAGCTACAGTAGTGCGGAGGCACAGATTGAGTAACCAACAGAATATAATAATGAAACTTGCTCGTCGAATCGCATCTAGGGTAGCTGTAGAGAGAGAACGCAAAATTCGAGTCAATAAAGGGTAATCTCAGAATATTTCCAGCATAATATGGGTAAGATACAGAAAACGGTTTTAGCTCCATGCAAGCTATTTTTTGGTTCTTGGTAACTAGTGCACCTGTGGTTTGTTTAGTTTGAAAGGTTATTTTATTTCGGCTATCTTTATCGTGCAGGCAAGCAAGATCGATCCCGGATAAAGTTAAGCGAACGTAAGATGACGTCACAGGCTGAATTGAATGAATAGTGATTGCAACTTTGTTGAGTGCTGGTCTGCGGATTGTTTTTATAATCTGCGTTTCGCTTTTAGCGCTTTTTTTTACTTATCTCTCAACATACATTTTCTCTCGTGTTATTGTTTTCTCTCTCCACCTTACTCTGATTAGTCCCCAATCGAATGCTATATACCATCAACTATCTTTATTTTTTAATGCAAACTTTCTCTAGTATATTCCGCAGCATACCTGCTTTTGTGATGACTCGGGGTTTGGCCCGGTGTCTTCCTTGGCATCCGGAGCTGGAGGGTACTCGAGCCTTCGGCTCTCGGGAATGAAGCCGTAGGCTTACGGCCCCCATCAGGCACCATCAGTCACATGGCAAGGAAGAGGCCTAGCCTCCGTAGTAATACTCGGCATCCTCGATTTCTCATATATACATGCGGCGTTCGAGAATTAGGCACCGTACCAAGCCCGCGGTAATCGGAGAGCCAAGTATCGTGCCAGAGCCCGAGGCTAAGTTAGTGTCCGCATTAGTTCCGACGGCCTTCGGGCTAAAACCTTCATTAACAGTACGTAGCATTGATTAGCTGATGATCATAATATTCAACCCTACTTATGTACTATACTGTATACCTAGTACCTCCCAACTACCCGCTTTAAATCCGCGCTGTGAGTACACCGTTACACAAACCTAGAGCCTAAGAAATACCTAGTTGTATGGTACCAAAACGATATATATTAGATTATACAGACCTCCCGTGTCGCATCAACATATTGTTTGGCAGCGTTCTACCTAGCTGTCTCCTTCAACACCAATTCAGTTCCACCTGCACTCTAAGGGAGTCGGAAATGTACTTCTTTAAAGGCGCCAGAAAAGTCACTAAACAGTGCCATTTCCTACACCAATAGTAAAAAGCATATCAGAGTAAGAATTAGGTTAGGGGTTCATTTAGATAAGGAGAGTAAAAGGCACCATGGAAACGGAAATAGAGCTACGCAGTGATTTTCTAAGGGTTCTTTCTCTCCATCCCTTTTCTCCGCGTGTCTTTCTGTGCTTTCCTCTTTAAGGTACCAGTGTATTTGAAATCAGTAAAGACTCGTCACTCCAAATGCACTGCTTGAAAATGCACCATTTCAAAAGCACAACAGTAGAAAGTCATGGATTCAAGGCACCTTCGGTGGCAGTGCAGCTTGTTCAAAGTCAGAAGCTGAATGAGCACGCAATATAAGGCATTCTGACTTTCAGGGTTCCCAACCGTCCGTCCGGACTGACGTCGGTCGGGGCCCCGCACCGCCGTCCCGACCGGGTGAACAGTTTGTTTGCCCTGGGGCGTCCCGGGCCGAGGATAGAATCCCTGGTCCCGTTCAGGGCGACGGTAGGTCCGCAGCTAAGGTTACCGTCAGCGGATGAATATAATTCCGGGCAGTGTTCTCAACTGTCCCGTCCGTCCGGAATCACCCAAGACGGGGACGGGACGGCAATGCGCCGTCCGTCCAAGGGTAAGACGGAGACGGTGCCGTCCGTCCGAGTTAGGACGTGGACGGACGGAAAGGACGGCCGTCAACTGGTTTTTCACCGTCCCCGGTCGTCAACGGTCGACATCCGTGGATCTTTCGCAAAGTACATAATAATATTCATATAAAACTCATTACAATTAACCTGACTGTGAAGCAAGATCCTTCAACATCTGCTCCATCCGCACAATGTCTGACCCCGTTGCTCCAAAGATCAATTTATCGATTTATAACACTTACCGCGCGCTCTCAAGCCTCAATTGCTAATCATCTAAATATATCCTCTAACCGCCCGATAGCGGCCGGGGACGGTGGATGACCGCCGATGAGGGTGTTTTCACCGCCCCCGACAGACAACGGGCGTCCTGCCGTCATTTATCTGCTAGGACGGGACGGACGGATTTAGTGCCGTCCCGTCCGTCCTGGCTAGATCTCAGGCGGCACTACCGTCCCCGGCCGTCGGACGGGACGGTTGAGAACACTGATTCCGGGTGGCAACAAGGCCGACAACTAAGCCGGCAACTAAGCTGAGCATACCATGTGCGTTACCACACCTAAAATAAGAGTACCCACATCGCTGATCCGCAGTTAATCTGCTTTACAGAGTTGATAGGTACGAATGCTTTGTTTTTTTCTCATCACCACACCACCTTTCAGCCTTAAAGCAACCGCGTACAAAGACTGTAAGGTCATGCAGGGTTGTAGTCCGGATAGTAGAAGCCCTAGGGCAATAGCGGGCGCGAATTCTCAGCCCGGAAAATTGTAATCCAGAGTTGGGCATGGCTCTTCCCAGGCTACACGAACGATTGCGAAGCCTGAAGACATTCATAAATGCACCAAAGCGAGTCTCAGGTCCTTCCGGTGCGTTTCATTTTTCATTTGTATAGGGAACAGGAACGAAAGTACATTTCTGACTCCCTTAGATGCACAGTATCATCCCCGAAGACCAATCCCACCTAGAACCACCTCCTAAATCAATATCAGCTAATCCAACACCGAGAACCTTCGATTCACTACCCTTCAAAATCGAGGCCGTTATGTACTCCTATTCTCGCCCATTTCATAATTGCAACAAAAGAACCTTCAAATACAAACAAAGATAAACGGTGGAGAGACAAAAAATACCCAGACAAGACTGCAGGTCCAGATTGCCGGAGTTTATTTCTTATTGGCAGTAGAATGTGGAAAAGACAGTAGTACCATGCCGAAATTTTATGAATGTCGTCACTGATCAGGTATCAGATTGACGGCCAGGGTATTGAATGCGGAGATAAGCGTAGGATTGCTGGCAAAGAATATCGATGGCACCATTACTGTAACAGCCCGGCCACCTCCCTGAACCTGGCATTCAAGGCGATATCCTGCGGTGTCTATCCACTCTTGTCGGCGGTCGACACGTCCGCTCCCCGGTCGATGAGCAGTTGTGCCACCGTCTTCTGTCCATGCCGCAATGCAATGAGCAGCGGTGTCCCGCCGTCCGAGTCGATGGCTGAGACGTCCGCTCCCCTATTGTTGTTGTTTTGTTTGTTTAATCATACTGTATTGACTCTAATTAGAGTATGACAGGACCCTGATATCCCCTCCGCCTCCGGGCGAGCCGGCTAGATGGCGGAGCTCCCCCCCCGCTACCCTTCGTCCCCGCTGACAAATGAAAGGTGAGAGAAAGACAAAAAGGACAAGAAAGAAAGAAAGAAAGAAAGAAAGAAAGAAAGAGAGAGTAGTATAATCCCGTTGCCGCCAGCGCCGCCCCCGAGCCCCAAGCCCTGAGCCCGCTCCATACCGCTACTTCATTTGGGCGGAAACTTCCCGACCTCAGTGGCCGCCAAGAAGTCCATCACCGCCTGGTCGCACTCCTCTATGGTAAAAAGCTCAGAGATCTGCACGTGCCGGCACCTGCCCGCTTTCCAGCCTGTTGCCTGTCCCACTGTCTTCCAGAGTGTCTTCTGCTGGTCTTTCCATCTGCTGCAGTGGCGGAAGAGGTGCTCCCGCGTCTGGGACACATTCCCTCCACACCACCAGCATTTGTCGTCATCTCGGTGGCCGAACCGCTTCAGGTAGACTCCAGTGGGCGCATGCCCGGACTTCAGTCGGTAGAACCTGGCGGCCAGCGATTTTACGCTTGTCATCGGGATAGGTCTCTTGGTCCCCGCCTTGCCCTTGAGTCTGTAGCTGAAGTGCTTGCTGCACTTGTCGGCCTCCCACTCCGCCTTAGCTGCCGACCTTCCTTCGGAGATTCGTCTAGCCCTGTTCGAGGCCGAGGTGTATGGCCGCTCTATCACTGTGCTCCCGCTTGCGTCTCGGGCCAAGTTGGCCTGACGGTCTGCTTCTTCGTTTCCGGGGATGCCGGAGTGTCCCGGGACCCAGTGGATCTCGGTTGCGATCCGCTCCCCTATTGATGAGAAGCTGTGCGACAACCGCCTGTCCCCGTCGCGAAGCGAAGTGCAGCGGTGTTGACCCATCTTTGCTGATAGCCGAGATATCCGCTTCCCTGTCAATGAGAAACTGGGCCATCGCTTCCTGCCCATGCCGCAAAGCGGAGTGCAGAGGTGTCACTCCATCCTTTTCAGCGGCCGAGACGTCCGCTCCCCTACTGATGAGCAGCTGTGCCACCGCCGCATGTCCCCGCCGCGAAGCAAAGTGCAACGGTGTTAATCCGTTCTTGTCGACAGTTGAGACGTTCGCTCCGCTGTCGATGAGCAGCCGCACTACTGTCTCATGCCCATACTCCGAGGCGAGGCGCAACGGTGTCCACCTGTCCCTGCAAGCAGCTGAGACGTCTGCTCCCCTGTCGATGAGCAGCCGCGCTACCGTCTCGTGCCCATTCTCCGAGGCGAGATGTAGCGGTTGTGATCCGTCCCTACTAGCAGCCGAGACGTCCGCTCCCTTGTCAAAGAGCAGCAGCGCTACAGTCTCATGTCCGTTCTCCGAAGCAAGATGCAGCGGTGTCAATCCGTACTTGTCAGCAGCCGAGACATCCGCTCCGCTGTCGATGAGCAGCCGCGCCACCGTCTTGTGCCCATTCGTCGAAGCGTGGCGCAGTGGTGTCCACCCGTACGAGTCGGTGGCTGAGACGTCCGTTCCTCTGTGGATGAGCAGCCGGGCAATATCTAAGTCTCCAAATTCACACGCGTGGATAAGTAACTGGTCAATGCAAGCCTTGTCCACATAGGACTTTGACCCAAATATGCTCTTGAATGTTCGACTCAGCCCAAATACACTAGTGAAGTAAAGAGGGTCATCGCCTTGCCGCTGCCAAGCGTCAACTCTACGCCAATAGAGATCGCCGGTATATCTGCTGTGTTTTACTACAGAGCGGTGGTACTTTAGCCACTGCTGGTAACTTGCTCCTGACGTAAACGTATTCCAGAGGCTTTGGATGTCATTCGTGTCTTCGCAATGAGTCATATGCCATGGCCAAAATACAGTGGAGTATAACAACAGATGAATCTGGCTGTCATAATGCTGCGTGACAGCAAGCTCTCTATCATAACCGTCCCATGAGCTCGGGTTGCTCAATATTGAAATGCAGACGTTCATGATTGCGGTATGAGAATCGACCTTGGGCAGTCGTGTCTCCAAGTACTCATCCACCGAAAGATGCGCAAATCGGAAAACGTCCAAGCTTTCATCCCAAACAATAAGGTTCTGGCAGATTTGTAATAGGTCATTCGCATTTATTGTGTGCACACGAGAAAATTTCTCGCCAACTGAGACGCTGATTGCATCAAGCAGGGTTTTTGATTTTAATGGTGTGTATGAAGTCTGAATCCACCGGAAAGCATTCAGTGCTAGTCCCGGTGCACTACGTTTCTGGGTCAGAATTCGATTGTAGACATCATCATAGGCATTCTTTAGGGTGTCCGGAAGGTCCTTTAGTCCACATCTTACATCCTCCTCTGTATGCATTTCGCAGAGAAAGGTGACCTGGAGGGCAGCGAGCTGGAACCTGACATCAATTCATTAACGTTATGCTTATCAGAAGTATTTACAAATTCCAATGCCGAATACTCACATTCCTTTTGACCGCTTGCAAAGAACATCGTATATTTCAGCTTTGAGCTCGTCCTGGACTTCGCCATGAAGCAGTAACCCATCATCGATAGCACTCTGAACCTTGTTACTTATGAACTGATTGATGTCGGTGACGTTGTCATCGGGTTGTAAATCAATTTTTGGGAAAATCTGAAACTGGAACAGAATGTCGGGGTCCATTCGAGTAGTTGCAAAAATCTTGACCAGATTCTTTGAATTGCTAATTACATGCTTCAACGACCTCAGAAGCTCTATCCGTTTTCCGTTTTTGACTTCGTCCAAAGCATCAATGCAAATTGTCGTCCGGGAATATATATCTGTTAGTTGAATGAGGAGCTTCTGACTTTCTGCGAGGCTTAGCTGCGAAGACTCTTGTCCTGCCTTTTCTCTCTCCCGATAGGTATCAATGATCGGCCTTAGGAGGTCCTCGGCGGAGTCAGTTTGTGCAAGCTGGTGGATAAGCGTATTTAATATGCTCCTGGGCTCTCGTCTATTTTCCTCGGCTCTATTACAGTAGAAGTATACCATCTTCTCTCCCGTCGGGTTGAAAAGGAAAGCATCGATGACTTTTGATCTGTGCAGGTCAACTTCATAAAGCTCTAAGAGTGAAAGAATGCCTATCACTCACGTAATAAAAGCTTTGCCAGCTCCAGCTAGATGGACGAACTGGTCAGACGAGAACTCCACTCACTTAAAGATGTTCGCTACTCACGGATTCCTCGCAACAGTAATAATGTTGAAGCGCTTGATGATCTCCAAACCTGGTATTGCTGCTTCTCAAAAATCCACTTACCAGTATCATCTAGCCGCCTCTCACTAACATCTTGGTGGTGACTTCTGTATGGAACTTTAGATATCCACTGCAGGATTTTAGATCTCTCTTCCCCTATACAAGTGTCAGGGGACCCTGCCACCACTCGGAGGAAGCAGTTTAGATAAGAGATCTTACTTTGTAGCTTGTTTTGTATATCATCGATTTGAGGTCGGAGGCATGACGTCGTCAAGTTGACATCGTCCAGCAATTTCCGAAGCTGGCAAAACTCCGTCTGTGTCACTACGTAGTGTCAATAACGCGCATTATTTGGCGGTAACCAGGGAATAATACATTCAGCATTGGTGACTGCAGCGTCCTGTCCTACAATTTTCTCCAAGTCCTCTACATCTGCAAGATATTTTGAAATCTCATCGGTGGTGAACGCTGCTTTAATAGCGTTATCTAGATATAATTAGTTGCGTTAGAGCCAAGTATACTATGAGAGGGTTGCCACCGTTCGATCTCTTGATAGCTTCGGCAAAGAATCCCAAGATTGCTGTATACAGCTGGACAATTGACTTCTCTAAGTTTCTCGAAGCTGCCGTGAACGTTCCCCCGCTGATATAAAGAAGCTCATAAATCGTACACCTATCAATCAGGCAGGCAATCTTCTCAAGCCCGACTAGAATTGCGTTTACGGTTTCCTGCTTGTTAATGCAAACCTACAGAGCATTATCAGCTCCAGTCTCAATTGCAAGGATTCCTGCGAAAATTAACCTTCAGTAGAAATCGGAACCCCGCCCATGGTAGCGCAATATGTCCTGGATCATACTGAACGATGATGTCACCGATTTCTTTGAACTTATTAACCCACTCCAAAATTTTCCTTCCTACATCTCTCATAACAATATTTTCACCCCTAAAAGTGAACTGCCAAGGTTTGTCTCGATTCCTGTATAATATTCTTTCCATATCGCTCCGAATACTCTCCAAGTTTGATCTGATATCCTTCATGCCGCTCTCAACTCCAAGACTTGCAAGTGTTGCGCGGTTCTGGGGAGACAGCTCCTCGAGGGCTACTTCCCATAAAGACGGAGTACTACTAGTTGAAGTTGTTGCAGATAATTGTGATGTAGGAGCTATGGCTACAGTCGAGTTCTGGCCGCTCCCCACAGCAGATACTGAGGTGCCGAAAGAAAGTGCCGCAGGTTGTAGATTATAACTTGAAGGTGCTCTTCCAGATCGGATGATGCTGGATAATCTGTCTCGTTTACTTGGCTTCGCCTGTGAAGTCATTGCGAATTCTGTGTTTTCCGTGGGTAATGTAGGGAATAAAGCAAGCCGGTGAGTATATAGTTAGAGTGTTAGTATTTAACTTGGGAAGCCCCAGTAAGAAGAACGATAGGGCTGACGGAAAAGAGGGGCTGTGCGGCTGAAGAGTGTGTACCATGCACAGCCTTATCAAAATGTCTTGGTTTTGAGTCATTGAGATTAGCATTATCTTGAAGCATGCAGATAATCCATTGAGACATAACAATGCGGCAATACTTGGCAGACCTCTAAAGTACTCAAACTTTTGGAAATGGGCACAGAGACAAGCGCAGTTACTGGAATTCTTTGCCAAATGGTATTTAGGTTAAAAGCAACTTGTGGCATCTACCGGTACACATCAAACCTTCTTTTTACCGATCAACCCTCCAGTAGTTACTACCATGGAGATACTTGTGTACTGGTGGCGCTAGCATTGCACATTTATCCGAGTACCCAGTACCAAAATCTGAGTAAATGAGTTTTGATGCGAAGCAAATTAACTGCATGCTCTACATAAGCACGTGCAGTCAGCGGTGAAAATGGTTGGTACCGATGGTATCACAAGACATGGAACTTGCATAGATGAGCTAGAGCTAGTCGTAATCTTTGCCTACACAACTCTGTGGTCAAGTAGAACCGCCAGCGTTAGCAGATTTCCGCAGTGATAGATAACTGCTGCCGTTGGCGCCATGGCATAACAAACTGTCTTTACAGTAATTATCTTCACTATCGTCATCACACGACTGGAGGTAGTACTCCAGCGATAATCGTATCCATCTATAATCATATATTATCACTCATGCTATTTCATAACTCGTTTGTTGCATGTGTACTTGGATCGTGAGTCTCAGCACCGTCTGATGTGTTGTATGAGAATGAAGACTTGTATGAAGATGGTGGCTGTTTTTTTGTTTGTTTTAATCATACTGTATTCAAGAGATGGTGGCTGTATGAGGATATGCATCAGGACCAGGGTGATGCGTCTCAAGTCAATAAAGCATACGCGTACGCATATAGGAAATTGTACATATATAGGCCTTTGGCCCTCGAGATAGAGAGAATCAATCAAGTCAATCAAAAGTCAAAGAAGTGTTGACACGAGAGGAAGATGAATGGAGAAGAAGAAGATGATGAATTGTCTGTCGATCCAAAGAGAAGGAAAACTATGGACTTATATACGAAAGAGAGAGAAGGAAAACCCAATGCCGACTGCCAAAGCCGGAGCCCAACGCCGAGTACCAGTGCCGAGTCCTCCTCCTCGCCATGGGGGCAGGCGAGGCCGATGGGGGCAGGCGAGGCAGGTGGGGGCAGGCGAGACTGGTGGGGGCAGGCGAGGCCAATGGGGACCGCAAGCCACCGGCCTCATGCCCGAGCCCGCCAGCACCGAACACTAGGGAAGCCACCGGGCCAAATCCCTAGTCAACAAGAAGCATCCAAAGTAACATCGTTTGTCGCATAATGGGATTCGAGACTTTACAGACCTTATAATGCTCACTGTACCCGTGGTTGATGTCTCCTGCATATATCTTGAGTCTTTCTCCTCTCTTTTTTGTACCTTAAGTCCATACACGCACACGGTTCTCCGCGTATCGTAACATAACATCTCAGATCGCATATATGCAATACCCCTTATTGAATATCTAGTAGTGAAAGAGGTAAGTAGCAATGGTGGCAAGGGCGGTACCGACATACCCGAAGATATACCGAAGTTTCTCTGTATATATGTCCAGTCTTTTTCTCCTTCTCTCTTCTCCCCGTACCGTAGACTATGCACTCGGTTCTCCCTTCCATATCGCAATAGTCTCTAACATAAACTACCCGTAAAAGCCCTTTAAATGGTCTAAATTTTCAATACAACGCAGAACCAGATATAGAAGATGCGATGCGATTAGGAATTGTGACTCTGTCTGAGCAAGCTGGTGAATAAGTGCATTTAAAATGCTCTGAGGCTCACGGCGATTTTCCTCGGCCTTATTACAGTAGAAGTATGCCATCTTCTCCCCAGTCAGATTTGAAAGGGAAGAATCAATCACTTTTGATCTGCGTCACGACTATGTCAACTACTTTGAGTTCCATAGCAAAGTAACTCATAGCACCTACGCAGTAAGCGTTTTTCCAGCACCAGCTAGATTCATAAATAGGTCCGGTAAGAACTCCATCTTCTGAACCAAGCATTCGCCAACTTACGAATTCCTCGCAATAGTAATAACGTCGAAGCGCTCGATGATCTCCAAAGTCCTCCTTAAAAAGCCTGTTATCAGTTTCATCTAACCACCTCTCATTGATATCCTTGTAGTGACTTGAGTACGGGATGTTAAATATCCATGCGAGGATATTAGCTCTCTCCTCATCCATTGCACTGTGAGTAGACATATACTGCTGGCCAGAGGAATTATTGACTGCCGCTCCCTACCTTGTATCATTTCTTGTATTTCGTCTAATTGGAGTCCGAAGCGTAGCGTAGTCCTGTTGATATCTTCCAGTATTCTCTGAAGCTGCCCTAACTCCGCGTGTGTAGCTACGTAGCGTCAGCATATCTCCCTCTTTGCGGAAACACTACCGACATTCAACGTTGGTGACGGCAGCATCCTGCCCTACAGTTTCCTCCAACTTTTCGTCATCACCGAGGTATTTTGAGATCTCTTCGGTGGTGAATGCTGCCTCAATAGCGGTCTCTGGGGAAGAATTAGCCGCAGTATAATTCTAGATACTATCTGCTAAGAGTATTTACCTTTCGATCTCTTGATAATTTCAGCAATAAACTTTAGGATTGCAGTGTAGAGCTGGATAATTGATTTCTCGAGGGTTTTCAAAGATGCCGTTCCACCGCTAATGTGAAAATGCTCATAAATCGTGCAGCGGTCAATCAGACAGGCAATCTTTTCAAGCCCAACTAGGATTGTATCCGCTGTTTCCTACTTGCGCGAGTAGATCTGCGATGGATTATTCTTCGTTAATTGATGAGTCCCATTTGCATGAATTCATAAATTCAACCTGTGACAAAAATCGAAACCCTGCCCATGGCAACGCAGCATGTCCAGGATCAAGTTGGATTATAATGTCGCCGATTTCCTTGAACGTATCGACTCACTCTAAAATTTTCCTTCCCAAATCTCTCATAACTATAATTTCACCCCTAAAGGTGAAATGCCAAGGCTTGTCTCAATTGTATAAAATCCCTTCCATCTTACCCCAAATACTCTCTAAGCTAGATCTAATATCCTGCATGCTGCTCTCAATTCCGAGACTTGAAAGTGTTGCGAGGTCGTGTGGAGACAACTCCTCGAGAGTTATATCCCATAAAGACCGAGCACTACACACACCTTCGACAACCACACTCAACGCCTGGTTTTGCCAAGCTTTCCCCTTTTTGGGGGGGAGCAGGGTTTTACTTTGGCTTCACTCCATACCTTGTCTGTGTCCGCTTGCTTTTTGCAAGTGTATCTCGTCGTTTTAAAGCTCTCTTTACCACTCAGCATCGACGTGATCGACTGGTAGTCTACCCAGCAACTCGCCATTCGACGTTTTACACCAGTTATCGAAGCCTACGATATGCCTGTGGATATACCAGTACGTGAGGTCCGGAAATGGCCTATCAGCGCAGTATCAGTGAAGTTCCATCAAGCGGCTGCCTAAAAAACCCCGCGAGATGTGAGTGCTGAGATACACGCTCCGTACAAGCTCTTCGAACCGACTACGATGGAGAAGACCCGCTTCTCGGGCATCACGACTCCACGAGGACGAACTACAAGAGTGGCCTTACGATAACATCACCCTTCCGCCCCCCCATTCCCGCCAAGCCCGACGATGGTCAGCGCGCCCAGTATGACCTAGGGAGTATTCATTTCCGGACCTTCAAAAAAGTTCAGCTCGCAAGAGCAGTTGGGGTATTCCACTGCGATAACATCACTGAGACCCTGGACTGAGTGTGAGCAAGGATTTTGTAAGTGGTGGTCATCAGATAATGGGATGTGCAGGTTATATCTAGGAAAGGGGGGCCAATTAAGGCGGTGGGGGGAAGGAGATAAGGACGGTACATTTGACCGAGAGGAGGGCTTGGTGGACACGTCAGGCTCACACCGCGGAGTATCGGGGAAAAATGGATAGCTTTGTCATACTCTAATTAGAGTGAATACAATATGAATCAAACAAAAAAAAAGACCGAGCACTACTATAGTTAGTCGAAGATGGTGCAGATAATGGTGATGGAGGAGCTACGGTCGCGGTCAAGTTCTGACTGCTCCTACCAGAGAGGATTGAGGTGCCGGATGAAACCGCTGTAGGTTGTAGGTTATAATTTGGAAGCGCTCATCCAGATCGGAAGATCCCGGACAAGCTGTCTCGTTTTTTTGGCTTGGCCTGTGACGTCATCTCATGAGAATTCTGCTGGTGTTCTGTGGATAATGCAAGCGACAAAAGCAATCAGTGGAGGTTGATTTCTGTTACGGTGGCACTGTATAGCTGGCGAAGCCCTAGGAGGACGAACTTTAAGGCGGGAGGATGGGCTGTGTCAGTCAAGATGTGAAAAAGAGGGTCTGTGCGGCTTAAGATTACATACCTTGCATAGACTGCTCAATCAAAATATCTAAATTTTGCGACATCGGCATTCTTGGCTTGCAGCATGTAGATAATCTAATACAGGGATAAGCATTCACCTTTGAAGAACTCGATACGTTTTGAAATGGGCACAGAGACAAGTGCATTTTACTGGGATTCTTTGTCAATGTTACTTACGATATATAAAGCAACTTATGGTATATACACTTCTGACCTACTCTTTACTAAGCAACCCTCCAGTACCTTGGAGATACTTGTATGTCGGTGGCGCTAGCATTGCATATTTTATCCGAGGACCAAGTACAAAATCTCTGAGTAAATGAGGCGGCATTGATGTGGAGTAAATAAGTTGCACAGATGCGACATAAGTAAGCACGTGCAGTCAGCGGTGAAAACGGGTAGCATCGATTGTATCACAAGACGCGGAACTTGCATACATGAGCTTGTTGCAATCCATACCTACCACAAGCCACTCTCGGTGGTCAAGTACGACCGCAAGTGTTAGTTTCGATAAGCCGGGACGCCCCCATCCGATGGCCAGGTGGGGGAATTGGGTGATTCTAACATCTACGGTTCGATTCACTGAACAGCGGCGCGCGCATAATTTTTTCACCGCCAATAATGCGTCTGCAACCATACAGGTATGTAAAATAATGTCAAAGTTCGATAATATTTTTTTTGCGATCGCGCTCTAGTTATTCCTGCGCTGCGTCTTTTGGGATGCTTATTCTGAATTGGGTTGCCCGCCACCTGCGAACTAGCGGTGTTAAACGTTCGAAGCCGTGCAACAGATATTGGAGGTATTAAACATTGGTGAATGGAATCTTAAAGAGCGTAGAGTTAAATACGTTATAGTGTAATAAACAGAGCAAAAGCCGTGGACTTATTTAGGCGGATATTTAGAGTTTGTAGTCTCACGGAGGTAGTTAAATACTAGATAGACGGCACAAATGCATCACCTGTTTTAGAGGCGTCTAGAGAGTAAGTTTGATCTATTCGGTACTATCAGTTACATCTATATTTCGATTCAATTGGCGAGTAATCTGTTTCGAATAATTGTGCTGAAGTCTTGAATAGGTGGTCTCGATAAACCAGCGGGACTAACCACTGTACCCCGAACTAGTAAATTCTAATTTACAGCTCGACGATACGAAATGCCAACTACAGGAAAAAAAAGTTATATGAAGAGGGTAGTATGAATAGGTAGGCAAAGAAAAAAGCGCGCGCCGCATCTATAGCAGAAAATTGAATCCGCCAACGCTTCCTTAGATGTAACCCGCCATCTAGCCAAATAGGGACTGAGAGCTGGAACTCGCTGACAGTACCAACTAAGATCAGTATTTAGCATGTACCGATTACTGCGGCCTTATGTTGCAAGATCTTGTGTGACCCTATTCACAGTGGACATGAGCGGACTTATTTTTCAGCAACGTTGACGTCACAGGTACGGGATCCGGTCTAGACTGTACGTTAAACCGTGCGCGTATGTGATACGCCCACACTTCGAAATGATAGGTCTCCACGTCAGAAAAGCCCTCATAGTACAAAGAGCTCGAAGTACCCCTACGCACCATTTTTGAGCGGATTTTGTATGTATTCCACAGAGAGATGGACAACGAAAACTGTATAGCAATGACTGTCTTTGACGACATTTAAAGCAATCTGAGTCAACTTAACTCGATCGGGGACTGATCATCACACATCACTCACGAGGCCTCAGACGTAAACTTGCTTATAGAAGGATCCGGTGCTATATAGTCTGTAGATAGCTAGCGCTCCTCCTATTCCCTAAGACATCACACATCACCACTACCATACCATCTACCATCCGCTTGCCCCGTCTCCTACATTCAACAGTAACAACAAAAGACCGAAGATGTGTCTCCATCTACTCGTTTGGTATAGAGGCAATCTCCTTATGTTTGTTGTTTTGTTGTGACTAATATCGATGGTGGGCCCAGTTGCTTCCTCATAATGGTATTGTTTGACTTTTGTCTAAGGTGACTTCTAATAAACCGCACAGGGGGTGTAGTGGAATCATAGGCGGTGGTATCTTAGTCATAATTCGCCACCGTGGTGGTGGTGGCGATCGGCCTTAATTACCCTCATTGCTCAATTCCCTGCTTGGCGGCGCGCGCTTTTTTTATTTTTTTTGATCCAAGTATTCCCTAACACCGCTATCAGGTATATACAATAGTCTTAAGATTAGTGCAGCTGTCAGTCAAGCGCACCTCGGAGCATGAAGTTCAAGCTGTGTACAGCCGAGAGCTGAGTGCAGGGAGTTCGGTGCTAGGAGAGAGCTATATAAAGTATGGATATTGAGTACCATGGAAATTATCGCGCCGCTATGCACTGCACCATGCTGTTGTGAACGGCGATGAGGGTATTAGGAGAGGTTAGACTTTGTTTGTTTCCTTTGTAGTTTCGAGAAGTGGCAAGGAAAGGAGTTATGGTCGTAAGCGGCCGCATACAAACAAATGTTATGCATAAGTCTACAGTCGGAGGCTGTGCAGCATAACAGCCCGTATTTGAGGTATTTGTCCCAATCTCTGTATTGACGAAATTTGTAGTTCATATTCCCAGCAACATTACAATTTGCCACCTCAAATAAACAAGATTGCAGCTCAATTTAAGTCCACAGGTTTTACTCCGATCACGGCATGATTTATATGTAAATTGTGCCTAACTCTATGCTCTTTCCCCAAGTGGTGTCTATTTTATGATATCTTTAATATTAGTTAAGCCGCTGTGGAATGAACGTGAAATACAGGACAAAACCGAGCACACCAAGTTTTGATTCTGCAGCAAAAGGAAACCTGGACATGGAAGTGCATAATGTTAACTACATTTGACATATGATTCAAAACGGTTGGTATTGATGGTATCGCTAGACATGGAGCTTGCATACATAAGCTGGTTGCGATTCTTTATGTTGCAAGCTGCCCTCGGTGGTCAAGTGGAACCGCCAGCGTTACTTTATGCAATTTTGCTAGAGTCCAACGCTTACGGTTCGATTCATCGCACGGTAGCTTGTGCACAATTTTTGCATTGCCAATAGCTGTTTCTGTAATTTTCTATACATTGAAAAATCAAAGCTGGATCTTTTACTCTTTGCAATTATGCTCTAGTTACTCCTGTATTGCATATTTAATTTTCGATTTGTTTTATTTGTTGCTTAGCGACTAAGAACTAGCGATTTTGAAATAATTCTACCGCCATGCAACGGACGTTAGAGGTACTTAGGCTACGGTACCCTGTAGCGACAAAACTTTCATATCTCGACGATGTCGACTCGGTCGCAGTTGGGCAACACCCACCCACCCAAAAATAAGTTCACCTCAACTGTAACTTTTTAAAATAAAGTGATTAAGTGGGTAGTTAAGTAAAAGATAGCTGTACTTTATGAACTCTTTAAAGAGAGTGGGTTGTGGTAGGGCTAGCTGTAGTGGGGTAATTTGAATATGGTGAAATTGCGGTTGCAGCCAACCAAATGACGACGGCTGCTATACCTAACCATACCCGAGGCCTACCAGTTGAGTTGTCTTCATACTAGAATAAGTAAATTCACTGATCAACGCGGTATATTGACTACGTAGCTGAGTCTTACTTGCATGTTCTCGAGAAGGCCTTATATAGATTTTGCAGCCACTTAACTTTGGTGCGTGGTCAATCAACTTTTATGTGTAGTAATCGTATTTTGGATGTGTAGTCATTGTATTTTTGATACGTAGTAAATGTGCGGGTAGCTATTTTAGTCAATGTAACGTGATGGGTAGTCATAGTAATATGATGTACCACTTATAATAAATTGTCCGGGGACTTGAAATCGGACAAGTTTTCTCTGTGATGAGAGATTGATCGCCTTCAACTCTACTACCACCAGCCCCTCCACAACCCACTCTTTTTAAAGAGTTCCTAAAATACAGCTATCTTTTTTTTAACTTCCCTCTTAATTGTTCTATTAATTTTTGTTACAATCGGGTGGGCGTTACTCAAACTCGTCCGTGGTAGTACGCGACGAAGAAATGACAGTTTTGTCACTACAGGCCATCGTAGTATGACAAATCTGTGAATCTCAAAGAGCGGGGAGTTAAATACATTGTAGTGTGATAAATATCGCGGACAGCAAACTCGTGGACTTATTTGGGCGGATTGCTGGGGTTGGTAGCCTCACGGAGGTGATTACTAGCTACTTAGATAGTCAACACTAATGATCAACTGTTTTGCGAGCATCTGGAGAGAAGTTTCTTCTATACTACAGTATCAATTACACCTATATTCCGACTAAATTGGCGAGTTATCGGCTTCGAATAAGACTGCTGAAGTCTCGAACAGGTAGTCCCGGTAAACCAGTGGGACTAACTACAATACGTGAACTAGCGAATTTTACAGATCGGCGGTACAAAAAGTTGACTACTGGAAGCAATAATATCGTTGCATGCAGAGGATGGCTAAAAAATATGCGCGCGCCGCACTAGCAGAGAATCGAACCCGCAAACGCTTACTTGAATGATACCAACCATCTGGCCGAATGGTGGCTAAGGGTCTATACACGCAGGCGGTACCGACTACACTACTAGGAACGGTATTTGACACTAATAAATCATAACCGCCTGGTGTTTGTAAGATCTTGTGTAACTCTATGTACAGATTGGGGAGAGGAATCCGTCAAAAAGCCGGACTTCAGGAGTCAAGTTCTCCCGGGAGAGCTACGTAAAGTCTATATATTGTGCTCAACACTGTTGTACCTATCACGGCGCTGTGCAAAGTATCATGGCGCTGTGCAAAGTTACACTGCCGTGCTAAGTTACATTGCGCCGTGCTATGCACAAAAATCTAAAGCCAGAGTTATAGAATACAAATCCGTCAAAATTAAGTTTGCTCGGCACTGTGCACAAAATCTCAAATTTGGACTTTACGCACAATATGTGAATTTCAACATTGGCGCAGTACGGCGCCATCTATTCTGACAGGATTTGTATACACTACCAAGCAACAACCCAACCTTACACCTCTAGTAACTCAAATTTCAGCTCAAGTTAAGTTCACTGGTTTTACCTAACTTTATGCTTGTTCCCTAGGTAGTATCTATTTTATGATATTTTTAATATTAGTTAAGCCGCTGTGGAATAAACGTGACATAAGTACAGGACAAACCGAGCACACCAAATTTTGATTCTGCACTAAAATAGTGACCTAGACATGAAAGAGTATGATGTTAACTACATTTCATATATAATTCATGCAGCGATCGGAGTAAAATTCATGGACTGACTTGAGCTCGAAGTTTGGTGAGCACAACTTGGGTATGTGGCTTAGTGGTGCTGCGCCGCATTCATGCGGTGTTGTCCAACCCCGCACTTGGCCGCTGCGTTCAAGATCGCGCTGGCCATCTTATCGGCCGTTCTAGTTCATCACGATTTGATTAATAGTCAACCCTCAACTCTTCCTCACTTCACTTCAATTCGCATCGCTCGCTTGTGCCTCCCCCCGAACACTCCTGGCGACCGTACAATTACAACATCCCGACAGCACATGGACTACCTATCAAGCTTGCCTTCCGAGCTCCTTCGGAACATCAACTCCCGTATCTCAATAATCTCTCTTCGTTCACTTTCCCTCACCAGTCGGTACTTCAACTGCATAGTCGGGCGTGTCCCGCTGAGCAAAGAAGAAACCCTTGAACTCCGGCTAGGACTCGAAACATCCGATGCCGCACGCTACCACCGAGTCTGTTCCAAATGCATCCGTCTACGCCAATTCTACCACTTCTCGCTCAAGCATGCTAGCGCAAAGACACAGGCTAACATCCGCACCTGCCTCGACTGCTTCCTCAAGGAACACAACCCCCTGAACAAGCACCAGCGCATCCGGTGGTTCCTAGGCGCCATTATCGCCGTGTGTCCGAACTGTTCCATGCTCGTGCGATGCCATGGTGGCGCGAATCCGGCAGTTTCGATGGCGCCAAACAAAATTTTCGAACATGTTTGCAAGGTTGGAAGAGAGCCAGAGCCTATATCGGACGATGTTGGAGACCCTTCAGTGAGCCGTCTGCGCGTTTCGTTGGATCGTCTGGAGGCTATATTACCGCGGAGATTCCTTTTGGAGTTTCGACCGGACCATTATCGGTATGGTACCAGAGACATCATCGACCTAGATAAGGCGCTTGTGCGTCTCGAAAGCTATGCGCATAAAGAGAACTCACGGACGGAGAACACGGAGAACTCAGGCTCATAAATTAGACAGAGATGGAGGGGAGGGTTGGATGGATGCAGTGTTGGAAGGGGAGGGATGGAAGGCGATGAAGGGTTGGGTAGAGCAAGTGTACCGATGGAAGGAAATAAGAAGCTTTTTATACCCACTCTGTTGAATTAACAGACTTGTCACTGTCGGTTTTCGTTCCTTCGAATGTGGGGTCTGCAGGTTCGTTATCGTCCCGCAACTGAATTACAGGACTCAAAAACATGGCTGTAAGGCCATTACCAGCTACATTAGTTCTGTGTGACCGCCCGGCTTGATAAACACGCCAGGCCTCAGATCCATAAACTAGTGCCTGGTGGCATTTATAAACCCTCTAAATTTTGTTTCAGATAGCTAACCATCCACAAACGGGCCCAGCCGGAGCTCTCAGCCATGTAAACCGGCACAAAGTACTCTAAAGGAATGGAGGCACTGCTAACATTTGGAACTATTTACGGACATTTGGCGATATTCATCCGACGGCATTTGCGAATATTCACTAGCACCAGCAGCACTCACAATACTTATAGAATTTACCAACGTCTACCATATATGCATCTATGTACGGCTTTTGAACCTAGAGCCGAGCCACCGCCGATTTTGCGAAGTACTAGTTAGGTTTAACCCGTTTGAGACTGCTAAATTGCCGGCCGAGCCGTTTGGCTGTCATCGCCTTAAAAGAAAACAAGCACATAGCTTGCCTATCAATCCTGGTACTTAAAAGTCAGTTACGGTTGAACTTTTGACAATCGGCTGATGCCGAGCCGCATCAGCCTTGTCAACAATTGCGGTAGAACCAGAGAAAAAGTATCAGTGTAAAGAAGTCATTCGAAAACTTATCAAAGTTAAACTTCAAAAATATGCGAAATATATACTTGTATTTCTCACGTATTTAAATTGATTTACCAAGTATTTTCGCAGTGGGGTTGTGGTTTAGTTGTATCATTCCCACTACCATTATATTCGAGGCAATATTTTGTGCAAATACCCTCTAGAAACCCATTGTCATTTTTAAATGACCACCCCAAAATGCCTGCAAATTTCCCTTTGACCTTGTACTCAATTTATTTTATCGTGATTTTCTGATGTATTTTTTCTTATTGTGGACTGTTCTTTAACCATAGACAAGGGAGGCGGCTGATGCGGCTTAGCCTCAGCCGGTTGTCGACGTATCAAAAATTGAATGGAGGGTCATTAGGAGGTTAGGATCAGGCAGTGCAACAACCGTTCTCAGTGGTGTAGTAGAAATCGTATGCGTCATCTTACAAGAATCACCCCATCTCGGCCGGATGGGGGATAACATAAACTGGACAGCTGCGGTTCGATCCACACTGATGAGAGACGGCGCGCGCAATTTTTTCTAGCTGTTCTTATCACTCCGGGTACAGAATGTATTTGTACTATCACTCCATAAGGATTGGTTGCAAGTGTTTGAAAAGGCGAACTGTGATAATCATTATCTCTTTTTGCCAAGTACATTAAGCGCTACAATGTTGTTTGGAACAAACCGTTCACAGTGGTGTAGGGGCACCGGACTCGTTGACAAATTAGTACCCCATCTAGGCCTGATGGTGGGTATCTCAGAGAGGACGTCTTCGGTTCGATCCACACCGACGGGTAACGGCTCGCGCTTTTTGAGCTGTCAAGAAGAAAGGTCCTATCAGATCACACCGCCGACATCGCCGGATTTTCTTCTCTAAAATTTGTGACTTGAGATTAGTGTCACGTGCTAGGGAATGTGTTTGAACATCTCGCTACGTTAGCTGTGTATTAAGTCTAGCTTGTGGGAAATCCTGGTGGGGCGCATGTGCTCGTGCAAATGCAACATTCTACTTATGCACAAATTCATTGGTCACTTCAACTGCATGATGTCATCTCCCGGATGGTGAGAAACCACGGGGATGAGAACGGGACGGGAATCACCGTCCCGTGTTTCTGCCAAGACGGGCTTTCCCGGGCCCGGCTAAATCACGGTATTTCGACAAGATTGACTTTTCGGGTCATTCCCGCTCCCAACACACAAAAATATACTAAATCCCGTCCATACTGCGCGGTAGTTCGCGTTTTTAGCATCCCATATCATGTCGCGAGATGGGATGACGAACCATGAATCCCGTCCCATTACCATCCCGTGGTTCTCAGCACTCCCAGAGGCGAACTTGCGGAACCCAGAATGTTTGGAATTCGCTTTGCAGTCCAGCAACGGCTGTTTGTACACGTCTAGTGAGCTCTGTTAGTTAAGGGGAAGTGCTCATTAGATTTCGATTGCATTGGAGCGCTTCACTGTGTAAGTATTCTCAGCTGTCCCGTCAGACAGCCGTGAATGGCAGGGCGTCCGAAATTTCCTCAGGGCGGACGGGATGGCAATAACACCGTCTTCGGCTGACATCCACCATCCTGGGCACACATCATCCATTAAGGTGTTACATATGGCCAGTGTTCCAAGCGGTCAGGTCAGGGTTCCTAAAAGTCCGGGCGACCTGGGGTCTTCCGGGGCCCGAAGTCGGCATCCAGGGTCGAACCGGCTCCACATTTCTCTAGTGCGTCCCAGTAAATGAATCCATACCCTAGGACCTCACCAGGGAACCTGCAGGTGCCAGTTGATCAAATTAACAGAGATTAGTGGCCGACTAGTCCACTCTCTGATAACCTGGTCTAGTGGACGTGCAATGTATATCCGCAGGGTCCGCTCCCGCACAATCCGGCTTGGTCTGCTGAAAATGCATACCCGAGGATTCCGTGGCTGGAAAACTCGGATTAGAGATCGCTTCCTGATAGTTTTTGGGAATGCATGGTGGGCCTGAATATAGCAGCGGGAAATTGTGCAAAATACATGGCGTTTTCTGGCGAGTATAAACCAGGCTGCACTCCCACAGAGAACAAATCACACTGTCGCTTCTCTCTCGCTACCATTCTTATACTTCTTCTTGTGCTGCTAATTTTGTAGTTTCTCCCCTTCCCTTGCTACTAGTCTCGAGTTTTCATCCTGTTTCGCTGCCCGTTTACCTCTTTCTTTCGCTCCATTGCAATTCATAATTCTCTTTCCATCTTCCCAAACCTGTCAGTCTTGTTGTGTTTTCTTTTTTTTGCTTTCTAGTATATACTGTACTGGTCACAGTGGTTCGGACATCAACAGTCAGAAGGGGGTGTCCGTCCGACCAAATATATGTACTTGTCAGCGTCAGGAAGCTAATGTTCGATGAGTTAGATCTGTCAGCACTGGTATCATAATGATATTTGTTCTATCTAAAACGCGCAAGAGTACTATTTCTTCTTCCAGTTAGCCGATCTTTCATATCCCTCATTCTAGCCGCGCTTTTTCAATAGTCAATAACTGTTGCTGCTGCTCTGTGTCCTCACAGCCGTAAAGCTTTGCAGCGGCAATATTACGGTGTCCGACTACCCAAATGCCGTCAGCAACAACTGTCCGATGAGAAAATACCTGTCAGCACCCACCTGCGTCCGAACCACTGTGACCAGTACAGTACTTTGCGCATAATTGTTTCATGGCCTATAATTGTCTGCATTCACTTTTCTTTAAACTCATTCCATATTTAGGCTAATAGACTGGTAGTCCTAGGCTGTGAATAGTCTGAGAAAGTTTTGCCTTAGGGAATTGCGGGCAGAATTTTATTGCCCGGAGAATTGTTGTCGCGGCACGGGCATCGTGGCGCCCGGACGGGACGGACTTTGGGAAGCCAGGGTTCCCAACCGTCCATCCAGACTGGCGTCTTTCTGGGCCCGGCACCGCCGTCTAGACCTGGTGAACACTTCGTTCGCCCTGGGGCGTCTCAGGCCGAAGCTAAAATCCATGAGGCCCGTTCAGGGCGACTGTAGGTCCCTAGCGGAGGTTACCGTTGTCAGATGTGTATAATTCCAGCCAGCAACCAGGCCGGCAACTAGGCTGAGCTTACCGTGCGCGCTGCCACACTCAAAACAGGAGGTAAGAGCTGAGATTTGACGTGTTTGGCAGCTTCTTACCCCATTATCACAGCCCCCAGATCGTTGATCCGCATTTTCTACACTGTTGATCCGTTTCACAGAGTTGGGTGGGTATAAGTGGCTTGTTTCTTTTCCCATCTTTCAACTTTATGCATCACGTGCAAAGACTGCAAGGTTCGTAGTCCGGATATTGGAAGCCCTAGGGCAAAAGCGGGCAGGAATTCTCAGCCCCGAAAATTGTAACCCGGGGTCGGGCATAGCTCTGCCCGGATGAGACAGACAGTTAAGAAACCTGCCCATCTCTCACTAAACTCCTTTCATTAAATGACTCAATGTTCCGTATCATTCCAACGCTGCGACTTCGTAAGTCTTGTTCAGCCCACCTGCCAAGAGGCTACTCCAGTCACTGGCAACTATATATATCGTCTGCATGTCGCACAGTACTGCCTCCAATCCAGGGGGTCGACATCCAGACCAGACCTCCCAATGGTTGAACCAGTAGACGGGTTTGAAGAAGTAAACCAGTGCGTTATGTAGTTAGTTCTTGGCAGTGCCCTGTAGTTGTGGGAGGCTCGCAGTGCAGTACAGTTTGAAGGTATAAAATCCACTGGTTTACTGCCAGTTAGTTAGTTTGTGTTTTATGTAGATGGGAGAAGACGCTGGTAAGCGGAAGTATGGTATCGTACTATATACATACGCAAGCGACACCTCTGTTAATTCACACAGCCCCCGCTGAGCTGCTGGTTCCCAGCGTTCGAGACTAGGGTGCGATACCGAAACGCATTCCCTTATTAGAAATATTGATGTTGGCGTGTCTATAGCATATAGACAGGAAAATAATACTTGTAAGGCTATTGAAAAGATTTATATCACTATCACGCTTATAAAACTATTGCCAAACAACTTATCTTCGAGAACAATCCTTCTATAAGAATGATATAAGAGTTACAGTCCAAGAGATCCTTCAATAGGTTAACACATTTCCTTGACCCATCTATATAAGGTACGTATGCAGCGATTGCGTTTATTCACATTTTCCTTACAATATGAAGAGTCTCTGAGAGTATGGTGCAATACCATTTGAGTAAAACTGTTGGCTCACACCCACGCGATTTGAAACCAATACAGATGAGCACCTCAACTCTTCAGGAGAGAGTTAAAACAGCCTGATATTCCCGTCCATCGTTACGTTCTTCCGCTCTCCCTTCCTGGAGGCTGGCTCCATTCACCAATTCCTTCATCCGCGCTTCCATTTCCCATCCTATCCCATTCTATTGCCACAACAAACCCATCCCTTGTTCTCTGTGCAATTCATGGGGTCGAGTTACTAGAGACTTCCGATGATACATATTTTGAAGCACCATCCTTGAGATAAACTAATGACTCCACCATCTCCGAATCATCCCAGAAGAGGCGTCAAGAGGATTGTCGTGCACCCTATCCAAAGCAGCTCTTAACCGATTCACAGATACCTCAATGTCTCCTTCTATTGGCTCTGGATCTCGTCCAATCCGGCAAACATGGGGAGTGATATCGCTGGACCCATTCGAGGAGACCCTTGAACAGATCACGAGCTGGCAACACTCCGGACACACCGCGATAACCTTGGCTTTGATCCAACTCATCTGCTGGTTCGTATTCATGGGGTGGTTCTGCTTCTGAAAGCAGTCGAGGCACACGCGAACTTTAAAATTCGTCTTTGCGCTGGCTTACTTGTGGGAGAAGTGGTAGTATTTACGTAGGCGGATGCATTTGGAACAGACACGGTGACGGCGCGCGGGGTCGGATCGCTCGAGTTGTAGTCGGTGAGAATGCGTATCTGCCTTGCTTAGATGGATGCGACCGATTATAGCCGAGAAGTACCGGCAGGTTAGGGAGAGGGAGTGGAGGGAGAGTGGAGAGAGGTGGGAGTTAATGATTTGATGGAGCTCGGGAGATAAGCTTGACAGGCAGTCCATGATTTGAGACTGTGGGGGGTGGCCTTGGGGTTCGGAGGAAGCGCAAGCGAAGTAATGGAGAGATTAGGGCACTTAAGCGAAGACCATAGTTATGTTACCCTGTATTTTGTGTAACTTTTAGGAACAATAATACATAACACAATATCATGTCTGAAATTATCAGCTGTACTACCCTAAGTCGCCTTCAAATCCACGTTCTTGGCGTGGAGAGAATCGATAAACAAAGTAGCTACAGTTAGGGTTAGAGCCGGATTCGGAGATTCTGTCTTTGGCGACAAGACATATTAGCGAAGACCAGAAGTTCCATTTAAGTGTACTTGGGATCTACGTGTTAACGCGCCGAGTACTTACCGTCGCTACCTGGACAAATGTCACTCGTTCCTCAGAGCAGGTATCATTAGCTAAGGCGATAACTCCTAAGTTTCTGTTTGCCACACGTTAACGACATAGGCAGAGCAAATGTCATTATGTCAATAGAGACAAAATTTCTGGACTAGCCATAGTTAGGCTAAGGTCGGATTCAGATTCAGAGATTTTACAAAGAAACCTCAGCGGTTACGCAAGATTGTCACTTCTCGCCATGAGGCTGAGATCGTTGCCACGGCACGCCGCACAAAACCGGTTCTATTGAAGGTTACAATCGTACAACGCAACAACCGTTCTCAGTGGTGTAGTAGCTACCGTATGCGTCATCTTCCAGTGTACACCATCTGGGCGGGATGGTGGACAGTTTAATTCAGACAATTACGGGTCCGATCCACACTGATGGGGCGGCGCTCGCACTTTTTCTCAGCTGTTCTTACTACCCCGAATACAGAATGTACAAGTGCTCTCACATCGTAAGGGTTAGTGGCAATGCTCAAGCTGTCATAACCGGTTACGACCTGCCACAATCAGTTATTTCTTTTTGCCTAGGTTCACTAGGAGTTACAAACATGCATTTCAACAAACCGTTCTCAGTGGTGTAAGCGCACCGTACTCGTTTTCTTAATGAATACGCCCATCTTGGCCGGATGGCAGTTTCTTTATTTATAATCATATTGCATTCAGCCGTTAGCAGCCATGTCATATTCCACCCCAATTCCTCAGCGAGCGCACAGGACCACTAACCACCTAGGCAAAGTTGCATCCCCGCTTCCCGCTACTCAAGGGATGCCACTAAGCCCACCAATCCCTCAAGCCCACCCCCAGGCACCAAGTAAAAAAAACCAACAAACAAAGGAGCAAATGGAAGAGTAAGTAACATTCCAGTGAAAGCAACCGTCCCGTCGGTCCCGTATCACTGAGGACGGCAAGGAGCTGTCCATCCGAGAGCAGGACGGAAACGGCGCCGTCTTTTGAAGCAGGCCGGGGGCGGGTGCACAAGACGGCCGGGGAAACCACGTTTCCGTCCCCCGATCATACCGGCAGTCCCCGGCAGTCAGATATTCAATAATGCTAATATTCAAAAGTAGCCAACCGAGTTGAATCATACCAACCCTCAAATTTACCCACACTATGTACTGTGAACTCTATCCATTACCATTGGTTCACTCATCTCTAGCCATATAGAATACCCAAATGCTCGATGTCAGCCGTGTACGTAGATGACGGCCAAGGACCGACAATATCGGCCGGGGACGGTGTTTTCGCCGTCCCCGGTAGTCCCTCAGCAGTTATGCCGTCCTCTTCGAGTAGGGACGAACGGCCTTAGCGCCGTCCCGTCCGTCTAGAGAAATCTCGGACCGCCCACCGTCCCCGGCCATCCAACGAGACAGTTGACATCACTGTAACATTCTAAACCCGCCAAACACCCAAGTTTAGGGGGGTTGCTCCAAACACCCAACCACGGATGTTTGGTGTGGAATTAACCCTACAACCATACGATACCTTTCGGTATCCCCTCAGAGGTATAACGACCGAAGTCTCCCTCTTGTGCTGGTACAACAGTTGGGTGAGTACACACTGTGCCCTCCTGTGTTTGCATATGTTTACCGGATGGCATAGGTTCCCTCGCTTTTTCATTGGCGCA